>Ga0066836_10001482_pt1 | contig 12313 bp, 5 predicted proteins | sample ETNtaG_18_FD_71568 | JGI IMG/M metagenome (GOLD analysis project Ga0066836, IMG submission 71568) | Marine microbial and viral communities from oxygen minimum zone, Eastern Pacific Ocean - ETNP201302SV91 | ecosystem: Environmental > Aquatic > Marine > Oceanic | place: Pacific Ocean: Eastern...
GGTATTGCATCACATGGAAGGAAGACTAAGTTCACGTGACTTATATGGGGAGTGGCTATTAAAATGCACGGGAAGGAGGCTTCGTTATGTTGCGCAAGGTTAGACTCTACGGTCAACTTGCCAAGTTCATTGGCAAAAGAGTATTAGAGGCTGACATCAGCAGTGCAGCAGAGAGTGTCAAATTTTTAGTTGCAAATTTTCCAGGCGCAGAACAACATATTGCTCAAAACCACTACAGAGTTCAGGTAGCGGGAACAGATTTAACGTTAGAAGAAGTTGGATTACCAATAGGAGCGGATGACGTAAAAATCATTCCAGTTGTAGGAGGAGCAGGAGGAAAGATGAACTGGAAGATCATTGCTGGAATTGCATTGATTGGTATAGCGATATTGGCTCCAGGGGCAGGAATGATAGGAATGAGCTTTGGTGTTACAGGTGGTGGGGTTACAGCTACTGGTGCTGTTGTAGGAGCTGGATTTTGGGCAGGAGCTGCTGCGTTTGCAGGAAATATAGGTATTGCTTTAGTGCTTAGTGGTGTGTCAGATATGCTGACTCCAACTCCAAAGACACCTGAATTTGAAGATGATCCAGTTAATAGCTTTAGCTTCAGTGGGGTGCAGAATACTGCGAGAGCAGGAACGTGCGTCCCTGTTGTATATGGGGAAGTTTTAACAGGTTCAGTTGTTATTTCTGCTGAACTTGATGTTGACGAGGTACCAACATGATGAAAATTATCGGATCAGGTGGAGGTGGAGATGATGAACAACGGACACCAGTAACGGAACCCGATTCATTAGATTCTAAAAGTTATGCAAACATCCTTGATTTAATAAGTGAAGGGGAATGTGAAGGCTTAAAAGATGGATTAAAGAGCGTTTATTTTAATAATACCGTTCTTCAAAATGCAGATAATACTTATAACTTTGATGCTGTAACTCTAGAACAAAGAGTAGGTACAGACCCTCAAACATTAATAAATGGGTTTGGAGCAACAAGCACAACTATAGGCATTAGCGGAGGAGCAGTAACTAAAGCATCTCCTTGGACTGAGACTGTATATAGCGGAGCAAGTCATACTTCTGGAACCAGGAATGCTAATGCTCCACATGCTTTTAGGGTGGTATTAAAGATACCTGCTCTTCAAAACGTAACTGACGAGGGAGATATTTTAGGAACATCTGTACGTATAAAAATACAAATAGAAGTAGATGGGTCAGGCTCTTGGTTGGAGAGGCATGATCAATCGATAACTGGTAGAACAGGTGATTTATATGAGAAAGATTTCATCGTTTACCCTCCATCAAATTGGAATACAGAATTAAAGATAAGAATGGTTAGGGAGACGGATGATGCTGATGATCCGACAAGGCTCTCCAACCTTACATTCTTCTCAAGTTTTGTCCGTCTTGTTTATGCAAACAATACCTATCCAAATAGTGCATTAGTCGGACTAAGGCTATACGCAGAGCAATTCGGTCAATTGCCAAAAAGGTCTTATCTTTTCAGAGGAATAAAGGTACGTATTCCGAGCAATGCAACTGTAGATTCAACAACAGGAAGAGTCACATATTCAGGCACATGGAACGGAACCTTTGGAGCAGCTCAATGGTGTAATGATCCAGCCTGGTGCTTATGGGATTTACTTACGTCCCAGAGGTATGGGCTTGGGGATCATCTATTAACAAGGGCAGAGAAGGCAAGTTTTACTGGTGATGCCTCCAGATTAGATAAATGGGCGTTTTATTCTGCTTCTCAGTATGCAAATGAGTTGGTTTCTGATGGGTTTGGTGGAACAGAACCTCGGTTCTCCTGCAACGTAGTTTTACAGGGCAAATCAGAAGCTTTTAAGGTTATAAACACAATGGCCTCTGTCTTCAGAGGGATGGCTTATTGGAGTGCAGGAAGCGTCACGATGACGCAGGATAAGTTACAAGATAGTAGTTATTTATTTACGCTTGCGAATGTAGGACCAGCAGGTTTTTCCTATTCAGGGAGCAGTCAAAAGACGAGAGGAACTGTTGCTGTAGTTAAGTATTTCGACAATAGTCTCCGAACTTATGCGTATGAAGAGGTAAAAGATACAACTGCGATGAGTAAGTATGGTGCGATCGTTAAAAATGTAGCGGCTTTTGCTTGTACTTCTAGAGGCCAAGCTCAAAGAGTCGGGAAGTGGCTTCTTTATTCTGAGGGTAATGAAACCGAGACTGTTTCATTTAGGACAAGTATTGATGCAGGTGTAGTTGTTAGACCAGGGATGGTAATTGATATTGCTGATCCTGTGAAAGCAGGGCAGAGGAGAGGAGGTCGTGTTGGGTTCGGCGGGCCTGGTATTGGTACGAATACACTTTCCACTATTGTCATTGATGGAGATGCTTCCAATACAGATCTTCCTGCTGACGGAGTTTCTTATACAAGGACACTGCATGTTATTTCTCCTACAGGGACAGTAGAGACAAGACCTATCAGTTCTATTCAGAAGTACACGGGATATTCTCTGGTTACTGTTCAAACTGACTTTGATGCTATCCCCAATGCAAATAGCATCTGGATTATTGAGACGACAGGAGGAACTTCAGCAGAGAACATTCAAACAACTCAATGGAGAATAATCTCAGTAGAAGAAGTAGATGGTCTTGAATATCAGGTTGTAGCGCTTTCTTATAACAGTTCAAAGTACGCAAATATAGAGAGTGGAATTGCTTTAACTCAGAGAGATTTCAGCAACTTAAATGAGATTCCTGATTCACCTGTCAATCTAAGGATGACTCAATACTTATATAAGAAAGGAGATTCTGTCAGAGCAAAGGTTGTTGCTTCTTGGGATGCTGTTTTAGGGGTAAACGAATATGAGGTTAGATGGCAAAAGGATAGCGGTAACTGGCAAGTACATAGACAGCAAGGGCCTGACGATGAGTTGCTGAACATCACTCCAGGGACTTATACCGTCAAAGTATTTAGTGTTAACGCTCAAGGAGTAGCGTCCAATGCAGCATTAGTTGGAGCGTTTAATGCTACGGGTAAGACTGATCCTCCTAGTGACGTAACGGGATTTACGTATGAAGTAGATGCTTATTTAGGAGTAATTCTTAAATGGAATAAATTGGTTGCAACTTTAGCTACAAATTTCAAAGATTTAGATGTTGTTGGTTATGAAGTAAGGACATCTACTGGGGGAGCTGCCCCTTCTAATTGGAGCTTTGATGATGCAACTCATGGAGCAGATTTAATAGCAAGGGTTACTTCTAATAGATTCAAGGTAGGGACAGTTTCTCCAGGGACTGTTAATTACTATATAAAGGCATATGACAGCGAAGGTCATTACAGTACTAATGCAGCATCTATAGCAGTAACAGTTGCCGCTCCAGCTACTCCTTCTCCTAGTGGTTCAATAGAGGGGGGTTCGTATTTCTTATCTTGGGATCCTGTCTCTGTTAGTGGAAAATATACGATTGATTATTATGAAGTGTATGAGGATGGTACTGCTCCAGGGAACTTATTAGATAAGACAGATACCACTAGATTCGTTTCACTTGTCACTTGGCAAGGTGATAAAACTTTTTATGTTAAAGCAATAGATATAGCAGGAAACGCTAGCCTTGCTGGAAGCGTTGTTGTAACAAATACACCTGCAAGTGCTCCTACTATTTCTTCTACATACGAAGATAATTTACTTAAATTAAGCTGGTCTGAAGTACACGGAGATATCCCAACTCGTGCTTATTTAGTGAAGCAAGGTACGACTAGTCAGACATTTACAGAAGCTTCTGAAATAGGAAGGGTTAAAGGTACTGCCTTTACTGTAGATGTCACATGGAATACTACTCAAAGATTTTGGGTAGTAGCGGTTGACGAGCACGGGAACCTAGGGACTTCAGGATATAAGGATGTTTCTTTCTCAGCTCCTTCAATCCCAACTCTCCAAAGTGTTTTCTTAGGAGAGCAGGTAAAACTATCTTGGGATGCAGTTACAGGATCGCTTACTGTCTCTGAGTATGAATTAAGGAGAGGAAGCACTTTTGGAGCAGCAACAGTATTAGGTAAAGTTGACGGCACAACATTTAGCTTGCAAGTTGATTGGGGTGGCACACAGAAATTCTGGGTAGTAGGCGTCGATGTTCAAGGCAATTATGGGATTGAAGATGACCTTGATGTAGTTGTTAGCCCTCCGAATACTGTTCCATCTTTCCGACAGGAGGTTATAGATAACAACGTTCTTTTACGCTGGAGCGATGCTACAAGTACACTGCCTATAACTGTTTACAGTATCAAGAAAGGAAGTGGGGGGTGGAGTTCAGCAGTAGATATAGGAACAAAACAAGGTCTCTTTACTACGGTATTTGAAACTTCTTCTGGTACTTTCACTTATATGATAAAGGGTGTTGATTCTGCTGGGAACGAGTCAACTGTAGAAGCATCAGTTACTGCAAGTGTTAGCCAGCCACCCGATTACATTTTAAGGAGTGATATAAATAGTACATTTAGCGGCACGAAGACGAATGCATTTTTAGATAGCGGGATACTTTTTGCGAATATAGATTTAACAGAAACATATGAAGAGCATTTTATAGGCACAGGAAGTACTAGTTCTCCTCAGTACCCGAACTTCGGTTCACCAGGGGCAACTGTTATTTATGCTTTGCCTTCTCAGACAACAGGCAGTTATCAAGAAGAAGTGGATTATGGAACTGTGTTAGCGGGCACGAAGGTCGTTTTAGCATTAACAGGTACGCATGTCACTGGAACGACTTCGCTCACCCCTACTATTTCTGTTAAAACAACATCTGGTGGAGCTTGGACGGACTTTGCAGGAAGTGCATCTACAGATTCAAATTTAGTTTATTCAGCTTTTGCGACGAATTTCAGATATGTGAAATACAACCTTGCCTTCAGCAGTGCAGGGAACGATGATTTGCTCAAGATGCCAGCTTTAAACTTGAGATTAGAGACTAAACAAATCGGTGATTCAGGTAACGGAACAGCAAGCGCTAGCGATAGTGGTGGTACGACGGTCAATTTCAACGTAAACTTTGTGGACGTAGAATCAATAACAGTTACTCCTTCTGGTACTGCGCCCCGCACTGCTATCTACGATTTTGTTGATGCTCCTAATCCCACCTCTTTTAAAGTGCTCTTGTTCGATGCAAGCGGAACTAGGCAGAGTGGCGGATTTAGCTGGCAAGCAAGAGGTTCTTAATGGCTAATTGGAGTAACCCACAACTTACTAGCACCTATACGAACTTCCTTACTGAAGTAAAGGATAGAGATGTTGATTTAGCAAAGCAGTTTGATGGACAGACTGTCAGCAACTTAGTTACAGGAGCAATCCGCTGGGATAGCAGTGCAAACAGGTGGAAGAAGTGGACAGGGAGTGCATGGGGAGAACTTACTTCTACTTATGCCTTAACAGGCATAAGCACTACAGGTACTGGAGCCTTCGGTGGAAACGTAACTATTTCTGGTTCGCTAGATGCCACCAGCACAATTAGTGGAACTTCTTTCGTTCCTGATGGCTCTACCACTCCTGCTAATGGGATGTATCTGCCATCAGCGAATACGCTTGGCTTTGCAACAAATAGTGGCGGGCGTGTATTTATAAGTTCAACAGGTGCGTTAGGAGTAGGGGATCAAACCCCTGGAGCAAAGCTAGATGTAGTCGGTGGAGTTAAAGCAAAAGGAGGCTCAACGTTTAATGGTGATATGGGCTTCACCTTTAACACAAATGATACTGATGGAGGAATGTTTTCCCCAGCAGATAATGAAATATGTTTCGCTACAAATAATACAAGAAGAGTAACATTTAAGGATAACGATGTTGGGTTGGGAACTGCTACACCTTCAACACAGCTACATATACATGAAGCCTCCGCAAGTGCTTGCACTGTTACTATTAGTAATACAGAAGGAACAGGAACAATAAAGGCAGATGGAGACGTTTTAACTTATGGAGCTGACGGACACGTATTTACAAACCAGGCAGGATCTACGAAGCTAAAACTAGACACAGCTAATTCAAGATTAGGAGTTAATACAGGCTCCCCTACACATACACTCCATGTTGCTGGGGATGCCAAGTTCACTGGAGCGATTACGGTAGATGGAGGAATCAACGCGACAATTACTGGTAATTCAGCAACAGCAAGTGATCTTTCGATAAACGCAACAAACAAACTTCTATATCAATCTAGTAATAATGACACAAGTAGTCTCCCAGCAGGCACTTCTGGTCAGTTACTTCAATCGAACGGCTCTTCCGCTCCCTCTTGGGTAGATGCAGGCGGAACTGTTCCTGTTGGTGGAATCATTATTTGGTCTGGGGCACAAGCCGCTATCCCTTCTGGATGGGCACTATGCAACGGAGCTAACAGCACACCAGATTTAAGAAATAGATTTGTCGTTGGTGCGGGAAGCAGCTATTCAGTAGGAAACACGGGTGGTAATAAAGACGCTGTAAATATCTCACACACTCACACAACAGCGAGTGGAGGATCACACGGTCACGGTGTTAATGATCCTGGGCACACTCATTCTTACGTAGAGAAATACAATCATACGAGTGGAGGTGGTGATTCCTCATGGAATAGAGCGCCTCATAGCTCCAGGACTGGAACAACAGGAAGTTCCGTCACAGGGATAACAATTCAAAGTGGAGGATCTCATTCTCATACTGTCAATAGCTCTGGGGTATCTGGGACAGATAAGAACATGCCTCCTTACTATGCTCTTTGTTATATAATGAGAACTTCTTGAGTTATATAACAAATATCAAAGCGGACAAGGAAGACATACTAGTTGATATAGATTTCACTTTAATAAAGAGACTCGATTGTAAAAACGCAGAGAATACAGAACTATATCTAGAAAAATTAAAGCGTCTAAAAGAAGAACAGTTCAATCGTATTAAAGTACCTTTATATACATATTCAGTTCATGGAACAGTTGTTTTATGTACTGTATCTTTTATAAGAGGATCTTCTATCCATACAGAGTTTCAGAGAAGGATTGTGTATGAAGATGTGGTACGACATGAGAGCAACTGGACCTTTAGTGATTTTAGCGACAGTAACTTTATACAGGAAGAGACGACGGGAATGTTATATGCAGTAGATTTTCAATCATACAGAAACTATCCAGACAGGGGGAAGAGAGAGAAGTCTTGGGCTACTCATATTCAGCAGTCTCGTTGCTAGAAAGAAAGCTTGTAATTATGTATTTATTGCCATTTTCAGGTGACAGCCCCCTATGAGGGTACGTCCAACAGGCTGGAAATATTAATAATTTGCCCTTCTCAGGCTTAATTTTTCGACCATATAGAAATTCAGTTTCTCCTTTTTCAAAAGAGTCGTTTAAATACCATATGTATGCAAGTGTTCTTATATGAGTTTGGTTCATTTGCCTATCTACATGCCAATGAAAGTAATCACCAGGCTCATATTGTTTAACGGTGTATCCATTATCTGTAATGTCTGTGTTATTCCATAAAGCAATGTCTGTAAATAGACTTAATTTATCTATGTAAGCTGTAAGATTTTCAGAAATAGATTTAAACAATAAATCATCTATAGTTTTCCAATCATCGAAAGTGCTTATTGCTAAATCCAACGATTTCTTGAGTTCAGTATTTTCACCTTTTGTTGTTATTCCTTGATAGGTTCTGTCGTCTTCCCTGAATCTATCGACTATCTCGTCACAAACATAGGTTTTGAGCGCAGTAGGATTTTCATAAACGAGGTCATCAAAGTTCTGCACTAGAGAGTAACAAGCCTATGCTACTGTAGCATACTATATAAGTCTGCTATGTTTGTTGCTTGATTTTCGGTATATTGGGGCTGGTCTAACTAAGTCAGAAGACTGTGGCGAATCGAAAAATTAGTGAGCTAGGAGCCTTAACCGCTCCAGCCGCAGATGATCTTCTTGCGGTTGTTGATGTAAGTGAAGGCACCAACTCGAATAAGAACAAGAAGATTACATACGGGGAGCTGTTTAAAAGTGTTATTGATGGAACGGAGACTGCGCCTGCTTTTGCTTTTGATACCGCTACTACAACAGGGTTTTATAAGAGTGCTGCCAACGAACTATCGATAGCAACCAATGGAGGTAGAGCAATACAGGTTGAGGCAAATAATAAAGTCACTATCTATGGAGATTTGGTAGTTACAGGTGGAACAACCACTGTTTCCAGCTCCACAATTACGGTTGCAGATAAAAACATTGAGCTTGCCACGGGGAATAGTTCAGATGCTGGGGCAACAGGAGGCGGTTTAACAATAAAAGGAGCAACAGATAAGACGTGGAATTGGATCGATTCAACTGATTCTTGGACTTCTAATCAGCACATCGATGTTGTGTCTGGGATGTCTTACAAGATCCAGGCAGCTCAAGTTTTAACCGCAACAACTCTTGGCGCCGGCGTTGTTAATTCAAGCCTTACATCTGTTGGAACTCTAGGAGCATTAACAGTCACAAATGCTGTCACCGCAGGGAGTTTAGACATTTCTGGAGGTGCCGATATAGATGGAACGCTAGAGGCCGATGCTTACACTGTTAATGGCACCGCTCTTAATGAATACATATCGGACACTGTTGGAGCAATGGTCTCCAGCAACACGGAAACGAATATTGCGGTCACTTATGACGACTCAGACAACACCTTAGATTTTGTTATTGGGACGTTAAACCAGGACACCACTGGTAATGCTGCGACAGCAACTGCTTTACAGAACGCACGAACAATAGGAGGTGTGTCATTCAACGGCACTGCGAACATCGATCTTCCTGGTGTCAATCAGGCGGGGACGCAGAACACTACAGGCAGTGCGGCCACATTAACCACAGCGAGAACGATAGGTGGTGTTTCTTTCGATGGAAGTGCAAATATCAACCTGCCAGGGGTCAATGCGGCTGGCAATCAGAATACTTCCGGAACTGCTGCTGGGTTAACAGGAACACCAAACATCACAGTCGCTGATGTTGTAGCAGCTTCTTTAGATATTTCGGGCAGCGCAGATATAGATGGAACGCTCGAAGCAGATGCTTATACCGTCAACGGGACTGCTCTTAATGAGTACATTGCCGATACTGTCGGTGCAATGGTCTCTAGTAATACAGAGACAAATATCACGGTTACTTATCAAGATTCAGATAATACTTTAGATTTTTCAGTCGCGAATATTACTGGCAACGCAGCCACAGCAACAGCATTAGAGACGGCAAGAACAATCGGTGGTGTAAGTTTTGATGGGACAGCAAACATTACTCTCCCTGGTGTTAATTCTGCAGGCAATCAAAACACCTCAGGGACATCAGCAGGATTAACAGGGACTCCAAATATCACTGTTGGGGACGTCGTAGCTGCAAGCTTAGATATATCGGGCAACGTTGATATAGACGGAACGCTTGAAGCGGATGCGTTAACTATTGACGGTACAAGCCTTTCTGAAACTATTGCTGACACTGTTGGGGCAATGGTCACCAGCAATACGGAGACAGGCATAACCGTAACTTATGACGATGCTGACAATACATTAGATTTTGTTGTAGGGACTCTCAATCAAAACACCACTGGAAACGCTGCTACAGCTACGGTTCTTCAGACTGCCAGGACTATTGGTGGAGTCAGCTTTAATGGATCAGCCAACATAGATCTTCCAGGTGTTAGTACTGCAGGTAATCAGAACACAACAGGAAATGCAGCCACAGCAACTGCATTAGCTACAGCGAGAACAATCGGAGGAACAAGCTTCGATGGAACGGCAAACATCACACCAGCTAATGCTACTAACGCTGTTAATTTATCTGGAACATTAGCCTCTGGTGTAACAGGAACAACGCAATCTACATCTGATAACAGCACTAAAATAGCCACCACAGCCTATGTCACCAATGCTGTCGCTAACTTAATAGATAGCGCGCCAGGAGCATTGGATACACTTAATGAGTTGGCTGCTGCTATTGGTGACGACGCTAATTTCTCAACCACGATAACAAATAGTCTCGCTACTAAATTACCATTAGCGGGTGGCACTATGACAGGTGCTATTAACTTAGGGAGCAATAATATTACAAATGGAGGAACAATAACAGGGACATTTGTTGGAAATATCACAGGTAATGTCACTGGCAATACTTCAGGATCTTCTGGCTCTTGTACTGGGAATGCTGCTACAGCCACAGCGTTAGCAACAGCAAGAACTATTGGCGGAGTTAGCTTTGACGGGACATCAAATATAAATCTTCCAGGTGTTAATGCGGCAGGTAATCAGAACACAACAGGAAGCGCGGCAACCTTAACTACTGCAAGAACCATCGGTGGAGTTTCCTTCAACGGGTCAGCAAATATTGATCTCCCTGGTGTCAATGCTGCTGGTAATCAGAACACTTCGGGGAACGCTGCAACAGCAACTGCACTGGCAACAGCAAGAACAATAGGAGGAGTAAGTTTCGATGGCACGTCAAATATAAATCTCCCTGGAGTTAATGCCGCTGGTAATCAGAGCACATCAGGCAATGCTGCAACAGCAACTGCATTAGCAACAGCAAGAGCCATTAACGGTGTCAACTTTGACGGCACTGCACCAATAACTATTACTGCGGCTGCCGGAACGCTGAGTGGAAACACACTCGCAGGCGGAATTACAGCCTCAAGCCTTACGTCAGTTGGAACGCTCACTGGGTTAACAGTTAGTGGTGACATTTCAATGACAGGGACGGGGGCAATTGATGTCCCAACTGGTACTACAGCACAAAGACCTGGCTCTCCTACGACAGGACACTTTAGATATAACTCTACCGAAGGAGAATTTGAAGGTTATACAGCTTCAGGCTGGGGTGCAATTGCTGGGGGAGGTGGCGGCGCTTCTAATTTCCAATATTTAGCTCTTAGAAATGCAGCAAATAATGGTTCTGCTTCTTATCCTGCTGCTGATTTTACGCTTGTTACATCTGGGACAACTAGTGCTGTTTCTCCTGCGGCTGCAAATGTTTTATTAGTAAGTGTTGCTGGTGTAATCCAACAACCAAACACAGGGACATCAACTCCTACCACAGGGTTTGCGATTAGTGGATCAACCATAAAATTCGGATCTAATATTTCTGCCGCACCAGATTTCATTATTTACCAAGTAGGAGCAGGTATTGGAACGCCAAGCGATAACGCTGTTGATTTAGCTCATTTAGCACATGCAACCCAAGGAGATCTTCTTTACTACGGAGCGTCTGGAGTCCCAACAAGATTAGGTGCAGGGACTTCTGGCAAGTTTTTAAGGACTAATGGTTCAAGTGCAAACCCAACTTGGGAGACTGTTGATCTAGCAAACTTAAGTGCAAGTAATTTAACTTCTGGGACCGTTCCAGATGCAAGATTCCCTTCAACGCTTCCTGCTGCTAGTGGTGCAAACTTAACAGCATTAAACGCATCAAATATATCTTCAGGAACATTAGGGGCTGCACGGATAGCTAATGATGCTATTGGGCCACAACATATAGCAGACAACGCTATTAATGCGTCGTCGATGTTTAGCGGTGCGGTTGTTGCTGAAGGAAATATTATTAATGGAGCTGTAACTAGCTCGAAACTTGTTAGCACTATCACTCTTCCTGCAAATGCAACAGCGACAACACAAAGTGCAGGAAATAACAGCACAAAGATTGCAACTACGGCTTACGCAGATACAGCGGTTTCAAACCTAGTAGACTCTGCACCTGGAGCGTTAAATACACTCAATGAGTTAGCGGCTGCTTTAGGAGACGATGCTAATTTCTCAACGACAGTAACAAATAGTATCGCCACTAAATTACCTTTAGCGGGTGGAACTCTTACTGGGAACGTAGGAACAACAGGAGACATTTATATTGGCAACTCGGCTGTAGATGCTAAGAGTATCTGGTTTGGTTTACATAATGACCTGAGAATCATTCACGATGGAAGCCATAGTTATATAAACCATAGTGGAACTGGTTCGGTCTTTTTGCAAACTTCTGGTGGTTTCTATGTTCAAAAGGTAGGAACAACTGAGAGATTAATCAATGCTACTAGTGATGGGAATGTAGAGCTATTTCATAATGGGAATAAAAAGATTGAGACTACTTCAGCTGGTGCAACTATTACTGGTGATTTAACATTCTCTGATTCTTCATCTAACGATATAATTTTACAAGGCGGAAAGATATACGGAGAAACTGCTGCAACAGGTGCGTTCACACTTCAAAGTACAAGTGGTAATAACAATCACGCAAGGATTGAAATAGGAACAATCCAATCCAGTGATAATGGAGGTATTCATTTCTATACCGCTGGATCATCTGCTGCAACACGCTA
>Ga0066836_10001484_pt1 | contig 12298 bp, 15 predicted proteins | sample ETNtaG_18_FD_71568 | JGI IMG/M metagenome (GOLD analysis project Ga0066836, IMG submission 71568) | Marine microbial and viral communities from oxygen minimum zone, Eastern Pacific Ocean - ETNP201302SV91 | ecosystem: Environmental > Aquatic > Marine > Oceanic | place: Pacific Ocean: Eastern...
AATGATTTACCCCTGCTTTAACAAATCTTTCAAATATTTCAATTACATCATCTGGAGTTCCTACTCCTGTTGATGATCTTGCAATTTTATCTGGAATCGTTGTTGCAGCTTCTCTCATCTTTACAATCCAATCCTGATTTGACATTGAATATTCTGTAAAGTATTTCTTAAAATCAAATCCTTCTACTTCTTCTAATCCGTGAACTCTGAGAATTTCTGGTTTAAACAAACTAACTTTTACTGCTTCTTTCATCTTTGCCCATGATGTTTCTGCATCATCGGAAAAGTATACGTCAATATCTAGTGCCATTTGGAAATCTTGTTTGTCTTCTTCGGTTCTGTCATTTTCATTCATTGAATCTATAATCTGATCTTTGTGGTCTTCAAATAATTCTGGTGTATATCCAATTGGTAACCATCCATCTCCATATTTACCTGTCATTGCAAGTGTACGTTTTCCACCTGATGCCATGTAAATTGGAACATGTGGTTGTCTTATTGATTTTGCTTGTAGACATGCTTCTGTTAATTGATAATATTTTCCTTCCCAAGTTTTTCTATTGTCTGGGTCTGAGTCGTAAAGTTGTTTTATAACTTGTAACTGTTCTTCAAACTTTGATACTGGTTTATCAAATGGAATGTTAAATTCTTTGAGATTTTGTGCTTCTCCTGCACCAATTCCTAGTGTTCCTCTTCCTTTTGATAATCTGTCTAATGTTATTGATGCTAAGGCAATGTTAGATGGATGTCTTCGCAATGCATCTGTCACACATGTTCCTAATTCTACATTATTGGTAACTGCTGCAATTCCTGCAAGCATCACCCATGGATCATTTACAATTGCTTTACTCCATTGTGGAACATTTGAGTGATCCATATACCAAATGGAATGATATCCTGTTTTGTCAGCAAGACTACATGCTGTTAAAATTTGATCTTCTGTTAATCCTAATCTTGCTACGTTTAATCCATTTTGAATTCCAAATTTTAGCATTTTCCTAATTCTATTCGAAAATGGCTGTTAATAAAGCATAGTGATTTTCATTGTCACAAGTAAATAAAATATAAAAAAGAAATAATGGTTTAGAGATTTCCGGCTTTAATATCGTTAAGACATTTAACAACATCTTCTTTTAAAATTGGAATTGGATTTGGGTCTAAATGACCTTTGTCTGTCATTACAACCTCTGCAGCTTGTTCAACATCTGCTTTGAGTTCTAATTTATCAAATCCCATTTTCTCGATAATTTCTTTGAATCTGTCATAAAATATCGATTTGTTATGCTTGTGGGCAACTGTAGTACAAGATGATAATGAGTAACCATGTGGCACTCCTTCATTTGAAAAGACATATGATAATGCATGTCCTAATGTTGTTGAACAGTTTCCGAAGCCCATTCCTGATAACATGGAGCCATATGGATAATTCTCTGGTTTGTCATTCATGATTGCATCATACAATACATCGAATGCTTGTTTACACAATGTTTTGGTAAGATCATTTCCAAGTTTACTATCATAACCTTCTGTTGCTTGTGCACATGCATCACATACTGAACTTTTGATAACTTGCTCTGGTGTTCCATTCATAAAGTATGAGTCAATTACTGCTCTATCTGCAAGGAATCTATCTTCTCTGAGTAATTTCTTTTTTCCATCAAACTTTAGAACACAATATGTTGTCATTTCTGCTCCTGTTCCAAATGTTGTAGGAATTAGAATTTTTTCCACATTCATTTCTGAAGCAGCATATTTTACAACATCCATTGAACTTCCTCCGCCCAATCCAATCATTGCACTAATGTTTTTAGATTTGTATTCTTCAATTACCTCTTTAACCATTTCAATTGATGGCTCTGGTTGGACTTTGTCATACAATAAGTAATCTTGTATTCCCATTCTTCCTAACCATTTGTCGGATAATTCTGGAGGGACCGTTGTTACTACCAAAGCATTTTTTGGATATTCAGCTTGTGATAATGCATCTTCCCCAAATTGGATTACTTTGGGAATTCTTACTGTATCCATATTTTATATAAAATAACTATTCTTTTTATACCTTCCAATATCAAAAACTTAAGTTATTTTCATCTTATCATAATTAATTGATCAAAAATCCTTCAAAATTACCTCTTAATACTCATTCTCGTGCTATTCTTACAATATTGAATGAAGGCCTTGAATCGTCGATATCGTCAACATATCTAAAAAAACACATTTTGAAAAACAAAATTAAAGTATCATTATCTTTGATAAATCTAAAAAATTACAATCGCATTTTTTTGATTGCAATTGGTAAATCTGCTGGCACCATGACAGAATATGTTTCAAAAAAAATAAATTTCAACAATGGAATTGTTGTAGTACCAAAGGGTATTGAACCAAAATTAAATAAATCTATTTTTAAAATAATTAAATCTGGTCATCCAATTCCAAACAAAAATAGTTTTAATGCTGGTAAAAAATTAATATCGTTTCTAAACGAAACCACAAAAAATGATTTTGTGATATTTTTGATATCTGGTGGGGGTTCAGCCTTGTCGGTTTTTCCTGATTCCATATCTTTAAGAGATAAAATACTTGTAAATGAGATATTACTCCGATCAGGGGCTAACATTAACCAAATTGCATGTATTCGTAAGCATTTGTCATTAATCAAAGGCGGTCGTTTAATTCAAAATATGAATTGCGATGGGGTATCATTTCTTGTATCTGATGTAATTGGGGATGATATTGGGTCTATCTCTTCAGGCATAACTTATTGTGATAAATCTTCTTTTCAAGATGCCATGAAAATAATTAAAAAATTTTCTCTTGAACGTAAACTTCCAAATTCTGTAATGTCTGTTTTAAAATCAGGTTCAAATGGGGAAATTCTAGAGACACCAAAAAAACCTATGATTAAAAATATTATAATCTTGAATAATTCTATGTGTCTTACAAAAATGAAATCTAAATCTGATAACTTAGGATACAAGACCAATGTAATTTCTAATATTACTGGTAATCTTAATCAAGTTACAAACCTAATTGCATCTACCGCAGTTAATTCAAAAAGTAATTGTATAGTCTTTGGTGGAGAACCTACTGTTAATGTGATTGGACATGGAAAAGGTGGACGTAATCAAGAATTAGTACTACGTTTGTATGAAAAATTGAAACATAAGAAATACAACTTTACAATTGCATCAATTGGAACTGATGGAATTGATGGAAATACAAAATTTGCTGGTTCCTTATTTTCTACTGATTATGAATATGATGGAATACCATATTTGAAAAATAATGATTCGTCATCTTTTTTTAAAAAATTTGGCGGATTAATTAAAACTGGAATTACACAAAGTAATGTAAATGATATTGGTGTTATTATTAGACATACCCAGTAGAATCTCTACCTGCAGTATCTTCTTTTGCAAAAAGATGTTTTGTTGCAATATTTTTTTTACATTCTATGAATTGATAATTTATTTTTAGACTTCTGAGATTTGTTAATTGATTAATAAAATGAATTTTATCATTAATTATTTGATTATCACTCGTATTTCCTTTGCTTAATAGATCATACATTATTTTTGAATCACACATCACATTCACTGTATCATGATCTTTGATTATGTAAACACCTAATCCCCAGTAAATTCCTACATGTAATGCTACAAATTTTGACTCTTCTATGTCTCTTATGTTTAATTTACCTCCTGAAAGATATGCAGGTGGATGTTCTCTAATTTGGTCTGCAATCTTATCTCCTGTTTTTATGGACCATGAATATTCTTTCACATTTCCATCAAAGAAAATATCATGTTTCATAAGTCAATCAAAAAGGTGTTTTTTGTCTATTTAATTTGTATTCTGGTCTTAATGATCCATACTGAAATCAATTTTCATGATCAAGTCTCATAATTTCTTTAGAAAAATGGTTGATGAATTAGTTGAATTTTCGGCACATGATCCTGAATTGGCAGATGGAATAAAATGGCTTGATACACAGGCTCAAAAAAAAGGAATTACATTCTATGATATGGTTTTTGAAGTACTGTATAGTCACGATATTAATTCTAAAGCACAAAACTGGTTAAAAACAAGAAATTAATTATTTTCGTTTTTGTATTGGAATGTAAGTACATCCTTGCGGTCCTTCATATTTTCCAACGTATGTTGCCTTAGGTCTATACAGCATTGGTTTTGGTGCAGCTTCTGCAAATTTCTCTTCGATAACATGTGCTGCCCATCCTGACACTCTAGAAATTGCAAAAATTGGAGTATTCAAATCCATTGGAATATTCAACATATAGTATACTGATGCACTATAAAGATCGACATTTGGAAAAATATCTCTTTCTTTTCTATTTTTCATTATTTTTGCAGTAGTCTCTTCAACTTTTTTTGTAATATCAAACCATGGTAGATTTGTTTTCTCGGATAATTTTTTTGATAATTCTTTTAGAACCATTGAACGAGGATCCACTGTTTTGTAAACTGCATGTCCCATTCCCATAACTCTGTCCCCATTTTCAATTTTTGACTTTACCCAATTTTCAGCATTTCCTACTTCTTTAATATCTAATAACATTTTCATAACTTCTAAGTTTGCACCTCCATGCAATTCTCCACTTAATGCTCCGACTGCAGCACTCACTGCAGAATACATGTGAGCACGAGTGGATGCAACTTCTCTGGCAGCGAAAGTTGATGCGTTGAATGTATGGTCTGCATGCAAAATTAGACAGACATCGAATACTCTTTCCATCTCTCTATCGGGTTTATCTCCTGTAAGCATGTAAAGAAAATTTGAAGCGTGACTTAATTTGAGATCTGGGTGAATTGGGTCCTTACCGTTTCTAACTCTATCCCAACTTGCAATTATGGTTGGTACCTTGGCAATTAGATTGATTGCTCTTTGCTGACTAATTTCTTTTTCAGAACCTTTTTCATCATAATATCCTGCAAGTGCTGCAACAAATGCCTGTAGTACGTCCATCGGGTGTGCATTTTTTCTCCAATTTCTCATATTTTTTTGCATTTGTTCTGGAATCATTCTTGCTTCCTTTAGTTTTGATGTAAATTCATCAAATTCTATTTGATTTGGCAAATGATCATGTAAAAGTAAAAAACAACATTCTTCAAAATTCGAATTTTTTGTTAAATCTAAAACATCGAATCCTCGATAAATTAATTTTCCTTTTTCTCCATCAATTAAAGAAATTTTTGTATCTGCAATTGGTATATCTCTTAATCCTATGTTTTTAGTTTCCATACTTTATCGTTATTTTTTGACTTTTAAATTTTCGATCATTTTTCTACATATTAGAGATAACTTTGCATTTTCAGTCAATTATTTTCGGTGTAGAAATCTAAAGAATCAAAGCTTGGGCATATTACAGCATATTTCATTAATTTACATGTCCACACTGTCTGAGCGTGAAATGAGAAAAAGAATTGATGACGAAATTCTTAATGCAACTCCTGAATTTTTAGAGAAAATTCAAAAATTTGATCAAGAAAACCAATTGAATTATTCAACAATCTATGAGATTTATTCAACAATAATTAATACTGAAAAAACTGTCTCTTCAAAATCCAAATAACCATATTTATTTTAAAACAACATCTCCGACAAAAATTCGCTTTAATTCTTTGTTTGTCTTTAATTTCAATGCTCCTTCATTATCTATCCCTTTGGAAATTCCAGAAATTCTTCCATTTGATGTGTTAATTGTAATTTTTTCCCCAATGCCGTCTGCTCTTTTTGTCCATTCTTTAACAATTTTTGATTTTTCTCCTTTATTTAATTCGGATAAAATTTTTTCAAATTGTACTAGAAATTCTTTTAGTAGAACTTTTGGAGGGGTTTTATCACTTTTCTTTCGAAGTGAATCTATGCCATAAAAATTAGTGGTCTTTGATATTTTTTTCTCAACTTTTTTTGTATCAATATCAAAATTAATCCCAATTCCTAAAATTATGTATTCAATCATTGCTGCTTGAAATGATGCGTCAACTAACATTCCTGCAACTTTTTTTCCATTTATTGTAATGTCATTTGGCCATTTTACTGTCGTTTTTATTCCTAAACTTACTTCTATCGATTTTGATAAAGCAACTGCAGCTGCAATTGGAACTAATGTTGAACTTGAAACATCAAATTTTGGATGAATAATTAATGAACACCATATTCCGCCTTTCGGTGAAGTCCATTTTCTATCAAGTCGTCCTCTTCCGGCTGTCTGTTTTTGAGCAATAATGATAGTCCCATTTTCTTTTTTATCTGTTGCGATTTTTTGTGCAAAATTCTGTGTAGAATCGATCTCTTCAAAATAGTATACTCGTTTTCCAATTACTTTTGTTTTTAGATTTCGTGTAATTTCCCATGGAAGTAGTTTTTCTGTATCGCTTATCAGTCGATAACCTAATTTTTGTTTTGATTCAATATTATATCCTAATTTCTGAATTTTTTTAATATGTTTCCAAACTGCGACTCTACTTATCTTTAAAACATCACTTAGATCTTGACCTGACAAATATTCGGAATCATGTGTTTGAAAAAAAGCTAGTACCTTCACCAATCCTATATTATCAAATGATGTGTATGACATTAGAAGCCTATATCGATATCGAACCCGCCATCATCTCCTGTGTCGGATCCTCCAATATCATCTGCCCCGTTATCCATTCCGCCCAAATCTTCTGTTGGAATAAAACTTCCCATACTTGTACCAATCATACTGAACATCATACTGAACATCATCATATCAATAATCCCAAACATCATCATTGAGGGTAAAAATGATTTCTCTTCTTTCAGCTTTTGTTCCAATTCTTGTTTACTGCCTGACTTGTAGGTATTTTCTAATTTATTCCATTTTTCTTGTAAGATTTTCAATTGACGTTCAAATTCTTTGTAGCCATTTTCTGTTGGATTAATTTCAATTTTTGTACCTAGCCACCCTTTTTTTTCATCTACTTTGATTAATCCAGAATTTTCTAATTTTTGTAAAATTGATTCTAAATCTTTCGGTTCGATATTTGACTCTTGACAAATTTTATCAAATTTAGATACTCCTCGACTAATTATTCCTAGAACTATGGTTTCTTTATTTTCTTCATCCATGATACGTTATCTTATATTTTCTTTTAAAATATTGCCTAAAAATGTAGTTGAATTTTATATTATGACAACATATGACGTTTGTGAGTGAAACAAAGATAATCCCAATATTTCCATTGGATTTAGTATTATTTCCTAATCAAGATCTTCCTTTGAGAATTTTTGAACCTCGATATAAACAGATGATTGATGATTGCATGCTTGGTGAGAAGGAATTTGGAGTTTGTCTTGGTCATAATAGTGCTACATTGTCTAATTGGCAGGCCCCATATGATATTGGAACTCTTGCAAAAATAGTTGATTGTAAAGATGTAGATTCAACCAGCGGTCATCTTTTTATAAACGTCAGAGGTCGTAGGAAATTTAGAATTATTCGTTTAATTTCACCATCTCTCAAAAAAACTGACGATTATGATCCTTTTACTGTAGAAGGAGCAAAAACAATTGAACAATTACATCATAGTGATGGAGTTGAAAAGAAAATGTATATTCAGGCTGAAATTGAAATGATTTCTGAAATCGATGAATCCATTTCTCTTAATGATTGGGAAAACTTGGTAGATTTGTGGAAAATTAAAATCAAAAAAACTAACGGTAATACTGATTTAACATCTCATCAATTGGATCATGTTTTAGAACAATACTATCTAAAAACTGAAACTCCTACCATGGAGTATATTTACTCATTATGTGCATTAGCCTCTCAAACACCCCTAGATCTACAACCAATTCTAGAATGCACCAATTTGGAGCAATTACTCGAAAGAACTACCAAACTACTTGAATCTGATATATCTCAAGAGTAAATTCAAAGATAAAGTTCATAAACGATGAAAAACTATGAGCTAAAATTCGGAAACATAACATGGAAAAATTTGGAACTTTAGAATTTGTATTGGATCGATATTCTGGAACATGGTGTTGGAAGATTTCTGGAACCCGTGCTGTAAACATGGTATCCAAATTAATCCCGCGCGGATGGTATGGAGATAAGCCTGATGAAGTAATTGTAACAGACAATGATGAAAACATCAAAAAATTAAAAATGATTGAAGATCGTTATTCATTTGAGATTTTATCAAATTCTGTTTGGAAACGAAAAATTGCCCCTCTAACCATTAAAAAAGTGAGAGTGCCAAAAATTGAAAAATTACAACAGGCTATGCCTAGTAAACAATTCAAAGGTACACTTTTAGATTTTCAAAGAGAAGGGCTTGATTTCTTAATCAAATCAAGTGGCAATGCACTTCTTGCTGATGAGATGGGGCTTGGAAAAACAGTTCAAACACTTGCATATATTTCAAAAGAAAAAAACTCATTTCCTGCATTAATTGTTGCACCTCTTGTTACTTTAACAAATTGGCAAAGAGAAATTGAAAAATTCTTAAAGAAAAAAGGAAAAAATGGTAAAATTGTTGATAATGAAACTCCTTCTAGCATAATGATTCGAAATGGAAAACTTGCTGATATTGGGAAGTATGATTTTTACATTATTAATTATGAACTCTTACACAAACGACTTCCTGATTTACTAAAACTTGGAATTCGCTCTGTTGTATGTGATGAAGTACAACATCTTAGGTCTAAAACAACCCAAAAATATTCTGCAGTGAAAGAATTAGCTGCACTTGAAGGTCTTAACTATAGAGTAGGTTTGTCTGGTACTCCAATCTACAATCGCGGTTCTGAAATTTGGCCTATTGTTGACATATTGAAGCCAGGTCTTCTTGGTAGTTTTAAAGAATTTTGTGAGTACTTTTGTTATGTAAATGAAAAGGGAAAAGCCATTGTACTTGAAAATAAACGTGATACCTTACGAAACCAATTAACAAAACATGTAATGTTACGACGAAAGAAATCTGATGTTCTAAAAGATCTCAAGGATAAAGTCCGTTATTCTGAGATGATTCCTGCTGATGAAAAATTCTATAAATCGGAATTAAGTAAAATATGGAAAAAACTTGAAGAGGAACAGAAATATGCAGAATCTGCATTTGATAAATCTGCATCATACCATCGTGCAATAGAAAGTGAAAGACAAGCTGCAGGTCTTGCAAAATTAAAGAATGTTACAGACTTTGTAACTAATATTATGGAAATAGAAGAAAGTGTTGTTGTATTTTGTCACCACAAAGCAATTCATAATCTACTTCATCATAGTTTGGCGGCATACAATCCTGCATCAATTATTGGTGGCCAAACTGATACAGTTAGGCAACGTGAAATAGATCGATTCCAAAAAGGTCAAACCAAATTAATGATTGCAGGATTAAGAGCTGGAAATGTTGGAATTAATCTTACAAATGCAAAATATGTCATATTTGCAGAATTAGATTGGAGTCCTGCAATTCATCGTCAAGCTGAAGATAGATTACATAGGATAGGTCAAAAAAATACTGTCTTTGCATATTATCTGGTAGGAAAGGGAACGCTTGATGAACATGTGGCAGAAATTCTTGTTGATAAGAGCTATGAGATTGACACCATCCTAGATAAACAAGGTGAGTCATTCGAAAATAAAGAAAAAGCAAAGATGATTCTTGCCCAAATTCATGATAAGCTTGGAACAAAATTATAACATCAATATTTTTTAGTCTAAAATTTTTAGAAGTGATATGGATTTTATGTTGGAAGAAGAAATGATTGATCTTTTAACATTTTGTATACAACATCCTTCTTCTGATGAAATAGAATCAAAAAAATTTCGACTCAAACAAGTTGGAAAAGAAATTTTTGATGATGGAGGAGTTGATGCAATGGAGAATTTCTTTTTTGCAGTTGAGAATAGAATTGAAGGTGAAATTGAAAAATCTCCAAAACCTTTCCGTTCATTATGGAATGGACTCTCAGATGAATGGAATTATCCCTAGGAAAATTTCCTAAAAAAGATTATTTGATGTTCAGTTATGCTTTACCAATTCTGAACATCGAAATGCCACATGTTGGACATGTACCTTTTGTTGCTGGTTTTCCATTTTTCATGGTGACAGCTTGGGTACTATTCATTTCTCGTTTGTCTCTGCATTTTACGCAGTAACCTATTACCATATCATTTCAACTAATTTCTATTATTAGCAAAAACCTGTTAATTTTTTTCAACTCTTTTGGTTATTTTCTGACGTAAATTTTAGGAATAAATTCAATAGTTTACATTATATCTAATTCTTTGATAAATCTCTTATGAAAAACATCTATTTTGGATTTTTGTTTATAATTTTAATTTTTCCTGTAACAAATACATTTGCTGATGAATTGACTCTCAACATTGATAAGGCAATTTATGAAAAATCTGATTTCATTTCTGTATGGGGATCTACTGAACTGAATTCTGTTTTTATCTCTGTAAAAGATCCTGATGGAAATAATGTTTGGAATGAGAGCCTAAATCCAGATGAAAAAAATAAATTTTCTACTTTAATCATTGCAGGAATTGGTGGTTGGCAGAAAAGTGGAAATTATTTACTGGTGGCAGAATCTGGCGATTCAATTTTATCTGTAAAATTTTTCTATGATTCTGGGGCACAGGTTAATCCTCCTTCTGCTGTATCTGATTATTATATTAGTCCTCAAGATCTTTATACAACATTTGCTATTGCAATAATTATAGTTGCAGGAATTTTTATTTATCTTGCAAGGCACATAATATTACGAAAGAAAACAAGCTATGATGATGTTATACTAGATTCTAAAAAAGACCGTGATTATGAAAAATATCACTCTGAATGGTCTGAGGAAGAAATTTTTGGGTCTCGAAAGTCTCCTACTGAAGCAAAAGAGTTTCGTGAAATGTACAATGATAATTCATTACCGAATTATTATCTTGTGTTGGGATTGACAAATGATTCATCCGCATTAGAAATTAAAAATCAATATAGAAAACTTGCAAAACAATACCATCCTGATAGAAATAAGGATTCTTCAGAAGAAAAAATGGCTGAAATTAATAAAGCATATGAAATTTTATCTGATAAAAAATTAAAAACAGAATATGATAAATTTTGTAAATTATTGTGACTCTATGTTTACTTCTTTTAGTGTTAGATAGAGAACAATTTTTGATGCATTTTGCATACTGTTTGTAAGATTTGTTTTGAGCAAGATTTTCTCTCCATTTTCAATATTTGCTTCCAAAATTATATCAAGAAAATCCTTATTTGGTCCAAGCATTGCTTTTGAGAGATACTTTGATACATTTGTATTCAAAATAGTTGCTTGTACCTTTAATTCTTTCAATTCCGCAAAATATATTCCTCCTCTAGTAGTAGGCTTCGTTATTGGGTTATCTGTTTGAAAAATCTCTATTTTATTTATTGTAAATGAGTTATTTTCAATTAAAATTTTAAAATCTGAACTATTTTTTTGTACTATTTCTTGTAGTTCTTTCACATTCATCAACTATTTTTAATAAATTAAAAAATATATGTCAATACAATTGTGATAATATATGGCAGAATCTATATCGAAAGACCAACTTAAACAAGAACAAGACCAATTTGTCATTATTGATGTTAGGGAGTCAGATGAGTTTGCAAATGGTGCAATTAATAACTCTCAAAACATGCCTCTAGGACTAGTTATAAGAAATACAAAAAAAGGTCAAATTGAAGACCTCAAAGAAAAGAAAATTTGTGTATATTGTGCATCTGGTTATCGTGGAAACATTGCAGCTGATGAATTAGTTAAGGCTGGATTTTCTGCAGTTAATCTTGAAGGCGGTTACATGGCATGGAATCGATAATTGAGTTCTAACACAATTAGAAAGGCAGAGAAACTTGTTCAAAATGATGGAGTTGTAAAAATTGAAGATGATCTTTTTCAGGTAAAATCTTCAAGCGATCCCTCTAAATCATATTTTGTAACTTCTGACTCATGTGAATGTCCTGGATTCAAAAATTTCTATAAATTCCATCATGGAAAAGGTTTGAAAGCAAATTGTTCTCATTTAGAGGCAATTCGTATATTTCTAAAAGAAAATAAATAAAAAATACTGTTTCAATGAATCAGATTGTTTATAAACACCTATTCGATACTTCTACCAGTGATTAACTCAAAACACACACTGACAATTTTGGCAAGCTTAATGCTAGTCGCAGGTATGCCTTTGGCATTCGCTGATGGACACGGTGACGGCTTGACAATTGCAGCAGATGCAGTTGAGGGTTCAACAACAATCACCATCACAGGACA
>Ga0066836_10001486_pt1 | contig 12295 bp, 13 predicted proteins | sample ETNtaG_18_FD_71568 | JGI IMG/M metagenome (GOLD analysis project Ga0066836, IMG submission 71568) | Marine microbial and viral communities from oxygen minimum zone, Eastern Pacific Ocean - ETNP201302SV91 | ecosystem: Environmental > Aquatic > Marine > Oceanic | place: Pacific Ocean: Eastern...
GGGGGCCGAGAACATCGGCACAGACGAGACGGTGTGACGTCCGTTTTGTCTTGAAGCTGTAAGGAGCGGAGGAATGCCGATGGTCTCTGCCAAACAGCGAACGGTTCTATGTAGACTATAATCTACTGCCCAAGAAATGTCGCTATTTCGCCTAAAACAGCGAATTTTGCGGTATTCAGACGCATTTTGCCGGGGTGTGGAAACTATTCTCGCTGAATCAGGGACAACGTGAGTAAAAATCCGATCAACCCGAACCCGCATGAAACATAAAAATGGCCCATGGAGAAGAATCCGGTTACTGTGGCCGTACGGATCAATCCAGTATTCTTGTTTTTGATCCCAATCACGGCGATGCCTAAGGTGATGAAACTGAGGCCCATGAACCCGGTGCCAAACATATCATACATTGCGGCGGCGGTTTGGTCGTACGGTTGGGTGCTGTTCTCCCGTTGGGAATCACTCAGATCGATCCAATTTCCACCTACAGACAACTCATCTCCATCTTCAAATTCGGATTCAGTCGGCCACTCAATGACAAGGTGGGTGAATCCGAAAGGTTCGAACGCAGCAGGTGCATTGAGTAAGACGAGGTTGGTAAAACGATCTCCTTCTGGAGATGCGATATCAAGTGTCATTTGACCAGGATCTAAACCTTCCATTCGGAAGGTCCCATCTTCTGAGGTGTTGGCATAGGCATTCCGACGAAATGCAAGATGGCCTTCGAGTGTGTAATTGTTCAAAGGCTCACCATCACTATCGATGAGGACACCGGTCAGAACCGCTGATTCATTTGGTGCACCCACGGATTGGGTGAAAATCAGTTGACGATGTGTATACATCCCGGTGTCTCCATCAAGATAATCCATGCCGACATAGAATCCTGCGGAGGCTGCCAAAAGGGCGAGGAGGGCAGCAAACATCGCACGCGGTGGTAGAGGAGTTTGGCTGGGGAGAGTGAGTGTGGCGCCTGAATTTTGAAACACCGCTGTGTCTTCTGGAGGGAGTCCCTGCAATACCTGCTCTTCGGCCACGGTCAGGGGTATCCGCTTTCTCTCAAGACTGTTCGCCTAAATATCCCCTGTGAAAATTCAGGACTTTTCGATCTAAAGTCGCCATTGGGACGGAGTCGGGGTGCCGAAGTTCGTCGTCATCTTTTGCTTGTGAAATGTATACGGTGATATTCAATCGCTTGTGGGTAAAGTCATGGCGCACATGACCGATTTTTTCGGCTTCTCGGTTCTTCAATAGAGTCGATGTGGCAACCTCACCTTCTGCATAAGGCAAGCCCCACAAACCACCAAGGGTGCGCCCTTCGCGAGCCTCCAATAAGAAGCCCCCCTCTCCCGATACAATCAGTGCGGTGGCATCGACATGAGCTTGTTTGGTCGAACGGCGAAGGGGCCATTGTTCTGGATTGGAGGAACGGGTTGCCATACATGTTGATTCAAGGGGGCAAATTCCACATTCAGGATTCCTTGGGGTGCAAACAAGTGAACCGATTTCCATCATCGCTTGATTCCAATCCCCTGGACGTTCATGATTGAGCAAAGCGTTTGCTTCATTCTGTAAATCTGCATCACTCAAGTGCTCTGCTCGAAGACGAGATATGACCCGGCGAACGTTACCATCAACGCAAGCGACCGGTTCTCCAAATGACATCGAGGCGATGGCAGCTGCTGTGTATGGACCAATGCCAGGTAATTTCAGCAAAGCATCGTAGGATTGTGGAAGATTGTCGCCATCAAGGGTAGTGGCCAATTTGTACAGGTTCCTCGCGCGTGCGTAGTATCCACACCCTTGCCAAAGTCGGAGGAGGTTTTCTTCGGTGTCCGCTGCAAGCGCAGCGGGTGTTGGGTAAGCCTTTCTGATCCTCTCCCAATATGGTAAACCTGTTTCCATTCGGGTTTGTTGAAGGATAATTTCAGCAAGAAGGGATTCCCATGGGGTGACTTTCTCAACCCTCCATGGTAGGGCACGGGCGTTCTGGTCGTACCATTCTAACAACCCCGGCATATCCTGTCGGCTGTCGTGAAGGGTGATTGGGGTTGCGACCGATGGCGCCATGAATGAGTTCTGTATCGGAGAACTATGGCGTCTTGTCAAGCCCGGTGGATTGGAGACGCTGGAAAGGCCCAAGCACTCCTATCAGCAATCGAAGCGGATGATCCTGGAATGTTCACCGCTGAAGTCATCCACCTTGATGATGGTCAAGCCGAATTAATCGTTGGTGTGACCGCAGATAGCATCACCACATTACAGTCGACCATGGATGATCTATTGGCCTGTTTAGCCGCAGCAGAAGCGAGCCTAGATGCAATTCAAGGTTAAGCTGCTTTTTTGCCGATTTCAAAGGCGTTTTCGATGTTGGCATAGTGAATGCCTTTTTTGAATTCAAAATCGAAGGGGCGGGGTAATACCAAATCGTCCAGAGTATAATCTACAGCAATTGCACTGCGCCATCCAGAGCATTGTGAGTCGAGCAGGCCTTCGATTCGCTCAATTGATGTGCTAAAATCGCCAAATGCAATACAGTGGAAAAGTGAAGCCCATTGATCTGGAAATTTTCTCGGCACCCGTTCAGGTATTAATGAACCGAGGTCAACCAGAAGAACCTCTCGATCAGCATCCCATAATACGACGTGTGGGAGAAGAAAATTTCCTTCCAACCCGAGATACCGCCCGCAGATTTTCTTATTTCCATAGGGTGGGGTTCGTGATGGAGATGCTTTAATCACGGAATCTACGGGGAGGACCCTTCCTTTGCGCTTGACTCCATCAATCGTGCCATCTGCCTTACGGCGAAATCCAGTCACCGGGCCATCCATGTGGAATGTGATGTCGGTTTGCATACATGCTGCGATGAGGCGGCCGCTTGCCCCCACCCACCCGTCAAGGGCCACTTTGGCATGGTGTTTCCAACCGAGGTTGAGAATTGCTTCTGGATCAGGTTTCGGATCAAAGTTCCAAAGAATTGACAGCAGGGTTGCTGCATCTTTTTCGAACCCCTCAATACCTGATATGTCACCGTTTCTTGCGGCTTTAATCAGCGATACCCATGCTGGGTCTATGGTGCCCCGGGAGAGGCGGAAAATACTGGACCTTTTCGGAAGAGAATGACGCTTATCATCACGAACAACCGCCATTCTAGAAAGGGGGACTTTGCGGGTTCTCATTGGCACCTTCAGTCTGCGTAACATCATGTCCACAGTACCACCCACCCGCCAAAACAGTGGAATTCGATCAAACAACCAATCCGCGTTCGGATGAACCGGTGATGCGAGGCCTCCTATCGGCTCCGAGCGACCAAAAATCGCGACTTCTGAGCCCTTACTAGCCGCGCCGAGGCCAGCGAGTAGGCCACTCAGACCGTCGCCAACCACACCCACGCGCCGCATGCTCTAGCGGAGTAGTGTGGGGGTCATGAAGGCGGCGAAAGCGAAAATCGGGTGTTTTTTGCCAGCCGAGAGGGTGAAAACCCCCCCCCGACTCGGCGATACAGTGTCACCTGATGATGAATCGCCGAACGATGCGGCGAACGGTGTCGTTGATGTTCTTGCCGAGACGGTTGAGCATGTAGAGAAATTGAGTCCCCCTCAAGACCGTATGCGGAAATTAATCACTGATGATGGGCCTACTGAATGGCTCACCAATGGTGCGCGTAGATGGATTACTGCAATGATGGCTGATGAGGGGGTTTTCGAGCCTATTCCGGGTGGGGAACGTCGAACAAAAGCCGAGATTCGATCTCGGGAAAAAGGTACACTGGCTGGGCTCTATGTCGCCGATATATTGCTCAGAGAATGGATGATTGGCGCACGATTTACGTGGACCGTTGGAGAGGGTTCCAGAATCGATTCTGGAGATTGTATCCTCACGATTGAAGGTGGGCGGCACCAGATTTTGGTTTGTGAACGGATTATCCTCAATATTCTAGGGCGACTCAGTGGAATCGCCACCAATACTGCTCGCTGGGTTGCGAAATCACAGATACCACTGGCTGCCACTCGCAAGACTGGTTGGGGTATTCTAGACAAGGCCGCCGTCGCCGTCGGTGGTGGATTGACACATCGTATTCACAGGGCTGATGCATTGATGCTCAAGGAAAATGATCTCGCTTCCGCAGCAGAAGAAGGAGATGTGGGTCCTGCACGAATTCGTAAGGTACTCCGGGATGTGCCCAAGGATTCCATCGGTGCATTTGTCACCGTAGAGGTTCGCTCTCTCGACGAAGCGCTCGCCGCTGCTGAAGCGTGGGCCGAACGTATGTTGGAAGACGACGAAGGGATGCGCCTCAACATCATGCTAGACAACATGGGGCCAGAACTGTCTCGTGATGCAGCACTCGACATTCAAACCAGAGGGCTTCGAGGATACGTGACCATCGAAGCCAGTGGCAATATTCTCTTTGAAGACCTAGAAGCATGGCAGAGTTCCAAGGTTGACGTGATCTCAACTTCAGGCCTGCATCGCGCTGCACCCCCTCTTGATCTAACCTGTATCTTTGAAGGGGTGTGAACGGATGGGCGAAGTCCCCGAATCGCATCCACGATATGCTTCATTGATGGCTCGAAAAATGTTGACCGATGCTGCGAAAGCGGGTATGCTAGCCGATTCTGCGTTGATTGCTCATGGTCGTGGTGAGGCCTTCGATTATCTGCTAGGGGAGAATACTTGTGAGCCTGCCAGAAAAGCGATCGTTGAAACCGCTGCTAGACTCAAATCCTCAGAAAATTGTGTGATTTCAGTGAACGGCAATACGGTCGCTCTTGCGGGGTCGCAATTGATCGCTTGCGCAGCTGTCCTGAATTGTCCAATTGAGGTTAACATCTACTATCGAACACCCGAACGAATGGAAGCGTTGCTTTCAGCACTTCAGGTGCAACGACAACAAGCCGTGGAATTGTATCCCGAACTCTTGAGTCAAATATCCGATGTAGAGATTCTAGGTGGGGCCCCTGATGGAAGGATACCCAACCTCGATGGTCCGCGAGCCAATTGTCACTCAGATGGCATTTTGTCGGCCGATACGATCCTTGTGCCCTTGGAAGACGGGGATCGATGTGAGGCCCTCATCGCAATGGGCAAAACGGTTTGTGTCATCGATTTGAATCCATTATCGCGAACCGCGCGCACTGCAACGGTCACCATTGTCGATGAATTGACTCGATGTGTTCGGATTCTGCTTGGATGTCTGAGGCAAGAGCCTGCTCCTGAGAATACCGATTGGGATAATGAGGCGAATTTGCAAGATGCCATCGAAGTAATCCTCCGGAGATTTGAGTAAATCGACAGAATGCCACTCTGCGACGTAGGATTCGGGAGAACCCTTTTGCATAGTGAAAACAACCTCGCTATGAACAAGATGTCAGAAGAGCAAGAACGGTTGCTCCGTGAAGGAGATGGGTTTCTCGCTTCTCAAGTTTCATTTGATCTCGATGGCCCAAAAAAACCCGTTCGAAGAAAATCGAAGAAAGATGCTGATGACAAGACTTCGAAAAGGCGTGTTGAAGACGACCACGTCACTGAATGTCCTGGTTGTGGTTCGGATGTACCCGAAGGGGAATTTGTGGAAGCGATTCTCTCATTTGTTACAGGTTCTGCAGACTATCTGGCTGGCGACCCCGTTCGGGTTCGAAGTGTGCAAATGTTACAGCAGTTGGTCAGCCAAGGACGTTTGCCCGACCCTCACTCTGAATGGAGTCTGGAAGTTGTTCAACGGATTGAACAGCACATCGAGCATATGGCCGATGAACGTGCACGACTGATTCATAGACAGGAGGAAGGGTTTCTCGACGGCTTTCCTCAAGCCGGCGTAAACATCGAAGAAATTCGAGAGAATTTACGTGCTGAAATCGAACAGGAAATCGTTGGTGAGGTGGCGGTGGCCATCCGCGGTCAAATTCGACAACAGGTCGTAGAAGAGATGGCGCCGGTGATTCGAGCAGAGGTCGAAAAAGAGCTCTGGGTTGAATTTGAAGAAGCCATGCGAAATGAGAGAGCGAAGCACGAATCTTCTGAATGATTCAAGCGATTGCGAAGTGCTTGCGAAGAAGGGATTCTAGAATTCCTGCGATTTTATCTCCAACCGCACTGGTACCTGAATCTCCACCCAAATCATAGGTCAATGTGTCGCCCATCATTGTCTCTGTGACCGCCATATCAATGAAATCGGCCACTGCCTTGCAATCAGCATCGCCCTTGGTTTCACCCAACCAATCGAACATGAGTGAAACGCTGTTAATCATCGCCATTGGATTGGTCGTGTTTTGACCAGCATACTTGGGGGCGGACCCGTGAACTGGTTCGAACATGCCATGCCTATCACCTAGATTGGCACTGGCTGCGATGCCCATGCCGCCCTGCAGCACACTGGCGAGATCTGTACTGATGTCACCAAACATATTGGGTGTGACGACGACATCAAACCACTCAGGGTTTCGGACCGCCCACATACAGAATGCGTCGATGTAGGCATGATCTGTATCCGTGTGCGGATAATTTTCAGCGATTTCATGGTAAATCTGATTGAACAGTTGACAACCGCGTGTGACGTTTGATTTGTCCACACATGTCACGCGCGTCTTCCCATCTCCGGGTGCACCGTTGCGGCGTTGGGCCGCTTCGAATGCGAATTTGATGACCCGTTCGCTACCACTGCGAGAGATGGGGCGTGGATCCCATGCGACCTCTCCATCAAGGCCCGGGAATTCCATCTCACTGGGTTCCCATGCATCTCGGCCCTGGGCTTTGTCGGCGGAACGACGTAGGAGTGAGTGATACAGGCCCTCGGTATTCTCCCGAATGATGAGCATGTCAACCATTCCCGGTTCCCAAACCTGTTTGAATTCACCGTGAATCTTGTGTCGAACGCCCTCATACAATCGGATGGGGCGCACATTCGCATAGAGGTCCAACCCACTGCGCAATCCGAGGATTACCGAGCCGCCTGCGAGATCCCCGTCTTCCGTAATCGCACCTGGCCAGCCAACGGCTCCGAGGAGGATGGCGTCCGCCTCGTCTCGGCAGAAATCGAAGCTACCCTCTGGCCATTCTTCGCCAGTTTCAAGGTAGTGCTCACCCCCACAAGGGATTTTGTTAATCGTCAAGGAGATTGGTGTTAGTTGTTCGATAACGTCAAGGATTTTCCCGGCTTCAATCATGACGTCTCGGCCAATCCCGTCGCCGGGAAGGAGAGCCAATGTGTAGGACGTCATGAGACTCGCCAATTGGTCCCCCTACATGAAGGAGCGCATCCCTTTCTCCACATCGAAAAGTCAGTGGTGGAACGAACTCTTCATTTACCGTCATTACACCGTTCATTAAGATGTCTGGAAACCCTTCCGATCATGATGAGCGCCCTCGGTTGGATGCTTCGACTCTACCCGACGAGTTGCAACGACTGTGGGATACCATGCTTCGGCTCGACCCAGATTGGGATATGAACGATTGGTTGATTGAAAGGGCCAATGAAGAAATGAAAATTGTCGAGGCGAATCTCGGCCGGGAAAAAATGAGATTGGAACAGCGAATCGCTCGATTGGAAGCGTTGGCCAATCGAATCGGTCGTGACATTGAACTCGATGAAGGTGGCACACGACAATACAACCTGTTCGATGCATTTGGGAAGACTGAGTCCACTGAAGAGGTGGAAGTGATCGATGACGATTGGGAATTGCACCCCGCATCAGCTCACCTCAATTATCTATCCGACGATGTCGGTGACGATCCACTCTTGGCAGTCTGCGCACAGGCTATTTTGTTGCACCTTGAACTGAAGGCGGCTGAAGGTGAATCTACAATCACTCTAGAAGCACTGGGGGTCGCTCTAATCCCTCGCGGAATCGATTCCGAAGAATTGGTAGAAGCCCTTGAGTGGTTGCTTGAACAAGGTACCATCATCGAAGTGGGCGAGAACGAATTTGTTCTAGGCTGATGTTGGGCCCCCGGGCCACCCCACATTTCGGACTATATGGGGCCAGTGTCAGAACAAATTGATTGGGATGTCACGACTTGTATCTGTCTTAGCGGGCCTCGCGGCCGGAGTATGGTTAACAATTATTCTCGGAGAACCGACGATTGGTGCCATTGTTGGTACCTACGTTGTGTTGCTGTTCGAATTGCCACGTAACGGTGCCGAAAAACGACGATTGCGGTACGTTATCAATGGCCAATATTTGCGATTGAAAGATGCCAGTACGAGAATTGGAAAGATGGATCACAATTTACGTGTGCAGCATCATGAGCTCTCGGCCGCTGTTTCAGAGTTGAAGCGGCGGGATTCGGTGGGGGCACCTGAAGCGCGGAAGCTGATTGAGAGTCAACGCGAAACCTTGCAGGCGCAGGCACGCGCGATGGAGGAGGCTCAACGATTGATTGAAGCCCAGGAACAAATGCTCCTTCAGTTCCAAGAGAGAACCGACGATGTCAACCAGCGTTGGAGCGAGATGATTCATACAATGCAACAAGTGCTTGGGAGTCAATCTACTGAAGCGCATCAAGCGCAACGGAAACTTGCAGATGAAAGTGGTCGATTGACTGAGGCCTTCGCTGAGCAGAGCCGAGAAATGCAACGCACAATGACGGATTTACTGCACCGTTTGGCGCTTGAGCCACGAACCTCAAATGTGTCCGTTCAGGACTCTGTTCTGGTGAGTGGAACCGATGACATTTCACAGAGTATCGCCGTCCCAGTAATTTCTGAACGGCCTTCAAGGAAAACGCCGATCATCCCCAATTTGAAACTCAAAGCTCGCCCAATAACCACCAATAATGAGAACAATTGGATAGAAGCCTTCAACGTAGACCTCTCCTGAGGGCCTATCGTGGCAAGTGACGATTTGAACTGGGTTGGGGCGGCTCCGCTCAGTTCCGACGACATGGAAAGGTTCCGAAAGGACTTGATTTTACGTCGAATGGTACTGTGGGTACCAACCGGTTTAATCCTTGCAATGGGCCTGCTATTTTACTTTGAATTGCCTCTTTCTGAACTGGAGTCTATTGCGACCTTGTTGTTTGCATTTTTTGTCGGGATATTCTTGGGCCGCGTATCTGGAAATCAGCGCTACAGACAAATTCGCGACGCGTTGCTGGATGGTATGGATGTCGCCCCTCTTTTGCAGCAAGAAGGGAAGGGGATCGCGTCACGAGTCCTCGGCATGCCCGGTGGAGCGGATATACTGGATGTTCTCATGCGCCCCCAAGAAGGGGGTGCGCTCTCCAAGGAGAGGGATAAGTGGGGTCGAGTCGTTTACAAAACGCGTGGCGAGGATCCACGAGGACCTGCGGAAGGGTCCGGGGCAGACACCATCGATTCGAGAATGCCGAGAATTGATGCCATGACTCCCCGACCTGAATTTGAAGGTCTTGAAGGTGAATTAACCGAGGGGGAAAAATTGGTGCAAGAAGCAAATACTGCACGCGATCTCAAATCTCAGGAATCGTGGGAAGCCGCCGAAAAATCAGACCCGGAACTCATTGAGGCTGGTGTCGATAAGTTGGGGGATTTGGTAGCGAAAGGTCATGATTTTGGAGAAGGTGGAGATTTTCCCCAGGCACCTACTCGCGCTGAGCCCAATACGCCTCCACCGTCGCCGTCAGAGCTTGATGAGGATTCGTCTCTGGATTGAATCCAAGAAGCGATTTGGCTTTCTCAATCGAGGCAGACGAATGCAAGATATCTCCTTCACGAGGTGGTGCAAATGTTGGTTCGACCTTACCGATTGTGGGTTCTTTGTCGGCCAATAAGTTACGCAAAGTGGTAAACAGTTCCATGACGGACATGGATGAGCCTGATGCCACATTGTAGACTTGGCCGAGTGCGGATTCATCATCTGTTTGTAGTGCCAACATATTGATTTCAGCCACATCGATCACGCTGACAAAATCTCGGGTCGCCTCTCCGGTACCGAAGATGGTTGGTGATTGATGATTCATCAGTGTCTGAATGAATGCAGGAATCACGGCTGCATAAGCCCCATTGGGGTCTTGTCGGGGCCCGTGTACGTTGAAGTAACGGAGAGAAATTACGTCAATTCCTGAGTTCAAAATCGCTACTTCAGCCGCCAATTTATCTTCAGCATATGGGGACTGACAATTTGCTGTCGTCGATTCTGTGACGGGTTCATCTGAAGCATTGCCATAGATCGCAGCGGTACTTGAGAAGACGATTCGCTTGACGCCCACTTGTCTTGCGGCCTCGATGACATTGAGTGTGCCCTGCAAGTTGATCGATTCTGATTGTGATGGATTGGCAAAGGAAGCGGGTACTGATGCGAGGGCTGCGAGGTGAACGACATGGGTACAATTCGACATTGCTGAGAGGACGTCCTCGAAGTTTCTCACATCACCTTCAATGATGGTGGCGCCATCGATTCGGGTGTGACCGCTTGAGAAATCGTCGAATGCGATGACTGCGGCCCCACTGTGCAGCAACCTTTCGCAGACATGGGAGCCGATGAAGCCGGCACCACCTGTCACAAAAACGCGCATATGCCGCCCTACGGGCGGCGTTCTTTGATGCATTTGGTCAACCGAGGGCTTGATGAAGCAAGAGTTAGGCGGCAAAAACATGGGATGGGATGCCTCGTTCGCCGACCGAGCCGATTCTGGCGACCTGAGTGTCGGCATTATTGGACTTGGATATGTTGGCCTTCCAACGGCCATTGGATTCCGAGACGCGGGTTTCAATGTGTGGGGCGTCGACCTTTCGGAGCGAATTGTCAACGCTTTGCATGAAGGCCGTAATCCACTGGGTGATCCTGATTTGGATGATATGATTCCTGAACCGGGATCTGAGCGATGGACGATTACCCGAAACACAGCGGATGCAACCGCAGCCTGTGATGTGCTCATCGTGACTGTTCCAACACCGGTTTCTTCTGATTTGAAACCTGACCTGTCCTACGTTGAAAGCGCTGGTCGGGCCGTGTTTGAAGCAGCTGGAAAGGGCAACCGGAAGGTTGTGATTCTCGAAAGTACCGTCTACCCAGGTGTGACTGCAAGTACGTGGTTACCTCTTCTGGGAGAATTGGGGCTATCGGAAGGCGAGGATGTTGAAGTCGCCTACTGCCCTGAACGATTCAATCCCGGCGACCCGAATCATGGTGTTCGTCAAGTCGCTCGAGTCATCGGCTGCTCCGACCCAGAAGTGGGTGAGAGTCTTGTCAATCTCTATCGCCGCTTGACCGTTGAAGATGTTCGGTATGTGGGCAAGGTCGAAGTCGCTGAAGCGACCAAGGTCATCGAAAATGTTCAGCGTGACATCAACATCGCGTTGGTCAACGAGTTGGCGCAGATCTTCCCTGAACTGGACCTAGATGTAGAGGATGTCTTGTCCGCGGCGGCCACCAAGTGGAATTTCCACAGATACACTCCTGGAATTGGAGTTGGAGGACATTGTATCCCAGTCGATCCATACTACATGATGCAAAGAGCGCAGGAAGTTGGAGTGCCGGCTGAACTGATTACGGCGGCTCGAGCTGTAAACCGGATGATGCCACGGCATGTCTCTGGTGTTCTACGCGAATTGCTCTACCGAGCAGGGGTTCCTGCTGACGATGGTCGTGTTCTGTTCCTGGGTTGGTCCTACAAAGCCGGAGTGGGGGATGCTCGAGAGACACCAGCCGACCCACTCGCGGACAGTTTGATTGAAGCCGGAATTTCGGTCTCGACTTGGGACCCATATCTTTCTGCTGATGATATTCCCGATGGAATTGGTGTCATCAAAGATATTGATGATGCGAGTGAATTCGATATGGTGGTACTGGCAACAGCCCATCCGGAATGCAAAGACTTGGATTGGCAAGGTTTGCTCGCGCGCATGCGTACACCCATTCTGTATGATGGTCGACGTGTTCTCGACCTAGATGCAATGCAAGCGATGGGTTGGAAAGCCAATGCGGTTGGTTCACCCAACCAATACTGATGGATGTGAAATCATGAAGGCGATTCTTGTTGCAGGTGGCCATGGGTCGCGGTTGTATCCGTTTACACGGTATACACACAAGACGCTCTTGCCATTGCATCGGCGCCCAGTCATCGACTATGCACTCGCTACGATTCGTCGTTCAGGGATTACGGACATTACCATCATCGGAAATCGATTCATCGGACAGATTGCTCAACATGTGGGCACTGGTTTGCCTGGTGAGAATATTCACTATGTGATTGAAGAAGAGCCGAAAGGTGTGCAACACGCACTCAATTTGGCTCGACCGCATGTAGAGGGTAGTCGAATCCTTGTCTACTTCTCTGACAACATCACAACCATCGAATTCACCGACGCGGTGAGTGAATT
>Ga0066836_10001490_pt1 | contig 12275 bp, 12 predicted proteins | sample ETNtaG_18_FD_71568 | JGI IMG/M metagenome (GOLD analysis project Ga0066836, IMG submission 71568) | Marine microbial and viral communities from oxygen minimum zone, Eastern Pacific Ocean - ETNP201302SV91 | ecosystem: Environmental > Aquatic > Marine > Oceanic | place: Pacific Ocean: Eastern...
GTGTTTCTTCCAAAAAGAGTTCCTTGAGGTCCTCTCAATACTTCTACACGATCAATATCAATCAAATCAACCATTCCACCTTGGGGTCTACTTAAATAAACACCATCTATATATATTCCAATCTTAGGATCTTGTGTTTCGGACCAGTTAGATTGTCCAATCCCTCTTAAGAAAACATTCGTTACTGTTGAATTTATTCCTTGAGCAGAAAAATTTAAATTAGGTGTTAATTTAGTTATATCTTGAATTTCAGTAATGTTTCTTGCTTCTAATCTATCTCCATTTAAAGCAGAAATTGGAATAGGTACAGATTGAGCTGACTCTTCTCTTTTCCTAGCAGTAACCACTACCTCTTCAAGTATAGAGCTTTCTTCTTCATCTTCAGCAGATATGCTGATAGAAGGTATGGTTAATAAAGAAAGACTTAATAATAATGTTTTAAATTTCATATAATTTTCTCCTCAGAACTTATTATTTCTATTCAAAGTAAAACATTAAATAACGCTAATAGGAAGGGTTTTAATGATATTAAAGATAAATTAAAATTTAATTAGTATTTACGTAACCAGACATGCGAATGCACTTCTACAATCTCTCCTAATTAATAAAAATGGAGGCTATTCTATCTGATTGAAAAGAACCCAACCATATTCTATCTTTTACAGGTAGTGCTACTGAAACTAACCCAAAAATAGAGTTTTGATAAGCCTTAAGCTCTTTAATTTCCATTGTGGCTGGATCAACTTTATGTATAGAAAAAGGTAAATTGCAAAAGGCAGTCTCTAATCCGCATTTCAACCCAACATCTAGTACTTCATGGTCTAGAGATGTAACCCATAAGAAATTATCCTTTAAAATTATATTGTCAGGTCCCCTGAAATTATTAAAAGCTAAGACCTTTCCTGATCTTGCCTCGATTGATTTAACTTCATCTCCTAAATTGAAAGCTATATAAAGCGTGTCATTACTATTGTCGTAAGCTATTCCGTTGGGCATAGCTCCCTCACTTCCCTTTACTTTTGAGAAGCCCTTGCCTTTCTGCCACTCTAAAACATAGCCTGTATTGTATTTAAACAGTGAGATCATAAGAAAATCTATTGCATCAATGTGGCGATCGAACATATGAGTTACAAAGAAATTCCCATTATCTTTTAAACTTACATCATTTAAGAAGTTTTCTTTCGACGGTGCTGAGCAGCCCTTCCAATCAAGCTCCCAACCTTCTCTATAAACTAATTCAAACATTTCAATTGATTCTCTAATTGCATGATTTACTACAGCCAATTGGTGCCTACCATCATCTCTCTCTATAAGATCAATTCCATGCGGACCAAGCAAGTCTCCTTCTTTTCTATTGCAAGACTCTTCTCCCCATTCTTTATCTATAATATTTATTTTTATTTTTGCGGCTAACTTAGACTTTAAATTAAATAAAGATAACTGACCTGGTATCGTTTCTTCTAAGCTTCCAAACTCTGAAACAATTAAAAAACTATTATCAGGCGTTAATACTAAATCCTCTGGATTATCCAAAACGCAATAAACTTTAGTTATATCATCTGACTTACAATCTTTAGGTATATCTATAGGACCTATGTAAGATACAGAAAGGTAACTTAATCCAAGAGTTACAAATAAAATTAGAAATATAGATTTCGTAAAGAAATTAATCTTCTCTATTTGATGTATTTTTTTAAAGAAATTTGGGGTTATAAAAGAAAACACTATAGATAGCATTTCTAAGCCCAATATAACTACTGTTGTAAACCTCCAGAACTCATAGCTCCAATTAGGAAGAAATATTATTCTCTCTATCAATAATCCAAAAAGAACAAAAATAAATATTTTTAATGAATTAGAGCCTAATATTCTTTGAGCTATTCGTACAATTAAAAAAATAAAGTTACTTGATAGACATAAAACGCCTAAAAGAATAAAGACTAAACCTAAATATAAAGAAATAGTGCTCATTGTCTTTCGGTCCTAAAAACCTCGTAATCTGATCTGATTGTAGATCTTATAGGATTTATTTCTATGCCCCCTCTTCTAAGGAAGTTAGCTTTAACTGTTAAGGAAGTGCAGCTACATTGATTAAGAATATCTATAAATATTCTCTCTACGCATTCCTCGTGAAATCCTTGATGCTCTCTATACGAGATAAGGTACTTAAGTAGAGATTCTTCAGATATTTCTTTACCTTCATATTCTATAAATATGTCAGCCCAGTCAGGCTGAGAAGTAACAGGACAAAGACTTCTAAAAGAACTTGTGTGGAGAGATTTTGAAACGGTGTTATTTTTTGATTTTAGAATACTTGCATCTACTTCTTTTAGGTGATTTATCTCAATAATAAGCTCATCTAAAGGTGTCTTACAATTTAATATTTTTTTTGGCTTCTCTAATAATTCTATTTGTACTTCTTCTTCAATTACTTCAGTTAGATCATCTTTAATTAAAAGTTCCACTTCTTCAGGACTTGAGAATCTCTCGTTATGCAAAGAACCTAAATATAACTTAAGAGACTTAGATTCAATAAAAAACTTAGAACTTGAAGAGTAAGAAAGATATAAAACTCTAATTTGAGGGAAGTTCCTTTTATTAAGCCAAGATACCTCATAACAAGTCCAGTTATCTAATCCGAAGAACTGGTGTTCTTTCCAATCTATCTTAGCTTGATCTCTTTGAGATTTTCTTTCTAAAGGAATAAGTAATTCTTTATCATACTTATTTGGAAAAAGTACTTTTTTCCCTAATAAAGAAGCTTTCTCCAAAATTAATTCCTTATTCCTCTACCTGAGTTAAGTAGCCAAAGAGCTATGAAGAAGATAATTGTAATAAAAACAAACATCATGAATACAGCAAAATTAACAGAGAGACCCATCGTTTCTAAATCAGAAGTTCCGAGCATTCCATGTCTAAAAGAATTAATCATATACATCAAAGGATTAATTAAAGAAATATTCTTCCAAAACTCAGGTAAGAGATGAATTGAGTAGAAAACACCCCCTAGATAAATCAAGGGCGTTAGAATGAAATTTGGAACTATGCTGATATGATCAAAGGTCTCAGCAAAAAAAGCATTTAAGAACCCTAATAAAGAAAAGAGCACTGAAGTTAAAATAACCGAAATAAGAGTTAATCCTACATTTACAACAATTATATCTGTAAAAAAAATAGAGATTGAAGTAACCACTAATCCAACTAATAATCCTCTTGCTACGCCTCCAGCAACCCATCCTGTTAAAATAATATAATTAGGCATAGGAGTTACTAAAAGCTCCTCAACACTTTTAGTAAATTTTGCATTAAAAAATGAGGACACTACATTTCCGTATGAGTTAGTTATCACTGACATAAGTATCAAACCTGGGGCCATAAATTGAACATAATTAAATCCTCCCATTTGACCAATCCTTGAGCCTATTAAATTACCAAAAATAATGAAATACAGCGTTATAACAATAGCTGGAGAAATAAATGTTTGAATATAGATACGAAAGAATCTAATCATTTCTTTTCTAAGAATTGTCAGGAGAGATCTAATCTTCTCAGTTGAATTCATTTTAATTACTCTCTTCCGTTAAGTTTAAGAAAAGCTCTTCTAATCTGCCTGTTTCATTTCGCATACTTGATATAGATATTCCTTTTTCAGACAAGAAATTAAATACATCATTTAACTTTTGTCCTTTTCTTAGCGTAACTGATAGCTGATTCTTGTCTTTTAGTTTAATTTCAAAATTATCTTCATTTATGACAGATTCATCTATTTCTTTATCTGTATCTAAAATATAACGCTCTACTTCTAGTTTACTTAATAAATTGACCATAGAAGTGTTTTCAACTATTTCACCTTTATCAATTATTGCTATATTTCTACATAGCCTCTCTGCTTCTTCTAAATAGTGCGTAGTTAAAATTATAGAAGTACCTTGTTCATTTATTTCCTGTAGGAAGTCCCACAGGGACCTTCTTAACTCAATATCAACTCCAGCCGTTGGTTCATCCAATATAAGTAGATTCGGTTTATTAACGAGGGCTTTTGCGACCATAACCCTTCTTTTCATTCCTCCAGATAGATTCCTACTAACTTCGTCCTTCTTATCCCATATATCTAGTTTTTTAAGAAAATATTCAGTATTTTCTATAGCTTTTTTTCTACTAAGACCAAAATACCCTGCCTGATTAATAATAATATCTGAAACTTTTTCAAATTGATTAAAATTAAATTCTTGTCCTACAACCCCTAATTGTTTTTTTGCTAAAGAGTGATTTTTATCTATATCTAATCCAAGTATTTCTACTGTTCCTGAAGTTTTGGTTACCAATGAACTTATAATATTTATAGCCGTTGATTTACCTGCACCATTAGGACCTAGTAATGCAAAGAAGTCACCTTGTTCAACATCTAAAGATATACCTCTAAGTGCCTCTAGGCCTCCTGTGTACTTTTTTGTAAGATTATCAATTCTAAGAGCTTTCATTAATGAATTATTATAAATTAAATATCTTATAATTATTTACGGAATACTGTTTCTTACTATAGTGACTAGTAAGTAGTAAATAACAACTCTATTTACTAAGAAAAGACATGCTTTCTTCTAAACCTCTAATGGTTAGAGGAAACATATTGTCTTCCACCAAAGATCTGGTTAATTCAACCGAAGCGCTATATTCCCAGTGCTCCTTTGGTACAGGGTTCAGCCAAATTACCTTTTCATACACTTCCCTGATTCTTTTCATCCATGAAGCCCCTGCGTCTTCATTCCAATGTTCTATGCTTCCACCTGGATTAGTTATCTCATAAGGAGCCATGGTTGCATCTCCTACAAATATAATCCTGTAATCAGAAGAATACTTATGAAGAATATCTTCGGTATACATTCTTTCGTTTTGTCTTCTCCTGTTATCTTTCCAGACGGTTTCATAAATAAAATTATGAAAATAGAAATATTCTAAATTTTTAAATTCTGTTTTACATGCTGAGAATAACTCTTCACATATTCTTACATGTGGATCCATTGACCCACCAACATCAAATAGAACCAGAACCTTAACTGCATTCCTTTTTTCAGGTCTATATTTAATATCAAGCATGCCAGCTTTTCTTGCTGTAGAACTAATCGTGTTATCTAAATCAAATTCTTCTTCTGCGCTATCTCTTATTAATTTTCTAAGTCTTCTTAAGGCTACCTTTATATTTCTTGTTCCTAACTCAACACTGTCATCTAAATTCTTAAAGTCTCTTGCTTCCCAGATCTTTACAGCTTTCTTCTGCTTACCTTCTCCACCTACTCTTATTCCTTCTGGATTCTGACCTTCATTCCCAAAAGGAGAAGTCCCTTTTGTCGCCACCCACTTATCTCCACCTTCATGCCTTTCCTTTTGTTCTTCTATTCGTTTCTTAAACTCATCCAGTAGTTTTTCGAGACCCCCTAGAGATTTAATCTGTTCTAACTCTTCTTCAGATAAATATTTCTCAAATTCAGCTTTTAACCATTCTTCTGGAATAAGCATTTCTAGAATATCGTCTATGCTCTCAATTCCTTTAAAATAAATATCAAAGGCTCTATCAAATTTATCATAGTGTTTTTCATCTTTAACCAGAGTAGCTCTACTCAAGAAATAAAATTCTTCCATATTTGCAAATGCAAGATTTTTATCCACACAAGCAATAAGGTCTAAAAGTTCTCTTAGAGTACAAGGAACTCCTGTGGATCTCAGGGTGTTAAAAAGAGTAATAAACATTACTGATTATTATTAGCCTCTCTCCTTGCCATAAAAGCTAACCTTTCTAATAGCTGCACATCTTGCTCATTCTTAATTAAAGCTCCATACAAAGGAGGAATAGCTTTAGATGGGTCTCTGTTCTTTAATATCTCGTCAGGAAGATCATCGGACATTAATAATTTTAACCAGTCAATAAGTTCAGAGGTAGATGGTTTCTTCTTTAAACCAGGAACTTTTCTAACATCAAAGAAAATATCTAAAGCTTCTTTAACAAGTTTCTTCTTAATTTTTGGATGATGAACAGAAACTATCTGCTCCATAGTTGGCCTGTCTGGGAAATTAATATAGTGAAAGAAACATCTTCTTAAAAAGGCATCTGGAAGTTCTTTTTCATTATTACTAGTGATAATAACTATTGGCCTATTTTTTGCTTTGATTGTTTCTTTGGTTTCATAAACATAAAATTCCATTCGATCAATCTCTTGAAGAAGATCATTAGGAAACTCAATATCTGCTTTATCTATTTCATCAACCAAAAGAACTACTCTTTCTTCTGCTGTAAAGGCTTCCCATAATTTTCCTTTATCGATGTAATTAGAGATGTCTTTTACTCTTTCATCTCCTAATTGAGAATCTCTTAATCTGGTAACAGCATCATATTCATATAAGCCTTGCTTTGCTTTTGTAGTTGATTTTATATGCCATTCAATTAAAGGCATATCTAGAGATTCAGCAACTTGTTCGGCAAGCATAGTCTTTCCTGTTCCTGGTTCTCCTTTAATTAATAATGGTTTCTCTAGAGCCACTGAAGCATTAACTGCCATACTTAAGTCTTCAGTAGAAATATAGGATTTAGTTCCCTCAAATTTCATATTATTTCCTTATTTAGATTTCTTTAAACTTTATCACAAGCAATAAAGAAATTGTTATTGTTATTTAAATTGTTTCTTTTCTTAAGATATAAGCATATAAAGCTAAAAATAAAGACATCAAGACTTCAAATATAATCGCAGAAATTAAAGGTTCTGATCCATGTAACACTACAGATAAAGACCTAAAGATAGCGGCACCACCTAGTAAACAAATTGAGCCATAGAGCCATTGATGTTGTTGTTTAACTGCTCCTATTAATGCAAATAGGCCTGCACTAAAAAAGAAAGAAGTAAAATCTCCTATTTGAGTATTTTTACCAACGCCTTCAACTAAAGTCATTCCAAGTCCGCCAGCAGCAGATACTGGATCTATTATCCATTGAAAAGATTGGAGTAGTAGAAAAGCTCCAATTAAACATGTAATTATTCTTGCTACCATAATTAACTCCTAATTTTATTTTGGTGATATTTTATACAATTTTGCATTTGGTCCATCAGATAGTACTAATAAATTTCCATCAGCGGAATTATAAACATTTCTTAATCTTCCAAGATTATCTATTAAAACTTCTTCCTCAACACCTTTTTTACTTATTCTTATTCTTCTTAGATCACCTGGGACCATAGATGAAATAAATAAATCCCCTTTCCAATTTTTGAACTTATCTCCTCTATAAGTAGTCATGCTAGAGGGTGCTATTGAAGGAACCCAATATTTAATAGGCTGTTCTAAACCAGTCATCTCAGTAAAAGGAGATATTGTTGCTCCACTGTAATCTAATCCATATGTAATAGCTGGCCATCCATAATTCTTACCTGGATTTAAGATATTAAGTTCATCTCCTCCTCTGGGGCCATGTTCGACTAAATAAATTATAGAATTGTCTAGACTGAGAGTTAATCCTTGTTGATTTCTATGACCATATGAAAAAATCTCTTTCTTGCCTTTATCTATTAGCGGATTATCTAAAGGAATGCTTCCATCATCATTTAATCTAATTACTTTTCCAAAATGATTATCTAAACTTTGCGCCTTTTCTCGATAATTAAATCCATCTCCGGAAGTTATCAGCATAGTCTTATCATCTAAAAAAAGCATTCTTGCACCAAAATGAGCTGGAGCTTCCCTATAAGGGTCTGCTTTAAATATTTCCTTAACTTCCTCTAGCTGATAACCATTTAACTGAGCCCTTATTACTCTTAATGTACTTAACCGTTTATTAATAGAATGAGATTCAGAAAAAGAAAGGTATATATATTTATTTTTCTGAAAATTAGGATGAAGAACTATGTCTGATAAACCACCTTGTCCCGCAAAAAGAGATTCAGGAACATTTTGTACTGTTTGCTTTAGTAAATTTCCTTCTTTTAGAATCCTTATCTTTCCAGTTTTTTCTGTTATTAGAATTTCTTTATCTGAAATATGAACTAAGCTCCAAGGGTGATCCAGTCCTTCTGCCAAGACTTCAATCTTAAATTCATTTAAATCATTTTCAGCTATAACAAAAGAAGTTATTGCTATTAATAAACTAAAGAATAATTTTCTTTTAATATTCACATTATTTCTCTATTTAGTCCTTTTTTAATCCTTTACCATAAACATAGCCACCTAGAATTCCAAATAAAATAAAAAGTAACTTACCTACAATCGATCTAGCTCCTGATATTCCATAAATACCTCCCCCCATTAAAGGGATTCCTATTGCCAAAAGAAGCATAGCAACTCCTCCGGCAAATGAATAAGTAATCACTTTAGAGAAGTTTGTAAATTTAACTAATAAGACTGCTACCAAAAAGATTAATAGGTTAATGATTAAGACTATTGGATAAACAAGTAACCCCATCGTAAATATATCTTGGAATATTCTAGAAATTACTATACCAAAGGTAACAGGCATATCTACTTGAATTAACCAAATAAAATTACTCAAAGTTGTTTGGGCTATAACCAAAATTGACACTAATAACATAGCGCCTAGGAACAGTAGTATCTTCCTTAGCATTTTAAATTCTGTAGCTATTTAACAAGACTTGAATAATGAATTAATTTATACAGGAAATCAATCTCATTAATAAAAAGTTATTGTTTTGAGTAAAATAGATAAATTATGCAAAACAAATTCTTTGATATAGGTGCAAATTTAACACACCCTTCATTAAACAAAGGTCTAGATTTAGTTCTTAAAAATTCAATTGAGAAAGGTGTAACTAGAATCAGCATAACTGGAACTGATCTTGAAGAAAGCATTAAGGCTAAAGAAATTTGTGAAAACTCTTCTTATGACTTGATTAGCACTGCAGGCATTCATCCTCATCAAGCCAAAACATTCAATGACCAAACTTTTTCTCAGTTAAAAGATCTCTTCAATTCAAAATGCGTGAAGGCTGTAGGTGAGACGGGTTTAGACTTTCATAGGAATTATTCTTCACCAAAAGAACAGGAAATAAGCTTTAAAGCTCATTTAGACTTTGCAATAGATAATGGCTTTCCTCTCTTTCTTCATATAAGAGATTCTCATAAAAGATTTATGGAAATTGTTAAGCCATTTGAAGATAAGATTAGTAAGGCTGTTGTTCATTGTTTTACTGGTAATAAGCAAGAATTGTATGATTATTTAGAGATGGGTTTTTATATAGGGATAACTGGTTGGATAATGGATGAAAGAAGGGGTTATCACTTGAAGGATTTAATTAAAGACATTCCCTTAGACAGATTAATGATAGAAACAGATGCACCTTATCTAATTCCTAGAATTCCTGATTTAAAACAAGAAAGAATAAATAAGCCTGAATATCTACCTTTAGTTGCTGATGAAGTATGTCTGAATAGATTAGAAGAGAAAGATAAGGTTATAGACGCTATCTATTTGAATAGTATGGAATTTTTTAATCTAACTTGATAAAAGATTAACTATTTGATTCTCGTCAAATGGCCAAAAAAGCTCTTTATCATCGTAAAGTAGAACAGGAATCTTATCCCAATACTTCTCGTGATATTCTCTAGTCTTATAGATATCAACTTCTTCGAAAAACAAATCTTCAATAGAATTTAATTTATCTTTTGCTTTCTTACACAAAGGGCAGTTATCGCCTGTAACAAGCAAGATATTATTCAAGCTACACTGCCCGAAGATCTTAACTCTTTTATTTCTTCAGATGAAAGGTTTAAGCTTTGCAGTATTTCATCCGTGTGCTCTCCTGCAATAGATGGTAAGGATTTTATCTCGGCTTCAGTTCTTGAAAATCTTGGTGCTGGAGCAGGTTGTATGGCACCTTCAATCTCTATGAATGTTTTTCTAGCTTCATTATGTGGATGTTCTGGAGCTTCTTTCATATCAAGAACTGGTGCAAAACAAACATCTGTACCCTCCATTAACTGACACCATTCATCTCTAGTTTTCTTAAGAAAAATTTCTTTTATTAAATCTTTCTTTTCCCCCCAAGTTTCTCTAGACATCTGATTTGAGGAAAGCTCTTGATTAAACTCAGCTAGATCGCAGAGTAACTTATAGAATTGAGGTTCTATCGAACCTAAAGAAATATATTTTCCGTCGCTACATTCATAAGTGTCGTAAAAATGTGCTCCTCCATCAAGCATATTGGAACCCATAGAATTATTCCAAAAACCAGAAGATTGCATTGTGTACATCATGGTCATTAACAAAGCTGAACCATCTGTCATAGCCGCATCTACTACCTGTCCTTTACCAGATTGTTTGGATTCTAGAAGAGCTGAAACTAAACCTAAAGCAAGCAACATTCCTCCGCCCCCAAAGTCTCCCACTAAGTTTAAAGGAGGTACTGGTGGAGATCCCGGTCGTCCTATAGCTGCAAGTGCACCAGAAATAGATATATAGTTAATATCATGACCAGCCGCGTTAGCTAATGGGCCGTCTTGACCCCAACCAGTCATCCTTCCATAAACAATAGCTTTATTCTTGTCTAAACAAACATCTGGTCCCAAACCTAAACGTTCCATAACACCCGGTCTAAACCCTTCAAATAATGCGTCTGCTTCTGATACAAGCTTTAGTACAATTTCTACTCCTTCTTTAGATTTTAGATCAACGGCGATGGATTTTTTTCCTCTATTTGAAGCCTCCTGCCTAGAACCTGATCCTTTTGCAGAAGCCCTATCTACTCTTATAACTTCTGCTCCTAAATCTGCTAAAACCATTCCACAAAATGGACCTGGACCTATTCCAGCCATTTCTATTATTTTTATTCCTTTTAGAGGACCCATAATTTCTCCTTACTCTGTTTCTTTTCCCAGGGGCTTAAACATTATTAAAAGTTTAGGTAATAGGGTTAATGCCCCAATTAAAGCCATAAACATTGCTAATGATACAAAAATACCAAAATAAACTGTTGGATTAAAGTTAGAAATAATTAATACCAAAAATCCTAATATTATTGTTGAAGATGTATAAAACATTGCCCTTCCAATTGTTCTATGGCTATTTATCATTGCTTCTTTATAGTTCTTAGATTGTTTAAATTCAATCTTAAACCTATGGATATAATGAATAGTGTTATCTACAGCCATACCCACACTTATTGCAGCAACAGTGATCGTCATAATATCTAATGGTATTTTAGCTAATCCCATAGAACCTAAAACTACACCAGCAGCTAGTAGATTAGGAATCATCCCTATTAAAGCTAAATTAAAAGATCTAAATAAAACTATAAACATACTAAAAATTACTACAAAAACTATTCCGATAGTTTTGATTTGAGAAGAAAATAAACTCTGAAGCATATTGTTATATAGAACTGCCAAGCCTGTTAATCTAAATTGATCCTTATCAAGACCAAATTTTTCTTGCATATCTTTCTCTATAGTACTTAATAGATCACTTCTATTTAACCCCTTGCTAGTTTCTAGAACCCTAGTAGAAATCCTAACTTGGTTTTCATCTTCGCTGATATATGAACCCAATAAAGTTTCTTTTATGTCCTCTGGAAGTAAATTCTTTACCAATGCTAAATCTAGTTCTGATAATTCAGAACCATTTTTTAATTCTTCAGCTACCTTTATTCCGCTTACAACAGATAAAACCTTACCAATTTCATCTTTTTCTTCTAAGTAGTCATGAATTTCTTCTAGTTTCTTAATGTTAATAATATTCCACCAGTAACCACCTACTTCCCTCTCTCCTCCAAAGTCATCTTCAAAATCATCATCAAAGCCTTCTTCATCTATTGATTCTGGTTTAATTATTTGAGGTGCGTTAATAATAATATCTAAAGGAGCAGTACCTCCAAGTTTTTTATCTAGTAACTCCATTCCCTGATATATTTCGGTTGAAGGTTTAAAATAATCTATAAATCTGTTTTCTACGGTTAATTTAGAAATGCCTGAAATAGCTATAAAAAGAAGTAAAAAGCTAGCTATTAATATTTGATTTCCATATCTTGTAGTTAGAGAAGAGAAATATAGAGTTAACCCCTTACTAAAATCTTTATGTGTATCTGAATCATTCTTTTTTAAAAGCACCATAATTGAAGGAAGCGCGGTAAAAATAAAGATGAAAGCAATAAGGATTCCCAGCACCATCATTTTTCCAAAATCTATTACCGGCTTAATCTCGCTGACAGACAAAGAAGCAAAAGCAACTATAGTAGTTAAAGCTGTATAAAAACAGGGTATAAACATTTCTTTAAACGTTTGAG
>Ga0066836_10001494_pt1 | contig 12261 bp, 11 predicted proteins | sample ETNtaG_18_FD_71568 | JGI IMG/M metagenome (GOLD analysis project Ga0066836, IMG submission 71568) | Marine microbial and viral communities from oxygen minimum zone, Eastern Pacific Ocean - ETNP201302SV91 | ecosystem: Environmental > Aquatic > Marine > Oceanic | place: Pacific Ocean: Eastern...
ATAAATCATATGATCCATTATGCGTTGGGCCATCAGCGCCTACACACCCTGCTCTGTCAATAGCAAACAATACAGGAAGATTTTGTATTGCAACATCATGTATTAATTGGTCATAAGCGCGTTGCAGAAACGTTGAATAAATTGCAACAACGGGTTTTAACCCGTCGCACGCCATTCCTGCTGCAACAGTAACACTATGCTGTTCTGCTATTGCAACATCGAAATATTTATCGGGATGTTCTTGTTCAAATCTAACTAAACCTGAACCTTCACGCATTGCTGGTGTTATCGCTGCAAAACGCTGATCTAATTCAGCCATATCGCATGCCCAATCACCAAAAACTTTACTATAGGTTGGGCCAGATGAAGTTTTTTTAGAAAAAATAATTCCTTTCTTAGGATCAAAAGGTGTTACCCCGTGATATTTAACAGGATCATCTTCTGCAGGAGCATAGCCCTTACCTTTTTTTGTAATAACGTGTAAAAACTGAGGGCCTTGGAGTTTTTTAATATTTTTTAAAGTGCTAATTAAAACAGGCAGGTCATGACCATCAACTGGGCCAATATAATTAAACCCAAACTCTTCAAATAAAGTGCCAGGTACAATTAATCCTTTAACATGCTCTTCAGCGCGTTTTGCAATTTCGAGTGCTGCGGGAATATTAGATAATACTTTTTTACCGCTCTCTCTTACACTTGAATAAAATTTACCAGATAACAACTGAGCAAAACGATTTGATAGTGCTCCAACATTCGGTGATATTGACATGTTGTTATCATTTAAAACAACTAGTAAATTGCTGTGCTGAGCCCCAGCGTGATTTAATGCTTCAAATGCCATTCCAGCAGTTAGTCCGCCGTCGCCGATAATCGCAACACATTTTCTTTCTATGCCTTGTCTTGCAGCAGCAGTCGCCATACCCAATGCTGCACTAATTGATGTGCTGGAATGACCGACACCAAAAGTATCGTATTCGCTTTCATCTCTTTTCGGAAATGGCGCTAGCCCCTCCCACTGACGTATTGTATTTAAACGCTCTTTTCTTCCAGTTAATATTTTGTGTATGTATGCCTGATGCCCAACATCCCAAACTAATCGGTCTTCAGGTGTGTTAAATAAATAATGCAATGCAATAGTTAATTCTGTGGCGCCTAAGCTTGCAGCAAAATGCCCGCCGCTTTTGCTTACTGAATTTAAAAGAAACAACCGTATCTCATCAACGACCTGCCCCAATTGGGACTCAGGTAATCTCCGAAGATCAGCGGGAAACTGAATCTTATCTAGCAAAGGTGTATTGGTTTCTCTATTCATCGAAATTACACAGAAAAAAACCATTATGAATAGTGGTTAAAGGTCATGCAAGAAAATTGACTGAGATTTAAGGCTAAAATTTAGACGGCACACATTAAATCTTCATATGTATCAATATTGTACAATCATCATCACCCCTTTATAATCTCAGGAAGAAATCGGGAAATACTGAAGTATTTTTAAGAAAAATATCAGGAATTTAAAGATCTTATATGAGTGTACCTCTACTACAACAATATAGAGTCGGACAATATATTATAGGTAAAAAACTGAAGGGTATTAAAAAATACCCGTTAGTACTAATGCTTGAACCTCTTTTTCGTTGCAATTTAGCATGTGCTGGATGTGGAAAGATAGATTACCCAAAAGAGATTCTTAATAAACGTCTGAGCTTTGATGAGTGTATGCAAGCCATCGATGATTGTGGAGCTCCTATCGTTTCTATAGCAGGAGGTGAGCCTCTGATTCATAAAGAAATGAACCAAATAGTAAATGGTTTTATAAAACGTAAAAAATTTGTTTATTTATGTACAAACGCGCTACTACTGAAAAAAAATATAGATAAATACGAACCGTCGCCATATTTAACCTTTTCGATTCATCTTGATGGAAACAAAGAGCGACACGATGCTTCTGTTTGTCAAAAAGGTGTTTTTGAAAAGTGTGTGAAAGCTATTGAGATTGCATGCGAAAAAGGCTTTCGTGTAACTCTTAACTGCACATTATTTCAAGGAGAAAGCGCTGATGAAGTAGCCGAGTTTTTAGATATGGCTATGAAATTAGGTGTTGAGGGCGTAACCATATCCCCTGGGTATAGTTATGAAAGAGCGCCGAAACAAGATGTGTTTCTAAAAAAACAAGAGAGTAAACAATTATTCCGAGATATATTTAAATTGAATTTAAATAAGCTCTGGCGATTTAATCAATCATCGCTATATCTTGATTTTCTTGCCGGCAATCAAACCTATCAATGTACACCTTGGGGTAATCCAACCCGTAATATATTTGGTTGGCAAAAACCATGCTACTTACTTGTTGGTGAAGGCTACGCGCCTACATTTTCTGCACTAATGAAAGAAACTAAATGGGAGAATTATGGATCTGGAAAAAATCCAAAATGTGCAAATTGTATGGTTCATTGTGGATATGAAGCTACAGCTGTTAATGATACGTTTAAATATCCATTAAAAGCATTAAGTGTATTTTTAAAAGGTCCCAAGACGCACGGGAAAATGGCACCTGAACTACCTGTATTATATAACGATAATGAAATTTTCGAGCCAAAATTGGTAGTAAAAAATGAAGCTCCTAAAAACAGTAAGAAAAATAAACAAGTTGCCTGATGGAAATACTTTACCTGGCAATAGTGCTAGGGCTTTTAATATGGATAGTAATTCTTCTGCTACCGTCACGTCCCTATAGCACTCAAGAATCGATAGAAATTCATTCAAAAGAATCAGCAAACTTAGCTGAGGTAACAGCGCTTATTCCAGCAAGAAATGAAGCATCGACAATACTTAGAACACTTTCAGCGCTTAAATTTCATGATCCTAAACTAAAAATTATTCTTGTTGATGATCAGTCTGATGATAATACTGTTGAACTTGCAAACTCTACCGAAATCGAAAATTTAACAATTTTGTCTGGCAGTGAATTGCCATCAGGGTGGAGTGGTAAATTATGGGCATTAGAACAAGGAAGAAAATATATTAACACTGATTATCTGCTGTTACTTGATGCAGACATTATTCTCGAGTCTGGTCTAATAATGAAAATGTTATTTGAGGCAAAAAAAAATGATACAAAATTGGTCTCATTAATGGCTCGTCTTAGGATGATATCATTCTGGGAAAAACTACTTATGCCTGCTTTTATCTTCTTTTTTAAATTACTATATCCATTCCATCTTTCAAATTTACCCGATTCAAGAATAGCTGCAGCAGCAGGTGGATGCATGCTTATAGAAACAAAAATACTGAAAGAATTAGATGGATTCAAATCTATAAAAAATACACTAATAGATGATTGCTCCCTTGCAAAAAAAATTAAACAAAATGGTTATAAGATATGGGTTGGTTTAACCCTTTCAGCAATCAGTATACGTCGCTACGATAAGCTTTCAGCAATATGGAGAATGATATCAAGAACCGCATACACACAATTAAACTATTCTCTTTTGATGCTTTTTTTATGTACAATCTTAATGATTATTGCATTTGTAATGCCGTACGTCGCAATTCTACAAGCAGAGCCAGCGATTATAGTTATAGGAATAGTTACACTTTGCATACAAACTATATGTTATTTACCTATATTGAGATACTATTCGATGAATCCAATTTATGCACTTTCATTGCCATTAGTTGCCATGTTTTATTTATTATTTACACTAAGTTCAGCGTATTCTTACTATTTTGATAAAGGTGCGACTTGGAAAGAAAGATGTTACAAAAAATTAGAAAAATGATGCTAGAGAAAAAATATTTTCAATCTACCATGTTATTTCTTTGTTTAGCATTCTGTGCGTTGACATCACATGCAGGCAATAAACAAGAACAAATAATACAAGAACCAATAAATCAGCTACACGAAGCTCTAATTAATGTAATGGTAATATCAAATTCAACAAACTTCGAAGAACGTTATAAATATTTAGAACCCGTTATTGAAAAAAACTTTGATATAAACTTAATATCAAAAGTTGTTCTTAGTAGATATTGGAAATCAATTGATGAAGAAACTAAAATTAAATTCATTGGTATATTTAAAAAATTGACAATTTCAACTTATGTAAGCCGTTTTAATTCATATAACAATCAAATATTTAAAAATATATCCATTGACCAACTGAAAGAAAATAGGTTTCTAGTAAAAACAGAATTTAAAAAATCAGATAAAAATCCAATTTCGTTTAATTACATCGTTCAAAAAAGTAATGAAAAATGGAGAATTATCAGTGTTATTGCTAATGGAATTAATGATCTTTCTCTGAAAAGAGCAGAATATGCGGCAATTATCAAAAATGATGGATTTAATGCTCTGATTTCAAAACTTGAACAAAAAATTGATAATTCACAAACAAATTAAGCTATAAACCATTAAAAAAATTGTCTCCCGCTCAAAGGTATGTCAATATTTACTCTGGATTTATTGGGCTTATTTATTAAGAGACAATCATGACTTCTTACCATTTTTATAATATTTTGAAGAAAATAATAATGTTAGCAATGTTGTGTATTATGGCGGGTTGTGCAACTACACAAACAACGGATAATTATGCAAAAGATGACACGCTGGAACCAGCAAATCGAGTTTTTTTTGATTTAAACGAAACAATAGATCAAGCCTTAATTAAACCGATAGCGGAAGTTTATGTTGATGTAGCCCCTAATTTTTTAAGAACAGGTATAACAAATTTCTTTGAAAATCTTGCTTATTTAAATGTCATACTCAATGATTTATTGCAAGGAAAGATAAATCAAGGTTTATCAGATGCCGCTCGATTCGTAGCAAATTCAACAATTGGAATAGGTGGTTTATTTGATGTTGCAACTTCAATGGGGCTGCCGGAACATGATGAAGATTTCGGGCAAACTCTCGCAGTTTGGGGTGTTGATGAAGGATCTTATCTATATATACCATTCTTTGGTCCAAACACCGTGCGTGGTTCCACAGACTTTGTCCCAAAAACACTACTAAATCCGTTTTACTATATATCGAGTGCTATTCTATTTCCTATCACAGCAATTAATGCGGTAAATAAACGAGCTAACTTGCTTGAAGCATCTAACATACGTGATGAGGCTGCCGTTGATCCATATTCATTTACTCGTGAAGCATACTTACAACAACGTGAATATCTTATTCATGATGGAAACCCTCCAGTTACTGGTTATGATGATGTTTTTAACGTGGATGACGATGGAAGTGGTGTATTGAAAATCGAATAAAACTATTATTAGTTAAAGTTCCCTATACACAGGAACAATTTAATATTGTCCTACTCTAATTGATCTATGTTAAGAAATATCAAAATCAATCAACGTCATTTCTTTTTTTACCCTTTAGTATTTTTAATTCTGCTAACTATAATATCTTTTATTGGTATTAGAGTAACGTTGCCAAAAATAAACACTTACAAGGATGAAATTCAATCTGTCATAAGTGAGCATATGGGGTACTCGTTAAATATTAAAAAAATAGAAGCTGAATGGGAAAATTTGACTCCTAATTTATATTTAGAAGACATAAAGCTGCTCGATCAAAATACTAATATTGAAATAATTGAATTTCACTCCGTAAAAGTTGGAATTAACCTTCTAGAATCAATTTTTACAAGAAAAATAATACCGAGTTATATTCTTATTGCTGGACTTAATCTTGAAATTTATAGAAATAAAGATGGCTTAATCTCAATAAAGGATGAAAATACATTTAATACTGATACGCATGGACAAACAGGACTGACAAAATGGTTATTCGCCCAAAAACATCTCATACTGAAGAATGTAAGCCTAACTTGGGATGATGATAATATTGAAGTTACTAATACTAAATTCGAGAATATTTCAATTGACTTAAAAACGATAGAAAAAAATGAAAAAATTGAAATTAATTTAAATCTTCCTCATCTTCCTCATTATCAGCCATTAAAAATTAAAGCAGAAATCACTGGAAATATCTCAACATCTGACTGGGATGGAAATATATCTATAGAAGGAACTTACATAGAGCCTGAAAAGCTTTTTAAAAAATTACCGAGCAAGGGTGGAATAGCAAATCTAAAAATTCTAAGCAGTTGGAAAAGCGCAAAGTTAGTAAATTTCAACGGCACCATAGATTATTCAGATTTTTTATTGACCACTGGCAAAACAACTATTGAAAGTTCTTCATTAATAAAAAATATTAATTTTAATATAGATGGCGAAAGAAAATCACATAAAGACTGGTCATTAAATTTCGATATAAAGAATTTACAGACACAAAATGGAATATGGCCCTCCTATAATTATCAAATTGAATTTGTTAAGGACTTAATGAATGATGAGTATCAATATAATGCTTACCTCCCCTTCTTGAAACTAGAAGATATTAGACCTCTGATTATAAGATATAATCTACTGCCAAATAATATACTAAAAAAATTAAATTTATATTCCCTCTCAGGTGATGTAACTGATATAGAAGTAGAAATAAAATCTGAGAAGGAAAGTTTATTAGGAATAAAAAAAATAGCTGCCATTTTTAGCAACCTAAATTTTATGTCCTATGATAAATCTAACGTTATTAAAGGCCTGGAAGGAAAACTCATTAATGATGATCTTTCTATCAATATAAAAATTGATAGTAAATCTCCGGAATTTAGATTCGATAAACTTTATACAGAGAAGATTATAGTTCCTAATCTTAGTGCTGAGCTTAAATTAAATCACAAAGATTACAATAAATTGTTAATTGATAATCTTAAAATATTTTCAAATGAAATTTCACTTACAACAAATGGGAGAATTCTGCTTGGCGGAGATTCAGCTTTTGTTGATGTAGAATTAAATTTAGATGAATCAAATATTGAATATTTCTCAAAACTTATCCCCGACAAAACTAATCCGGAACTATCATCATGGCTTAAAAACTCTATGTTGGGGGGAAGAATAATATCTGGAGATATATCCTACAAAGGATATGGAGAGGATTTTCTATTTGAAAATTCAAAAAGTGATTTCAAAATGGCGCTAAATTTAAGTGACGTAAACCTTGAATATCATCCCAATTGGCCGCCAATCGACAAACTCGTTGCCGAGGTAACTATTGAGAATAACGAACTAATAGCTGACATTATTTCAGGGTATATTTTTAATGCTCAAATTAATAATATATCGGCAATAATTAAAGATCTAAATGAAAATAACCCTCATGTAGTAATAAATACTGAAATTTATAGTCATACAAATGATATAAGAAATTTCATCGATCAAAGTCCATTAAAGAATAATTCAACAATTACTGAACTGACAGAGAATATTATTGGTAATATTGATATCAGTCTAAATCTGGATATTCCTTTAAACTCGGAAGATATAGAATTCAGTGGTTTGGTTTTATTTGACAACACATCAATAGAATCGGGTATACCAGAGCTCGGACTCGAAAGTGTTTCGGGAGAAGTTTATTTCAACATAAACGAAATATGGGCAAACAATATAAATGCAATTTATCTGGGAAAACCTGTTACATTAAATATTCCAAAAACAAATTATTCAGAACTAGCTTTTCTACCCTTCGAAATGTCTGGATTTTTTAATAAGCAATTTATTATCGAACAAATTACTAGTTTCTTTCCAAAATTACTAAGCAATATAGAAAATATAAGAACTTATTTTTCAGGTGAAAGCCAATGGACTTTTAAAATTCAAAAATTAAAAGAAAATAATACTCTATTATCTAGCAAAAAAATTGAATTAAGTTCTGATTTATATGGCACAGAAATAAATCTGCCTAACCCTCTTGGAAAGGATAAAAATGAAATATGTCCTATAACTTTAGAAACTAAAATTAGTGACATCACAATAAATGAAATAAATATAAATTATAAAGATAAAATATTTACCGATATAGTTATAGCAGATAATAATGAGTCTTTGATTAAAAAAGTGAATATTGGTTTGGGGGAGAAACATCCTGTGAATGAATATGATAATACTATATCAATACATGGTGAGATAAATAATCTATCTTTTTCTGACTGGGCTAGTTTAACAAATACATCGAAAACTGAAGAAAATAATTTAGAGCAGAAGAAAATAATATTAGGAGAAATAAGTGTAAAAAATCTAGAAATAGTAAATAAGATTTTTAATGATATTGATATTAATTTTACTAATTCTAAAACAAATGGAGACTGGAATATAATTTTTGATGGTGAAGAGATAAAGGGTACGGCTAGCTATACAAAAAGATCCAAAAATAAAAATGATTACTTGTATGTAAACTTCAAAAATCTATCACTAAATGAAAACAAGAACATTGAAAATGTAACTAGCTATGATGTTAACAAAATACCTGAATTAGGAATTAATATAGAAAATTTTATATATAAAAATAATGAATTAGGTAATTTAAATTTATCTGCATCAAAAAAAGTTGAAAATGTAATAAGCATTGATAAGCTAAATTTTAGAAAATCTGGTTTTAATATCAATGCTAATGGCTCTTGGTCAAACATTGATGGGGAGGATAAATCTAATTTTCATATAAAACTTGAATCAGATTCAATAGAAAAAATGTTTAATGCGTTTAACTACGAAACTGCCAATATAAAAAATGGTAAAACATTTATTGAGATTGATGCAGACTGGGTAGGTTCACCAATGGATTTTCAAATGATAAATCTAAACGGACAATTAAATATGGATATAGAAAAAGGTCAATTTCTAGATATAGAACCAAAAGCAGGTAGATTATTTGGATTATTAAGTATTCAATCCCTACCCAGAAGATTATCTCTTGATTTTGTAGATCTTTTTGATGAAGGTTTTGCTTTCGACACTATTAAAGGAAATTTTAATCTAGAGAATGGTCAGGCCTATACCAATAATTTACAGATGATAGGGCCTTCGGGAGATATTATGATTAGTGGGCGAACCGGTCTAGTAACAGAAGATTATGATCAAATTGCGACCGTTATTCCTAAAGTATCTGATAGCCTGCCTGTTGCAAGTGCATTATTTGGTCCTGTTGGTGTAGGTGTGGGCGCTGTATTATTTTTCGCTGGAGAGCTTTTTGAATCTATACCAAATAATATTGATAAAATCTTGACTCAACAATATAGTATTAAGGGTAGTTGGATGGAGCCTGAAATTAATAAAATAAGTTTCGACAAAAAAACAAACTAAGGTCGCGCAAAGGCATAAAATAAGATAATCATTGTAGATGCGACAGTGATTCCAACACCTAACTCAATAAGCATAATACCGATATGTTGGCCAGTTACAGAATTTTCAGAAAGTAAATTATAATTAAGAAATTCACCTCCTTTCAGAATAGCTACAACACCAACACTAATATAAATCAGGACGCCAAGAGCTGCGAGACTCCGAATAAAACTTGGGTGAACAACCTCACGAAGATTTTCGATCCCATAAATTATCCCATACAGAATAAAACTTGAAGCAAAAATAACGCCTGCTTGAAATCCCCCGCCTGGACTATAATCACCATGAAATTGAACATATAGAGCAAATAGCATGATCAACGGAATAAGTATTCTGGCAACAATACTTAATACTAGATGATGTTCCATTAAGGTTTCTCCCTGCTAACAATGCCTTTATAATTATGCCGACTTCTTCCCAATAGCATTAAAACGCCGATACCCGCAGTAAAAATCACTGTAACTTCTCCCAACGTATCAAAACCTCGGTAACTAGCTAAAACAGATGTTACTAAATTAGGTATCCCGATTTCTTTTTTAGATTCGACTATATATCTATCAGCCAAATAAATTTGAACTGGATTTTCTGGTTTCCCAAAAGCTGGAATATCTTGCAACCCATAAATTAAAAAACTACCAGTTATTATTACAATTAGTAATCCTAATGTTGAAACTCTATTTTTAATCTGTTTCTTATATTTTATTAACGAAAGTGTTCCTAAAAATAAAATTAATGCGATACCTGCCCCAACTGCTGCCTCAGTAAATGCTACATCAACTGCGTCAAGACATACAAAAAGAGAGGCAGATAGTAGGCTAAAAATTCCGGTAAGCATTGTAGTTGCAAAAAGATTATCTTGTTGATTAATTGCAATTGCTGTGATTACCAGTAGACATAGCAGAACTATATTTATATATAAAATAATCATAAAGAATCATTACCTGTAACTGGTCTTAAATTACCATGTAATGCTGATTTTGCTAATGCGTGGGCTGCTGTCGGCGTAGTAATTAATATAAATATTAATATTAAAAATAATTTAAGGCTGATCATGCTTAACCCATGATGCATGATTAAACCAGATAATATTAGCATTGCACCTAAAGTATCGATAACGCTCGCGGCATGCAATCTTGTAAAAAAATCTGGCATACGATACACGCCTAGTAACCCAACTATAATAGATAATGATCCGACCATTATAAATATACTGCTGATATAATTTAGGATTTCCATCAGATATCTGCCTCTTCTTTTTTTGTCGAACTTTTGCTGATATCGCCATACTCAAAAAACTTTAATATCGCGACTGTAGAAATGAAGTTAATTAATGCATATACCAAAGCAATATCTAGAAAATCAGGGCGATCACTCAGGAAACCAAAAAGCGCTATAAATAAAACAGTAACTGTTCCAAAGATATTAACGGCAAGAATTTTGTCATACACAGTTCTGCCAATAATTGCTGAAAATAATGCCATCATCATTGCGAATAATATAATAAAAGTGGGAACTTCAAACATATGGATTGGCCTCTGCGTTAGTTATTTTTTTATCCATAGTGCCTGTTTTTAGTCCATCAACTCCTATTTCAGACAAACTATGTACTTCGATTTCAGAACCATCTAAATCAATAGAAATTGTACCTGGTGTTAAAGTAATAGAATTTGCATAAATAACTTTTGCTAAATTACTAGTCTGTGTTGATTTTACTGTTACTAATTGAGGATTAATGGGTAATTTAGGATTAAGTATGCGGATACAAACATCAATGTTTGATTTTAAAATCTGAATCATTAACCAAAATCCATAAGGTATAAATTTTATAAAATATAGTTGTAATATCGGTTGATCAAATATAATAAGATTCATGCGCGAACTAATAATGGTAACTATTAACACAGATAACAGTCCAAGGGATAATTGTAATAGCGTATAATGCCCAGATAGCATAACCCACAAAACTAGTAGGCTTATTATTAGGCTTATTTTATGGAAAAATATATCGTACTTTGACATTTACACGCCCCAAAAGAATAACTTACTATTGATGCTATATTATCCGCATACCCCTTTAGAGAATCAAGGAATTTAAAATGCAATGGAAACCAAATACAACTGTAGCCGCTATTATAGAAAGAAATGATCAATTCCTCCTTGTCGAAGAAGATATTGAGGGGGAGTTAGTATTTAATCAACCTGCTGGACATCTAGAGAAAGGTGAAACATTAATTGAAGCAGTAAAACGAGAAGTTCTGGAAGAAACCACTTATGAATTTACTCCAGAATCCCTTGTTGGTATTTATCTGTATCCAAATCCAAATAATAAAAATATTACTTATTTAAGATTTTGTTTCTTCGGGACAGCCAAAATAAAAAACAATAAAAGAAAATTAGATGATGGAATTGTTCAAACGGTCTGGATGAATAAAGAAGAAATTAAAAAACAGGAAAGAACGAGAAGCCCGATGGTAATGCATTGCATTAATGATTATTTAAAAGGGAATTGCTACCCATTATCATTGTTAAATTATTTTTAAAATGAAAAAAAATAAAATTATTATTGGTATATCTGGTGGTGTTGATTCTTCTGTTGCAGCAATGCTACTGAAAAAAAAAGGTTATGAAGTTGAAGCTCTATTTATGAAGAACTGGAATGATCAAACTGAAGATGGCAAATGTTTATGGGAGGATGATGTTGAAGATGCAATGCAGGTATGTGATAAACTTAGTATCCCTCTTAATACTGTTGACCTCTCAAGAGATTATTGGGAAAAGGTATTTAAAAATTTCTTAACTGAATATAAAAACGGCCGAACACCAAACCCAGATGTACTATGTAATAAAGAAATAAAGTTTAAAGCATTTTTAGAGTATGCAGAGAATCTTGGTGCAGAGAAAATTGCAACTGGTCATTATGCTTGCAAAAGTATGAATGGGAATTCTATTCAATTATTAAAATCGATAGATAATAATAAAGACCAAAGCTATTTCTTATGTTGTTTAAATCAGAATCAA
>Ga0066836_10001497_pt1 | contig 12251 bp, 11 predicted proteins | sample ETNtaG_18_FD_71568 | JGI IMG/M metagenome (GOLD analysis project Ga0066836, IMG submission 71568) | Marine microbial and viral communities from oxygen minimum zone, Eastern Pacific Ocean - ETNP201302SV91 | ecosystem: Environmental > Aquatic > Marine > Oceanic | place: Pacific Ocean: Eastern...
ACATAAAGTCGGCCTTTTCTTTTAATCAACCTATTATCTCTATGCCTACCTCTTAACGATTTTAAAGAGTTTTTAACTTTCATAATACACCTTTCGAAATCGGAAGCTAAAACTTAGTAACTATTATGTCAATATAACAATAGATTATTATGAAAGATTACTATAAATTTTTTTTAATAAAGAAATATGATTTAGGTTTATTAATATATGGTTAAGAAATATGATTTTGCTTTAATAAGCGGAGGTTTTGATCCGGTCCATATAGGTCACCTAGCCATGATAAAAGAGGCAAGTGACTTAGGGAATGAGGTAATTATTCTCCTTAATAGTGATAAATGGTTAACAAGAAAGAAGGGTAAACCATTTATGGTAGAAGCTCAAAGAGCACTTATTCTTGAAGAATTTAAAAGCGTTTCCAAAGTAATAATTCAAAAAGATGATGATGATGATAGTAGTAATAATGCAATAATTGAGTTTCATAAGAATAATAAAAATAAATCTCTATGTTATTGCAATGGCGGAGATAGAAGCCAAGAGAATAAGATCAGAGAAAGTAAAATCTGCAAAGATTTAGGAATTAATCTAGAATTTGGTATTGGCGGTATTCATAAACTTGAAAGTAGCTCTAATTTAACAAAAAATCATTTATCGGATATAGAATCACGGCCATGGGGAGATTTTCATATCATTGCAAAAGGTAAAGGGTACCAAATTAAAGAAATAAATATTAATCCTAGAAAAAAACAATCTCTTCAAAGGCATAAACATAGGTCAGAATACTGGCAAATAATCTCAGGAAAAGGGATGGTATATTTAGAAGATTCTAAATGTAAATTAGAAAAAAATGACAATATCTTTATACCTAAAGGCGATTTACATAGAATGGAAAATACTGAAGATCAACTTCTAACATTAGTTGAGATACAAATAGGTGATGAAATATCTGAAGAAGATATTGAGCGTTTAGAAGATGATTTTGGTCGTATCTAACTATGGTAACATTGTTGTTTTAAATTTCTCGGAAGGTTTATGCTGAGAAGCAACAGCCAAATCAATCCAAGAAATTAATTTTGGTCTTGTTTCCCTTGGATCAATTAGTTCATGAACTGAGAAATTCTCTGATCGAGGGAAAGGTGAGGATCTTTTAGATAGTAAATCTTCTAACTCTTTTCTTTTCTCATCTGGATTATCTGCTTCTTCAATTTCTTTTTTAAATGCTATGGCTACACCTCCCTCAACAGGAAGAGCTCCACTCTCTGCACTTGGCCAGGACAATACATACCCATCAGGTGCAAAATGTGCAGCACCAGCAACTCCGAATACTTTTCTCACAATAATACTTGCCCAGGGAACTTTTGATTGCATTAATAATGATATTGCAGCTGTTCCATGTCTGATAGTTCCCGCTTTTTCTGAATCTGGACCTATCATAAAACCTGGTTCATCTACAAAACTAACAACTGGTATATTAAATGTATTAACAAAATCAATAAATCTTCTTAATTTATGGGAAGCATCAGAAGTCATAGCGCCAGCATAATACATGCAATCGTTAGCCAACACTGCAACCGAATAACCATTTATTCTTCCAAGTCCAGTAATTAAACTAGAGCCATACATTTTGCTCATTTCAAAAAAGTTATCTTTATCAAGAATAAGATTAATTAACTTTCTCATATTATATGCTTTTCTTCTGTTTTGAGGGATTATAGTTAACAAATCTTCTTCCTTCCTGTCTATTTTATCTTTTGGAGATATTTTTGGAGGTAAACCCATATAATTATCTGGAAGGTATGATAAAAATGTTCTTATTTGATTAAGAGCATCCTCTTCATCTTCTGCTAAATTATCAACGACTCCTGAACGAAGGTGAATTTCAGGACCACCTAAATCTTCTTTAGTAATATCTATTCCTAAAGCTCTTTTAACAACAGCAGGCCCAGCAATTAAAACTTGGGCATTTTTAGACATTACGGAAAAATGTGAGGCCACTAACCTAGCAGCAGGAAGACCTGCAACAGGCCCTAAAGCCGCTGTAGCAACAGGTAAAACCCCCAAACATTTAGCAAGTGTTTGAAATCTATTTCTTGAAAAGACAGGCTCGCTATTTGGAATTTTTGGATTTTTAGCTGTTCCACCTGATCCTGTGACAGATCCCCCTCCCCCTTCGTGTAATCTTATTAGAGGAATCTTATATTTAAGAGCTAATTCTTCAGTATAAATACTTTTTCTTAATCCAGCGGGATTAGGTGATCCACCTTTAAGAGTAAAATCTTCTCCTCCTATTATAACTTTCCTATTATTTATCTTTCCAAACCCAAGAAGAAAGTTAGCAGGTGTAAAATCTTTTAATTCTCCATTTTCATTATAACTTGCAGAACCAGAAATTTTACCTACTTCATCAAAAGAATCTTTATCAAGAATTATATCTAATCTTTCTCTTAAAGTTTTTCTTCCTTTTTCATGTTGAATTCTAACAGATTCATTTCCTCCTTGCTTTAGGGCAAGGTGCTCCCTTTTCTTAATTTCTTTTGTATCTTTTTCCCAAGACATTGTTTTTCTCATAGTTTTTTTGTTATGATAATTAAGAAAAAAAATTATTCAATGTTTATAAAATGACAGATTATAAAAAAGCGCCATATTTAGAGTTGGATGAATATAAAGCTCCGAAAGGAATAAATTCTATTTTTATACCAATGAAAGATGGAAAAAGAATCCGATTAATTTATTGGCAAAATACTTCAGATAAAAAAGATAATAGAGGTACAATTCTACTTCAACAAGGTCACAACGAATTTATAGAAAAATATTTTGAAACAATTCAAGAATTTTTAGATAGATCATTTAATGTTGTTTGCTTTGATTGGAGAGGCCAAGGAATGTCAGATAAAATAATTAATGATGAAAACAAGCAATTTATAGATGACTTTAATACTCATGATAAAGATCTAGAGTTTATTATTGAAAATTTTATCCAAAAAAAATTTCAAAAACCTCTTATTGGGATTGGGCATTCTATGGGAGGTTGTATTTTGTTATCTTTTTTAAAGGAACATAAAAATATATTTGATAGAGTTATACTTTCAGCCCCAATGTTAGGGTTTAGAAATGAAAAAATAATTATGCCTTTTATTAAATTAGCAAACCTCTTATTTTCAGAAGTAGATTATCTAATTGGATCAAAACCTAATATGGGAAAGGAAACTCCATTCAAAGATAACGAACTAACCACTGATAAAGTTAGATACCTAAGAACTCTTAGTCTTGTAAGAAAAAAACCAGACATAAGATTATGGGGCATTACTAATGGATGGGCAAAGGCAGTAAAGATTAAATTACTTTCGATGAGAAAAAAAGGTTGGGCAGAAGATATAAGTTATAAAATTCTATTTCTAAATAACTTAAAAGATAAAGTCGTATCAACACAGCATATTAAGTCTATGGCAGAAAGATTAGAAGATTCTACAATTATTAATTTTAACAATACAGAGCATGAAATTTTTATGGAAAAAGATGAACACAGGGATAAAATGTGGTCTGAAATTGATAATTTCTTAGATTCATGATTAATTTGGTATTACATCAAAAGCAAGTGTTAATCTTTCTTCCTCAGAAGAAAATGGAATTGTTGAATGAAATAGTGAGGAAGGAAATAAAACCATATTTCCTTTAGTAATATCAACTATTTTAGACGGATAAGCTTTATTGTCATGGGGATAATCTGCTCCATGAAGACTGAATTTAATATTTCCTTCATCTTTTGATATTTTTTTTGGAATATTTAAATAAATACTTCCGCTTATCCAACCATGTTTATGCATATGAGCTAACAAATTCCCGCCCTTCTTGATTATTATCAACCAAGAAATTACAGAAAAATCCTTGGGCCAATTTTTTATAAGATCGCAATTCTTATCAGAAAATTTAGTTCTAAAACTTTTAATGCTATCCATGACAATGCTTTCCATAATTTTCATATTAGGCGAATCATTCAAAAAAAGATTTCCTGATGATTGATAGCCATTTTTTAGTAAAGATTGAGTTTTTTTACTAATATTGGATTGATTAATTTCTTCAACTAATCCTGTGATAAATGTATCATTAAACCTTTCATCATTATAAAGGTTTGCGGTGCAAATATAGTCAAAAGGGTTTTTACAAAATGTATATTCATCATTCTGATCAAATCTAATGGATGCATGGGAGCTTAAGGAAGCAACTAAAGGTTCTATAGTTTTATTAGTGATAAAATTTTTTAACTTTTCATTAAAAAGGTTCTTATTGTTACTCTTATATATACATTCTAGCTGGTTAGTTTTACTTAATTTAGTGTCTGAAAGCTCATAATGATGAATTGCCTCATCAAACCTATTCTGCACTCTATAAACATTTGCTAAATGAAAATTAATTGAATCATTATTGCTATCAATTTCTAAACCTTTTTTATAGCATTCTATAGCTTTTTTTACATTTCCAGAATTTTCTAACGCCAATCCTAAGCCACGTAATGCTGTTAAATTTTTACTATCTAAATCAATAGCTTTTTCATGAAACTCAATACTTTTATTATTATCGCCAGTATCAAAAAAAAGATTCCCAGCATTTGAAAATATATATGAAAATTCTGATTTCACATCTAAATCAAACATATCAATATAACTTTGTTTTGCCATTTTTAAATTTTCTAACTCTATAGAAGCTAAAGCTAAAGAATTTAAAATATTTATATTTTTTGGGTATTTTTTATTCAGAGAATAAGAAATATCAAATAATTCCTGAAATTTTCTTTGCTCATGTAAAATTGATAAATCACTAATTTGCTTTAGTAGATCTTTTTTCTTATCTGGGCCCTCTTTATTCAACTAATCATTCCGTATATTAAGCTTTATAAAATATCTTTTATCACTTTAATTACTCTAGAGTATAAATTTTTATTTGAGCAGGCAATAATATTTCCGCCTCGATAAGCACATTTTCCATCCCAAGTTGAAATAATTCCGCCAGAACCTTCTACAATTGGGATCAAAGCTTGAACATCATAACTTTTTAAATTTGGCTCTATAATCAAATCTATCTTTCCAGACGCCATCAAACAATAAGCATTACAATCTAATCCAAATCTTCTTTTTGAAGATGCTAATGCCAATTTTTTAAAAAGGATAAATTCTTTTTCATTAAATAATAATGGATCGGTAGTGGATATAACACAGTTATCAAGATTAGTATTTTCTTTCGCAAAAACTTGACTCTTCTTTCCTTCGGAAATCTTAAAACTTTTATTATTATAGCCAATATATCTATTTTTTTGGGCAGGTAAATCTGCAATACCCAAAATTGGTTTTTTACCATCGTTATAAGCAATTAATGTACCCCAACTTGGAGCATCAAGAATAAAAGCTCTTGTTCCATCGATTGGGTCAATAACCCAATGAGGGGTCCCTTCTATAAAAGTATCATCAAATTCTTCTCCTATAATGCCATGATTTGGAAACTCTTTCTTAATGAGTTTCCTTAATAAAGATTCAGTCATTTTATCAGCCTCGGTGACGGGATCAAAATCTTTAGAAGATTTATTAAATATTTCTAATTTATTTCCATAATAAGATAAGGTAATTTTTGCAGCTTCATCAGCTAAAAAATGAGCAAAATCTATTATATTTTTATTTAAAGACATTAAAATCCTCACTCAGCAGATTTTTGATAAATATTTTTATCTATAATTAACTCAGATAAATTAAAAATCATATTTTGTAATACTCTTTTAATTTTATTATGACTTTTTTTTAATATTAATCTTTCTTCATCCAAATATAAATCCTTTCTTATTTCGATTTGCACAGCATTGATACCTTTTTGTGGCTTTCCATACTTCTCCAAAATGTAGGCTCCCGCATAAGGTAAATTGTTAGAAACGGTAAAACCTTCATTCCTTAGAAAATTTACAATAAATTGCGTTATTTCTTTTTTGCTACTTTTTCCCCATAAGTCCCCAACAACAAACTCTGGTAAATTCTCTATTTTTTTACCATTTAAATCAAAACTAGGCATTGAATGGCAATCTACAATAGCAATCTCTGAAAATATCGTTTTAATTTCATGAATTTCTTTTTCTAACTTCGAATGCCACACATTATATACATCATCGATAAGATTCTTAAAAACTAACCAGTTTAGTTTTTCTTTATATATATAATCTTCACCTCTTAATTTAGGAAAAATTCCAATACCAGATGCAACTCTTCTATTCATTTGGGATGATATATTTTGTATATTAAAAAACATTTCCCGATCAACCTCTTTTGTACTTCTGTTCAAATCTATAATCACTCTAGGAATATTGGATATTAAAAGATTACAGCCAATGCTTGGTCCAAAATTATAAATCTTATCTACATAACAATCTTCAAAGACTCTAACATCCTTTAAATCAATATTTAATAAATCTATAAAATTCTTAGGATAAAACCGCCCAGAATGCGGAGAGGAAAGAATAATTGGAGAAAAAGAATTTTTAGATTCATAAAAATGATAAATTTTTTTAAATTTAAACATATATCGATTATTCTATAGGCAATAAATCAAATGCCAAGCTAACTCTTCTGTTGCCCGCGATAGTTTTTCCAAAAGGATTAACTCTATGATTCAGTGAGGAAGGGAAAAGTAAAATATCACCTTCTTTAGGTTTATAAATTCTAATTGGAAGATTTTTAATAAATTTATAATTTCTATTATTAAAACCAAATTGAATAGAGCCTTCTTCAACTTTACTTGTTTCTGGCATATTTAAATATACTGAGCCACTTAGCCAACCGGCATGATGATAGTGATAATCAAGAGAACCTCCCTCCTTTAAATCAATATACCAAGATTTTAACGATGAATTTGTAGGCCAATTATTGATAAAGTATTCATTCTCATGAGAAAATATATTTCTATAATTTTCAATTTCTTCTTTAATCATATCTTTTAGTTTATTTAAATTTGGTAAATTAAATTTAAAGAGATTTCCTGCCGATTGAGTACCGTTGATTAATAAATCTTGATTCATTAAGTCTAATTCTAGCGAATCTAATTCTTTTAAAACATCTTTTACTAGATCAGGTTTAAGGACATTCCTTGCATAAATAAATTTAAAAGGATCGTTACAAAAAGGATACTCATCTTTCTGATTATAAAGATAAGATGTATATTTACTTAAATTAGCAAGAACTCTATTACCTTTAAAATTCTTACTTGCAAAATCAAGTTCTCTCAGGAAATCTTTCTTTTCTCCTAACTGAAAAAGGGTTTCGATATAAACTGCTTTCGATTGTTGAAAATCTAAATCTTTTAAAATAGAAAGACATTCTTCATAAATTCCTTCTTTTTTTAAACTTAACGCTAAATCAAACTTAATTGACTTGTTGTTTGGATCAAACTTTAAAGCCTCTCTATAAAGATTAATTGATTTTGAATATTGATTTCTCCAAGAATATAGATTTGCTAATTTATAATTAATTATTGATGAATCTGGAAATTTCTTTAAAAGATCTTTACCTATTTTAAATGCTTCATCGGTTTTCCCTATATCAATTAAAATGCCAAGATAAGTTTTACAAATATCATTTATTATTTTTATGCTTTCTTCGTTGACATAATTTAGAGACAATTCAAAATTTCTTAGAGAAAGTATTATATTTCCTGATGAATAGTAAGCTAGAGCTATATTATAATATGAATTAAAATTATTAGGGTTAGATTGTATTGCTTCAATTAAACATTTTATGGATTTATCATATTGACTCGTTAAACGATATAAATTTCCCAGATTAGCATTTATATTAGGATGAATAGGATCAACAAGTTTAATTTTTTCAAAAACATTAGTGGCTTTTAGGAATTCTTTTTCATTAACAAGACTAATTCCTAAAATATTTAAAATCGTAATATCTTTTTGAAAATTTTTTATTAGTACATCATATTGCTGAACAATATCCTTAAATTTCTCTTTTTGATATAATTCAAGACTTTGGCTATATAATTTTTTTGTATTTGGCATATATGTACTCATATAATTCCTAAATTATATTAAACTAAGCTATAATTTAAGAATATTCATATTATATTAAATAATTAGATAAAGACTATGAACAACTCTATTAATAATAAAATTTCTAAAGTAATAAATTTATTTAATTCTAATAAGTTTTTTGATGCAGATTTGGTTCTCGATGAAATCCTGGCATCAGAGCCAAATAATACTAATGCTCTAAACATAAAAGGGGCAATTAATATAAAAAAACATAATTATGAGAATGCGGTTAAGTTTTTTAAAAAAGGATTAAACACTGAACCAGGTAATATCACCCTTCTTAAAAATATAGTGATAGCTCACAAACATTTAAAGCAATATCAAGAAGCTGCTAAGCATCTAGAAAAAATAGTTATATTAGAAAAAAAGTCACCTAACTCAATAATTGAGCTTACTAATAATTTAATTCTTTTAAATCAAAAAGAAGAGGCATTAAAGATAATTGAATCTAATATTAACTTAGAAAATAGATCAGAAATATTGATCTTAGCAAAAGCTAATTGCCTTTTTGAATTAAAAAAATACCAAGAATCGGAAGAGATATATAAAGAACTTTACCAAATAATCCCAAATAATTTTCAAGTTTTATTTAGATTAGGCTATTTAAACCTTGAGACCGAAAAGTATCAAGATTCAATAAGTTATTTTGAAAAAATAATCAAAATAAGGAAGGAATTTAAAAATTCACAAAATGATATAGCTTTAACTTTTTATAATCTAGGCATGTGTTATGAGGGAATAAATGAAATTATTATTGCCGAAGAAAATTATATTCAATCAATTAAATATAATGATAAACACATTGACGCTTATATTAATTTAGCCAATATTTATGAAGCTCAAGAAAAATTTTCTGAATCAATAAAGTTAACTAATAAAGCAATAAAATTGAATCCGGAAAAAAGACTATTATATATGAATCTTTCAAATATTTATCAGAAATTAGGGAAACATCGGGAAGCTGTTTTCTATAAAAGAACCAGTGTTGGAAGTATAGTGTTTAAACCTAAAGAGGAATATGGTTTATTTAAAATAGATAAAGTGGAATTAAATGAAAAAATTTGAATTACAACCATCACAAAACAATCAAACTTTCATTGATGGATGGTTAATTGATAAAAATCTATGTGATCAGCTGATTGAATTTTTTGAATCCAACGAATCCAAACACATCACAGGCGAATCTTTTGATGGCTTGAATAAAGATATTAAAGATTCTATTGATATGGCCATTACCCCTTTAGATTTAGAAAATAATAAATTTATGGTAATAAATAATTATATAAATTATTTAAATAAATGTTATTGGGAATATTTAAAAAAATATAACCTTGATAATTATATTAAAGATTTACATATAGGACCTTTTAATATTCAAAAGTATAATAAAGGTGGTCATTTCAAATCTTTTCATTCAGAAAGAATGAATATTGAATCTTCAAGCAGGTTGTTTGCTTGGATGACATATCTTAATAATGTTGATGATGGAGGAGAAACAGAATTCCATTATTATGGTATTAAAATAAAACCTATAAAAGGACTTACTATAATATGGCCATCAGAGTGGACCCATCTTCATAAAGGATCAATAACCAATCAAACAAAGTATGTTATTACTGGGTGGCTCCATTTTCCAGACAATCTATAGGGCGCGTAGCTCAGCGGTAGAGCACTACGGTGACATCGTAGGGGTCGCTGGTTCAATCCCAGCCGCGCCCACCACCTTGTGGGGTTGAAATTTATAAAAGAATCACTATTTAACTAAATATACTTATGGAGGAAATAATGATTTTAGAACAAATTGGTGCAGCTACTTTTTCAAATGGAATAGTTAGATTACAAGCATTATGTACAGGCCCCGACGGGAAAGTAAGAGAATCAGGTGTAATAGAGGTTCCGGGTAATATTGCGGCTGATGTCGTTAATAATTTAGTTACTACATTAAATTCCCTTGAATCTCAACTATCAGAAGCAGAGAGTTCTGGAGAAACATCTTCAAAAGGGAAAGATAACGGAAAAGGAAAGAAGAAAAAGTAAGAAATTAATAAAATTATTCTTACTATCTATTGAATTTAGTAATTGATTCTAAATATTATTTATTATGCTTATAAAAAAATTAAAAAAAATAACTATTTTACTGCTTATTGGTATATTTTTTGGCAATCCTGTTTTTGCTGAAAGATATTCTTATCAAACTGTAGAAGATCTTTTAAGCTTACAAAGCGAAGATCTTTATCTAGAATTTCTTCGCGACATAATATTAATGCAACCTGAATTTTCCTACGCATCAGCAATAATGAATGAAGCTGAAATGAATCTAAAATTTTCTAAAAGACAAAGATTTCCTGAATTAAGTCTTAGAGTAGTAAATGATGAAGTTTTATCGAGAAAAATTAAAGAAAATAATGCTATAAGAAAAATAAGAGATGATAGCTTTGATGGAGTTATAGAAATTAGGCAGGCAATATATTCGGGTGGAGGAATTAATGCAGGTATAAGGAAGGCTAAGGAAGGAGCTAAACATTTATCACTCTCGAAGCAAAAAACTGTTTCACAATTAATTTACACTGCAAATAATATATATATACAAGCTGCTTCGTCTTATCATATATACCAGGAATCTAAGAAGATTATGGAAGATCTTGAGCCTTATCTTTCTAAAGTAAAGGCAAGAGTTGATGCAGGAATAGCTGATCCAGTAGAATACGCATTATTCTCTGTTAGATATAATAATATTAAATCTTTAGTAGCTAATCTTAACGCTAATTCAAAAAGAGATATCTCTTTATATGAGAATTTTTTCAAAAAAGAATTCAATAATAATACTTTTCCTAAAATAATAATTAATGAAGATTTAATTCCTTACCAAAATACATCTTTTGATGTTGAAATGATTAAAACAAAATATAAAGAAAGCATTGAAGATGTAACAATAGCTAAAAGCGATTATAGGCCACAGTTTGGTTTTGCTGCAAGATTTACCAAGTATGATTTAGATGATAATCTTGGCGATGAAGATGTTAGAGGGGGATTATACTTCTCATATCCTTTTTTTGACTTTGGAAGATCATCAGCTCGTATTCAAGGCGTTAAAGCTAAGTCTAGAGCAGCAAAAAACTCAATAGATATAGAAAAAAAGAAAGATCTTAATTCTGAAGCTGAATTTGTTAGCATTCTTGATTCAGCATTGAAGTCTAGGAATGAATTTTATCAAGCGTACATTGATACAAAAAAACAAAGAGAAATCATTGCTAAAAGAATTGAGGTAAGTGGTTTTGTCGCTACAACATTAGCAGAAACAGCAATGCAAGAAATAAGTCAATTAAAGAGTTTAATGGAATCCGAAAATAGTCTTATTGTTGCTTATTTTGGTCTTCTCCATCAAAATCAAAGACTTATTAACAGGGTTTTAATGGTTTTATAAAATGGCTACTCAATCTAAAAAAATTAAAGACCATTGGTTTTGGGGTACAGCACTTAAAAATAAAGGTATTTATTTTCAAGTTGCTTTAGCCTCATTATTAATCAATGTCTTCGCCCTAATGAGCGCCTTCTTTATAATGACAGTTTATGATCGGGTTCTACCTAATTCAGCAATGGAATCATTGCTTGCTCTAACAATTGGTATCTCTTTTGTTATTGTTTTCGATTTTATTTTAAAAATGCTACGAGGTTATTTTATAGATATAGCTGGGATTCAACTTGAACAAGAAGTAAATGAAAGATTATTCGGCAAAATATCTGGACATGATCCAAGATTATTGGGCTCAGGCAGTAGTGTTATACAAACAGTAAAAGAATTTGAGGGAGTTAGAGACTTCTTTACATCTGCAAGTTTAGCAATTTTTATCGATATACCATTTATGTTAGTCTTTGTCGGCGTGCTATTTGCTATAGGAGGGTTAGTAGCTCTTGTGCCAACTTTGATAATACCGCTAGTTTTAGGTGTGGCAGCATTAGTACAGCCAATTTTAAAAAGATATGGAAATGAGAATATGCGCGTACAGCAAGGTAAAATGAAGTCACTTATAGAATTAACAACTAATATGGAAACCGTAAGAAGTATTGCTGGAGGAAGCTTTCTTAAAGATCGCTGGAAAGAATCAACTTCAGAATCTGCAAAAATAGGGATGCTTAATAGAATAACAGCTAATTTTGCATTAAATTTTGCTACAACTTC
>Ga0066836_10001498_pt1 | contig 12251 bp, 11 predicted proteins | sample ETNtaG_18_FD_71568 | JGI IMG/M metagenome (GOLD analysis project Ga0066836, IMG submission 71568) | Marine microbial and viral communities from oxygen minimum zone, Eastern Pacific Ocean - ETNP201302SV91 | ecosystem: Environmental > Aquatic > Marine > Oceanic | place: Pacific Ocean: Eastern...
TCTGGACATGGCCCATCCCACTGGTTTACTGTTGGGGCAGGATAGCCATCAGCATCCTCTGCTGGAAATCCTTCTAATCTCCATGCAGCACAGCGTCTATCGACTCCATTTACCAAAACTTCAATCGCTCCATCGATGTCCTTATTGAATACTCCTTGAGTGATACCGTAATCATTACCAGAGCCAAATGGCAAAACTCCCATCACAATATCTGAGCCTCGCAAACCACTTGCAACTTCGTGAACAGTCCCATCGCCACCAGCTGCTACTATCATTCCATCAACTCCTTCCTGCCTCAAATCCCAGGCAATTTGACTGGCATGACCTACTTTTTCAGTCATATGAGTATGGACTGTGAATCCACGCGCTTCAAGTTTCTCAACTATCTTTGGCCAACGCTTTCCACAGGTATGGTCTCTACTCGCTGGATTAACAATACAGTGGAGGTCGCCCATGCTTTCTGCAGTATTCATCCCCGCCATGAATCCTCCCCCCCCTAAGCGAATCACTCTTGGGTGATGGGCGATACGGCTCAATCATGGCGTACAGTGACGAGGACGTGGCCTTCATGACCAAGGCACTCGAAGTTGCTGAACGTGGACGTGGTAGAGTACGGCCGAATCCAATTGTCGGTTGTGTACTTGTGAAAGATGGCGAAATTATCGCAGAGGGATGGCACGACCATCTTGGCGGCTTACACGCTGAACAAATGGCCATTCATGATGCTGAAGCAAAGGGCCACAATACAAACGGCGCCACCGCCTATGTCACACTTGAACCCTGCAACCATTTTGGCCGCACTCCTCCTTGTACTGAATCTCTACTTTGGGCAGGGATTAGTGAAGTGATAATCGCTCATTCTGACCCTAATCCCAATGTGCGTGGAGATGGAACTTCGGTTCTTGAAGAGGCTGGAATCAAAGTCAGAACTGGACTACTTGAACAAGATGCTGCTGCACAAATGCGTGAATTTCTCCATTGGTGTGAATATCGTCGCCCCTTCGTTACCGTCAAAGTTGCAATCGATTCTAATGGCAGTGTAGATGATAGAAGTCAAGAGTCTAGCCGATTCACTTCCAAAGAGTGCTTGGTCAAGGTCCATGAATTACGTGACGATTGTGACGCCATTCTAATTGGTGTTGAAACTGTATTGCGAGATGACCCTACTCTCAACGTTCGCCATGTTGAATGCTTGCAACAACCTCTACGCTTCATAATTGATCCCAATGGGCGCTGTCCTATCGACTGCAAATTATTGACCGATGGCGGAGATACTGTTCTGCTTGAAGAAGGATTCAGAGGTCTTCCATTAATGCTAGACATGATGGGTGATATGGAAATTCAGCGCCTACTAGTCGAAGGTGGCCCTACAACAATCAACCATTTCCTAAACGAAGGATTAGTTGATGAATTTATTTTGGTCCAAGCTGATGTTGAGCATGTAGAGCCACTTCTTGCAGAATTTGATCTAAGTGGATTTGATAATTTCATTGAAGTGGAATGGGGCGATGAACGCGTCCAAATTCACACTGCTTGAAGTGGGCAATGCAGGATTTGAACCCGCGTCGACGGGTTCGAAGCCCGTCAGGATATCCAGGCTACCCTAATTGCCCTAACGCGCCGACATGGCTCTCCTTCTTGAATTAGATGCTGAGAAATATTACCACCGAAGGACGCTAGCGCCCTTCGATGGCAAATTCTTGGGTGGATTATCAAATGAGATAAGTCACACTAAGTCGTCTTTTGCCAACATTAGTGGCAATGCCCAAATTATTCCATAGATGATTGGCCACATCAATGAACCTACAATGTCCATATCTCCGATTGCATTTCCAATTACCATATTTCCGATTGCTGAAAATCCTTCAGCACCGAGCATTATGAATACTCCCATCTTTTGGTATTTCAAGCACTTAATTCCGCCAACTAATAGTAGAATTGAAGCTGGTAATGTGAAAATCATGAATCCCCATGTCTCCATAAATGATACTTCTGCACCTAAATCTCCAGCCGCTGAAAATAACACGGCGATTAATCCACCAATCAGAACGTTCCATAAAATTCCAATTGATGCAAATACTATAGCGATAATTCCGATCACCTTCGGCGTTGCGTTCCTTCCTGCCGCCTGTACGACGACTACTTGTTGTGGGGCTGCTGCTTCCATCATTAGTTCGGGTTGAACTTAAGGCTATAAATTATTCACCGGCAGTGGATTACTGCGATGATGTTGTGATTCCTTTTTATTCGGGCCAAGAAGACCCTCGGATTCATAGGAACGGTGGTATTCACGCATACATGGGTCGCTCGCTCCCGTGTATACAAGAAGGGTGTAGCATTTGTTGTAGAGAGACTACAATGCCGATTACTAAGACCGAGGCAAGAAGATTGATTCGACGTTCTGGATTAGCTGAAGACAAGTTTTGCTATATTGGGGACGATGGCATTAGGAGACTTCTCAATAATGAGGAGACTAAAGCCTGTGTATTCCTTGCAACGAATTCAAGTGATAAATTTGCACCTGGGATATGCACGGTATACGATGGGCGCCCCTATGGGTGTCAATCATATCCATATGTGCTTGATGAAAGCGATAAGGCAGTACTCGATGATTTATGCCCACATACAGCGGAATTCGATGCTGCAGAAGAAGAGCATGCGATCAAACTTCTCGAACTTGAAGAGAAGTTGAAGCAATGACCATTTTTCGGGCAAGTGATTTGTGAATTGGTATTCCCAACACCTTCTGGACTGTGAATCCGCATTCCTCGAATAGAGAAGTCTCGGAATCTATCTCTTCATCGAGATTTACATCTGAAGGAAGTGTGGGTAGTATTACAACTAGTCCGCAATCGCTATGCTGAGAGCTAATATTTCTCAAAGTATTAGCCAATAATTCTACTTCGCCTTGAGAATTTCGACCATATGGAGGGTCCACTACAACTGCGCATAGGTCATCCGGATAGGTATGTCGAGTTGCATCACCACGAACGACTTCCGCTTTTACTCCAGCCCATTCTAAGTTGGATTTTGTTCCCTCTACCATCTCAGGGTCACTGTCGATACCAAGTGTTGGCCGGTTGCAAAGCGCTGATTCAATGAGAATCCCTCCGGTTCCACACATTGGATCTACTACATACCCGTTGGAAGGTCCTGCGGCAATATTTACTGCGGCTCTCGCTAGTCTTGGCTCAAGGCTTACCGGCTTGAAAAATGGACGGTTATTTGCCCTCATTGCTGACCAACCCTGCTTTCCAGGACCTTGTCCTTCAATCCATCCCCAAGCCACTAATCCGGCAGATGCATCGAGAACAATGCCGAATCTATTCACTGGAGAATCTAAATTAAAAGTGGATGAAACATCATGGAATAATCCGCCTACTTTCTTCTCAACTTCTTTGGTTCCAATAGGTAATTTCCCCTCATGTCTCCAACATTCTACTGCCATGGATTCATGCATCTCGACATCTATGGCTGATAGTAAATCCTCAATTGAGGTCCATTCCATGATGCCTCCACCTAGAAGCACACACTCGGTGCCCGAGAGATACTGAGCCCTTGTCCATACACTTTCATCGTCGGTGGTGAGTAAGCGGCGTGCGGGCGTACGAACAAGGCGTGCTTCAGGAAACATCGCAATGGCTTCCGCTCGTGCTACGGCGGGGTGCCATCCGCGCAAAGCAATCACTGCCATGTTGGGCCGGGGTAGATTCTGTGATTCAACCCTTGCGTGAGACTCAAGTGCTCTCGACGCTAGCGCTATGCATGGGCTGCAACCTGCGCGACCTCGCAAGCCCAGAAGATACCAACATGGCAGCAATGGCAGGAAAGCGAGTTGGCATAGACAGTTTTCTTCTTGCATTCCAATTCCTTACCACCATCCGCGACCGTTCACCTACTGGTGATGGTGGACCATTACGTGCAGATAATGGCAAAGTGGTCGCCCATCTCATGGGATTCCTTGCCAGAGCGAGTACTATGCTTGCAAAGGGCGTTAAGCCGGTGTTCATCTTTGATGGTGAACACCCAGAGCTGAAGGCTGAGGAGATGGGGGCACGAAGGGCGCGCCGAGAAGAAGCGGAAGTTCAATGGAAAGCCGCACTGGCAGAAGGCGATTATGCAACTGCGCAAAAAATGGCTCAGCGCTGTGTAAGATATACGCCTGAAATGGTCGAAGAGAGTATGGAAATGTTGCATTTGATGGGCATTCCAGCATTCCGTGCCAAGGCTGAAGGTGAAGCTCAAGCCGCAGTCATGGCAGCAAATGGACAACTCGATGCAGTAGCAACTCAAGACTGGGATGCACTTCTTTACGGCGCTCCAGTTGTAATCCGAAACTTTTCTTCCGATGGAAGTCGTAGAATGGGACGTATTATTCACGCCCAACGTATCGAATTGAAACAACTCCTCGGCGATAATGAAATTACTAGAGAGCAGTTAATCGACCTTGCAATAATGATCGGCACTGATTTCCACCCTGGAATCAGGGGCATTGGTCCAAAGACTGGATTGAAATTAATCAAAGCACATGGGACTATCGAAGCGGTTTGTGCTGAGAAAGACAAGGAAATCCCAGAACGTCTCGATGAAATTCGTGCTGTATTTCACAATCACCCAGTAGTCGAAGTCGCCAATGAAGACTTGATACAAGGCGATGTAGATGTCGATGGCCTACGCAAATTCTTGGTCGAAGAGCGCCAATTCAGCGAGAAGAGGTTCAACAATGCTATCGAACAACTCGAGAGCGTTGGCCTAGTTAGGTCCGGTGGGCAAACATCATTATTCTCTTTTTGATTATTGTAACCGCCTAATTCGAAATAGTTGGAATCCCACTATTGGGATGTAAGAACAACAGAAGGGTTGAATCCCGCGATGTGTTCGAGCAGGTATGAAGTGGTTCGAAGATGATACTGAACGCTTCTGGAAATTGCTGATTTTGTTCGCATTATTTGTCAACCTAATAGCGGTAATTGGTTCCGAAAACGGGCTTGATACACACGTCAAAGATGCATATGTCGAAGTCGATGATGGTTATGCATTAGATTGGGGAGATACTCGGTTGGATGACCCTTTAGCATCAAATCCTGAGGACTCTACTATTGTTGCCAATAATCCAACTGTATTATCATCCAATTACATTCTTTCATTGTGTTTTATTGTATTTCTCGGCTTTATGGCTACAATGGTTGGCAAAGGTTTCGGAGCAATTATTCTCCTCCACCCGACATTGATTTATTCGGTTGGAAAGGGATATGATGAACCTTTAATCGCTTCACTAATGGGAATAATGGCATTCTTATTACTAGACTCGGTAAAGAATAATTCATGGCCTCGCAAAGCAATGGTGGGCCTCCCATTACTTCTGATTCTATTTGTGAAAACAACTTCTCCTGCCGATTCAATGCTGATTCCTGTTCTTCTTTTCATAATTGTAATGGCATCCTCAACTAAAATTCCAGACCGGTTTTTCAATCCGAGGAAAATGCTCGGAATTGGGTTTGCATGTGGTGGTGGATTGATACTCCTTCTAGGTTTACTCGGCCAAGGAACGCCATCCATAATTGTGGATGAACCAGGACGGTTTCTCTATGCTCTCCCATTCGCATTCATCGATGTAGTGCTAATCTACGGCTTTTTCGGCATGGTATTATGGCCATTCGCCAAGTCAACTTGGGAAAAAATGGGCACTAGTGAAGATCGACTTGCTAGCGAACTCTCACTTCTCATTGGTGGATTAGCTGGTTTAATCACGATGTATGTTGCAGTTCTATGGGCGTATGAATCAATCCTTTGGAACTCGGACTGGCCATGGCATATGGTAACGATGGGGAATAATGGCCGCTATATCACAATCCTAGCCATCCCTGTATTTATGCTAATAAAACGAATCAATGGGGATATTGATTGGACTGACAAAAAGGTGTTTGCGGGTGTGATTCTGATTCTGCCGCTTTCACTCCTAGCCGGAATACATGGTCAAACTATGTGGACTGATGAAGCGGCTGAATCGATGGAAATAGAAGAAGGTGGACACTTTCTATTCGTTTCTGATGCAACACTTGGAATGCACTGGCTCTACACTTTCCATTCTCCTTTAGATGCTGAAGAAAACAATATCACGGGCCATTGGCGCAGTGATGAGGCCAATTGGATAGTTCACCTTGAAGGTGATTTACATCATATTGATTGGATTGTACTTTCCCCAGATATTACTGAAACTCCAGAAGGCTGGACCTTAGTTAATTCAGGAAAGGCAGACTACCTAAACGGCGGTGGAGAGTGGCGTGTTCTTACTAGAGCATGAGTGGAGGAATCCATTTTCCATTCTTGCGCCCATGGTCGAGAATATGCCAATACACTGTTGATTCCGCTTCGTCGGGCAATACCGCTGGCCCAAGTGATTTCCAAGCACGTCTAGCATTCCATCCAAGTAGAGGTGTTGACAATGCTGGCCCGCAGGTAGGTAGACTATTCTTTGTCAACCACGGCATACTCATTATTCCTGAATCCTTCAATGCTTTCTGCACTGCATTCCAATCCTTCCATGGGCCCGCTTTGCGCCTGACAACCCATGAGGGGTTGACACTGGAATCTAATTCAAAGCCAGCCTTAGCAATGATAGGAGCCATCCATGGTGCTATGTATCCTGCAGGCGCTCTAAACCAAGGTCGCCACTGGTCGCCCGCAAATGCATGGAGTTTCACATCTGCTTCAACCAACGCAGAGAGAAATCCTTCCTCATCGGGATCGAATGCTGACCAACACCGATGTGTAAGGCCGTGACAACCAATCGTGACTTGAGGGTGGGAATCCAATAATTCCCTTAGCCAGGTGGTGAATTGCTCATCGTCCAATTGGTCTGCAATCACAAAAATTGTCAAGGTTACTTGAGTGCGATCCAACCATCTTCTGAATGAAATCATAGCTTCAGCCATCTGAGGTGAAGTGCCTTGGTGACTCGCACCTTTTGAGCGAGTAGGGTGGCCTTGAGATTTTGGTATGTGGCGAATATCGTCACTATCTACAGTCAGCCAAACCGGCTTCATTCAACCACCTTGTCAATCTGTACCAGATGCAGAATATGAGGCACGGTTCTTCCCTCTACCTCAATACCGACGAAGCCTTCGACTGCTAATCCGCCCCAGCGTTCCATGATTGAACGACATGTGCTTAATCCAGCTTCATTATGAGGGTGTACAGTAATCTCAACTAAGGCTTGACCTTTGGTTTGCTCAAGCCAATTGAAAATACGGTCTACGCATCTATTCGTTATCCCTCGGCCACGAGAAGACTTCACGACCCAGTAGCCGAGATTGTATGCTGATGCTGCGAGTTGTAATTCGTCTCCAAGGCCAATCATGCCAACAAATGCATTGTCGGTTAGTCTGTGTATTGCCCAAAAATGCACCACATCGCCGGATCGATGCATTTCTAAATCGAGCATTAAATCTGCAATCTGCCGAATCGCTTCTTCTCCGTCCTTCAACCAAGGTAAAGCAGAACGGGTTGCATCAGGGTCCTCAAGATAAGCCCGTTTGACTTCAGGAAGAATTCGTCTATTCACGGGACGAAGTACGATTTCATCGTCAACTTCGAGTTCCGGCGTGTCCACGTCTCTCCCTCCTCAGTTAACACCGAGGTGAGCCACTGCTGATGAAACATGTTCTGACTCAGGTAGAGCAGCATTGGCTCTTGCTAACATCCAAGAAACATCGTTTTTACGACCAATTTGTTTGAGCACCAACCCAATGTGAAAGAGCAAATCCACATTCGCATCATCAAGATGGGGGCCTAATTCCTCAATGGTCTTAGTCGCAGATTCAATCTTTCCTGACTTTGCATCTTCCAACGCGCTGACTACTTCACGATGGATTTGGCGAGGGTCCCATGGTTCTGCTGCTGGCCATGGCCAGAATCGACCATCGTCCTCTGGCTCAGGTGCTGGAATGGGCTCTTCGACTGGGGATTGAATTATTGGAGGGTCTGGAAGGACAATCGCAGGTGTAGGCGCTGGAGTGGGTTCTTCAACTGGGGATTGAATTATTGAAGATTCAGGAAGGGCGATCGCAGGTGTAGGCGCTGGAGCCTTGACCACCTCTGGAACCGGTTCTTGTATAATCGGAGCAGGGGGAGGTGGAGCGCCTTGACCGGTGAGATCCACTTTGTTGTCATACATATCATCAGAAGGTAGCGAGGGTAATTCACTACCTCCAATATGTCCTAGAAGGTCATCGTCCATCTTTGGCGATTGAGGAGAAAATACTGCACCTCGGCCTGAATGGATGGGTTCAGCGACCTCTGCGAGTGGGTCATGTCCACTCAAATCGATCTTGGAATAATCCCTAGGTGCCTCACCCACATCTTCAATTGAGACTTTCTCAACTTGATGAATTACAGTATTATGAAGCTCGGGTGCTCTCGAATCCATGAAATCTATTTTCTCGGGTTCTTCAGAAGAAAAATCTGTTGATTCATACTGATCTACTACTAACGGGTCCTGGTCCATTGTTAAGACTACATCAAGTGCTTCGCCATCATCCCAAGAATCATCTTCTTCAGACATTAATTCATCAAAAATACTGTTGGAAACATCGGGCGGTACCGATTCTCCTTGCTCACGAGCAGATTTCTCCATCTCGTAATAGCATTGGATACAAGTGCTGACTCCAGCGGCGTTGATGAATTCACAATAAGGACATGTATTGCCCTCAATTGCATTCCCCCTTTTGCGCTTGAACATGTGTATCAGTATTTCTCGGGCAACTGATTTCCTTGTTAAGCCTCACCTTTCCATGTGAGCCGGTATGATGCTATACCAGAGGCACTTGGCTCAATCATGGGAGAAAGGGGTGGTGTTCGCCGAATGGACACTAGTTCCACTTCTAAACAGTCTAGAACGGTTGTTCATGACTATCGCTGGCAACGTAGTCAGGACCACTTCGATTGCTTCACAAAACTCATTGGAATTGAGTTGGAAGATGAACTCAATCAAGTAGAAGAACGCTGGAAAAAATGGTCAAAACAAAAACTCCTCTCAGCGGGTATTGCGCTATTTGACCTTCAAGGGCGTAGTTCTGGAAGGTTCTTTGGTGAGCCAATTCTTGTTTTTGAACAACGAGGAGGAGGGTCTCTTCCCTTCCATCGATTTGGACACGGAGACATGGTAATCATCAGTAGGGCACGCCCATGGGGAGAGAAAGTTATCGAAGGTGTGGTCTTAGACAGAAATTCAAGACGGATTCGTATTGTCGTTTCGGAAAAGCCAAGTGATATTCGCAAAGGTGGATGGCGCCTTGACCGGGGGGCCAATAGAGTCGCTCACGACAGAATGCATGAAGCATTAATCTCATTCCATTCTACAGAAGGCAATAGTGGAACCGTATTGCGGGATTTGCTACTTTGCCAGCCACATGATGTTGCGGCATCGGCTGAAATGCCACCGGAGATGCATGGGCAAAAAAGAATGCCTTGGAGCCTAAAAAATGCAATGCTAGATGAAAGTCAACGCATAGCAATAGACAATGCAATGGGGCGGCGTTTGTCATTGATTCAGGGACCGCCTGGGACCGGGAAAACGCATACGGCAGTACATCTCCTTTCAGCAATGGTTCAGATGGGGCGAGGGCCAATTCTGGCATGTGCAGAATCGAATGTTGCTGTTGATAATTTACTTGAAGGCTTACTTGAACTAGGCGTAAAAGCAGTTCGTTTTGGCCGACCTGTCAAAGTGAGAGAGCATTTGCGCGAAGCCACATTAGATGCAAAAGTTTCCAGCCATCCAAAGCAAGATGAAGTTGCATTCATCAGAGAAGAGAATGAGGGAATCAAAGCAAAATTGCATGATCTCAAAGGCAAGGAAAAGGGGCTCGCTCATCGAGATATCAATCGCAATTACCGCGAAATTCGTGAACTGGAACAAAGGATTGTCGAAGATGTTCTTTCAGGAGCTGAAGTTCTTTGCTCCACCAATATTGGATCCGGGCACTTCACGCTCTCTAGCAAAAGATTCCCAGTGGTATTGATTGATGAAGCAACTCAAGCAACTGAACCTAGTTCATTAGTTCCAATTGTAAAAGGAGCACGCCAACTAATTCTCGTGGGAGACCATCGCCAACTTCCACCAACAGTTACCAGCCTAAATGCTGAGAAGGGTGGGCTTGATATTCCCCTATTCAAACGATTATTGGAAAATGGTATTCCTGCTCACATGCTTACCACTCAATATCGCATGCACCCTTCGATTAGAGAATACCCTTCAGCTAGATTTTATGACAACCGTTTAGAAGACGGTTGCACATCATCTGACAGACCTGCACCTGCGGGATTCCTTTGGCCAGATTGGGACAAACCTGTGGCTTTTGTGCCAGTTCATGGGGCCGAAATTGCTGAAGAAAGTGGTTCGTCGCGCTCGAATATGGATGAAGCCGGTGTCACAATTAAAATTCTAGAGGATCTGTTAGCACCTGGCGATTTACAACCAGAAGACATTGGAATCATCTCACCCTATGCGGGACAAGTCCGACTTATCAGGGACCTCGTCGATGATAGATATGAAGGACTTGAAATCAAAACCGTGGATGGATACCAAGGTCGCGAAAAAGAGGTTATTGTCATGAGTACTGTGCGTTCGAATGACGATGGTAAAGTCGGATTTCTTAGCGATGCGAGGCGTCTAAATGTTGCAATGACACGTGCCAAGCGGGGACTCATTGTCATTGGAGATGACCGAACTTTGAGACATGATGGTCAATGGTCGGCATGGCTAGACTGGGTCACAGAGTCTGGGCTAATGGCTTGGCATATCAGAGATTGATAATGGTCATCTTCACAAGGGGGAGGCTCAACCCCCCGGTATGGCGGACTCACCAGTCACCCTCAACAAGGGTGGTACTATGGCACAGGCTGCTCTAGCCGCAACCTCTCCAGAAGGGATGTTGATTTCCCCAGTGTGGAAGCGAGGTGTTGCTTTCATTCTCGATATGCTCTTGATTACTCTCGTTGTCTATTTCTTGACGAAGGGAAATTTCTTTCTTTACCTCATGGATTGGGAATTGATTACCACTAGTCAAGCGCATTTCTTCATCCTGACTCTGATTGTCCACTTTGCAATTTATTGGCTATACTTCAAATATACTGGAAAAAGTGCTGGAAGGTCATTAGGTCAAAGAGCAATGAGGATCGCAATCGTACATGATGATGGTACGTTGCTTGGAGAGAATCATTGGGGCCGAAGAGCGATTCACAAATTGCGTTATGTAATCCCGGGAATTGGACAGTTAATTGGAATTATTGACCTTGTTAGAACATGGCGAGACAGCGATAAGCGCTCTCCTATCGACAAAGCAAATCACACAGTTGCTGCGGTTGATTGGTCTCTCCCACAGACTACTAGGGCTGGGCTTCGCTAATAGCCCAAGTTGGAGTTGTCTTCAAGTACAGGAGCCGAGGGTGAGCGTTTGGTGAGTGGCATGGGCGGTGCAACATCGGGCAGAAGTGGTTCGCTTGAAGCTAATCTCGTCAGTGTTCAAATGGATATCAATGATGATGACGAAGATGTTGTAATCGCCGTTTTTTCAGTCTCCAATGAAGCACCGGTTCCAATGGGCGGCCTAGATGTTAGCATCATTACCAGTGCTGGAAATAAATTTGATTCGGAAGAAGGAGTTTCGAGTCTCGGACCTGGTGTTGAAAGAGAGTGGACCTTTGAGTTCCCAATTTCTACAGGTCAATGGACCTTCGTTTTAGATGGCAATGGGCATGAAATAAAATTAGGTTCTTTCGATGCAGATTTTGAATTTGAATCAGAGGCAGGAAGGAAGTTGTCCAGCACAATTGGTTCGTCTTTATTTTCTGGAGCATTTACTGACAACCTTGCTGATTTCGGACAAGTTAAGGAACGAGAGATGATTGATCCTAATTTGATACAAATGTCATCCTATGCTGCTGAAAATGCTGAGGGCGGTGACACTTTGATCAAGGCCGACCTATCCAAACTCACAACCGGAATGACATCTACGTCAGCAGAAGGTGCACATGAAGCTCCCATCCTAAATGCCAACCCAATTAGAGAAGCGCCATTAGCACAACCTGCACCTACTGAAGACCCGTTGCTATCTCCACTTACGCCAAAGCCACCTTCGCCGCCAAAGCCTCCTGCGGCTCCACCTTCTCCACCAAAGCCACCTTCGCCGCCAAAGCCTCCTGCGGCTCCACCTTCTCCACCAAAGCCACCTTCGCCGCCAAAGCCTCCT
>Ga0066836_10001499_pt1 | contig 12251 bp, 12 predicted proteins | sample ETNtaG_18_FD_71568 | JGI IMG/M metagenome (GOLD analysis project Ga0066836, IMG submission 71568) | Marine microbial and viral communities from oxygen minimum zone, Eastern Pacific Ocean - ETNP201302SV91 | ecosystem: Environmental > Aquatic > Marine > Oceanic | place: Pacific Ocean: Eastern...
GTAATATCTACTGGATTCCGTGAAGGCAGTGGTCCGCCGAGGTCTTCTCTTCGCTCAATCAAATACTCGATTTCATCGGACTCGTCCTCCAAGGTGACGAATGGATCGTCTTCTAGTCTAGAATCGTGCACATTGATCCCCAATACGTCCCGATAAGCAACTAAATCATCAAGGTTCATCTTCTTCTTCTGGTGGGTCGAGTTTCTTCCTTTGAAAGAGTCAATCCCCCATCCCTTCACAGTGTGTGCAAGAATCACAGCGGGACCATTTGCAGAAAGTGCTGCTCGGTAAGCAGAATGAACCTTGATCGGATCGTGCCCCCCTCTGGTCAAGTTCCCGATTTCTAAGTCAGAAAGAGAAGAGCCCAATGCTTGCAGAGATTCGCTCCCGGAGAACAACTCATCTCGGAACTCACCTACAGATAGGGTGCTGAGACGTTGCCAATCACCATCTGTAATTCCCTCGATCTTCTTCAAAAGCCCGCCATTGGTATCTCTCTGAAACACCCGATCCCATCCAGATCCCCAAATCACCTTGATTACTGTCCATCCCGCTCCTCGATACAGGCCCTCCAACTCTTGAATAATGTTGGAGTTCCCTCGAACTGGTCCGTCAAGTCTCTGAAGATTACAATTGACTACGACAATCAAATTGTCCAACTGTTCCCTTCCGGCTACTGCTATGGAAGCAATTGCCTCCGGTTCATCCATCTCCCCATCTCCCAGAAACGCAAAAACGCGGCTCTCTGAAGTATCAGCAAGATCTCGCTGATGAAGATACTTCCAGAATCTGGCCTGCATTACTGCACCCAGTGGTCCGAGTCCCATAGAAACCGTAGGGTACTCCCAAAATTCTGGCATTAGACGAGGATGCGGGTATGAAGAAAGGCCGTCTTCGAAGGCTTCCTGTCTGAAGTGTGAGATTTGCTCCCTGGAAATCCTGCCCTCTAAGAATGCCCGGGCATATACACCCGGACTAGCATGTCCCTGGATATACAGTGCGTCCCCTATCCCGTTGTGTTCCTTTCCTCTGAAAATATGGTTGAATCCGACTTCATAGAGCGTGGAACTAGAAGCATATGTGGAAATGTGCCCGCCAATACCATCCATTCTCCTATTTGCATCAGACACCATAACTGCTGCATTCCAGAGAACGTGGCTCTGGATCTTCTTCTCTATATTCAGATTTCCGGGATATGGGGGTTGCTGATCGATAGATATTGAATTCAGATATGGCGTCCTAGAGGGTGAGATGTCGATTCCCAGGGATTTGGCCTCAGACATTAGCTCCTGAAGGAGAAGTCGTGCCCTTGTGCTGCCATGGAAGGAGGTCACCGTCCTCAATGACTCCATCCACTCATCGGTCTCTTCTGGGTCCGTATCGGGGAGTGTCTGACGAGGTTTGATGGGAGGCATGGCTACACTACTGCCGCGCAGGGCAGAACAACCAGCCATGGAGTGTTTTTTGAATGGGTCGTCGTTATCCTCTGCTCAGATAGGAGTCGGTCCTGGCCCGACCTCGATAAGATGGCACTCGTGCATAGTTCTTACACCGGCCACGGTAATCGGAGAGTCGCCTGATACGCACCTCTCCCCTTTCCACTTTCTCACAGTTCTGAGAACAGTCTTGGAACCGGGTATGTTGTTCGGGTCAACCTTGACCTCTACGATCAGTTCTCCAATCTGTCCCAACCATTCCAAAGCGGCATCTATGCTTCTGCGAGCATAACCATGGCGCTGCTCAGAACTGCGCACCCAATAACCCAAATTCCATATTGCTCTTTCTGATCTGGTCACTCTATCGAAACCGATTAATCCAATCACATAACCATCCCAAGGACGGACCATAATCCAATGGTGGAGGTGGCCTGTACGCCCCTTGCGCTCCGTATCCCTGATGAAATTCTCAATCTGAGGCTTGATTTCTTTGTCTGGATTTATCCAAGGCATGGCTCTAATGACATCTGGCCATGTTTCTTCGAATGCTTCGACTATTTCTGATGTGTGGGGCTTCGATACCGGCCTGAGGACCAATCCCTCGTCGACCCTGATGGATGAGGTGGCTCGCCTGTGCATTGATTGGGGGGTCGCGCTCCATCGCATCAGTTCTGCCTAAACAGGACTGAGTTATGAAGTCAGTTTCTCCTTTGCTCGAGCAACGTCAGGGTCTTCTGGATAGGTCTCGTAGGCTGATTCAACCATCTTTTGTGCCTCCATGTTCCTTCCAATCGACATAAGTAGCCTACCAACCGAGTAGATCAGTGATGTCCGGTTGCCCAAGTGTGGGCCTACCTCGTCGAGAAGGACAGTGGCCTGCGCTGTATTCTGTTCTTTTGCTGACCTGATCGCCGCTTGGAGTTGTTTGATAATTTCTGGTGCGGGCCACTCATCCTGCTGTTGCCAAGGCCAGAAAGAGGATTCAGTTTGCTGGTTTAGGGAATTAATTGGTTCTGTTTCTCCATTTTCAAGGATCGGAGCGGATGGCAATGGGATGGGGTTTTCGGATACTTCTGGTATCTTTTCTTCATTAACTGGTACTGCAGAAAGTTTCGGTATTGGGACAGACGGAGCTGATGGGATAATGTGATTGTTAGAAATTGATTGAGCCCCATTGGCAAAGGCTTTCTCGAATTCGTCTATCTTACCGTCACCATCGAAATCTGCAGAGGAAATTTCAGAATTACCGTGATTTACCGAGCCAATTTCGTTGGCCTCGATAATCTCATCCGGAGGCAGTGGTTGGATGAAATTAGGAGTCTCGGCATTGGGTTGAATCAGTTCAATGGTTTGCCTCTCCAAGTCTTCTTGCTCTTCAGAATGTTTGGGGACTTCGAATCTCTGAACAAATTGAGGGATGTCGTCTGCCGTAAGTTCGTACTCCTCATCTATTTCTTCGGTGGATGAAAGTATTGAGTCGAAATCTGGCTTCTTATCTAGATGAACTTCATCGTTTACCCCATATTGGGATACTTCTACTGTTAAGTCATCGAAAGCAAACGAAGGGGTTGAGATCTCTTCCTCGGCTTCTTCTTCCTCGATCTCGCTCATTAGCTGATCCAAGAGATCTGTAGACTCTTCGTCCCCCAATCCTGAACTCTGCTGAAATGATGGTCGATCAATCTGATAGTAGCACCTAGTGCAGACCTTGGTTCCCTCTGGGTTAGTATGCTGACAAGACGGGCAAATGATTCCCTTGGAGTTAGAATTGCTCCATGATTTAAATCTATCAAATACCAGTCCCGTCCCCCCGGTAATCCCCTTCGATAGAGGTAAGCGTTTAATTCTCACTGGAAATGGATTGGTTTGTTGGGTCTAGCTTCAATCAAGTAACCGTGATAGGCATGGGGGGGGAGGGGTGACTGTGGGCGAATCTGAGAAAACGGTTCCAAGTCGGTTCAATAGGAGTCAAGATCACCACGAGGCTTACCTCCGTTTGATTCGTTGGGAGTTAGATGACGAATTGGCCATTACCGAGGAGAGGCTCAGGAATTGGTCAGAAAAGAAGTTGGAAGCAAATGGAATAGCTCTATTTGGATTGAACGCTAAGACTGATGGTTGGTTATTCGGTCAGCGAATCATTAAGCTTCATCGTGGGCCAGGGAGGAGCTTGGGTTCTCATAGGTTCAGACAAGGTGACATTGTGATGCTAAGCAGGAGCAGCCCGTTGACTGAAAGGCCAATTGAGGCCATTGTGAGTAATAGAAGTAGGAGTTCTATTAGAGTAGTCTTACCTGAGGCCCCAAAGGGCCTGAGAAGGGGGGTCTGGAGGATTGACAGGGGGGCCAACAGAGTTGCATTCGATCGAATGAGGGATGCGCTCAATTCCATTTTCGAAGAAGATGGGGGTGCACCTCTGAGGGAATTGCTGCTTGGCCTAGTTCACGATCCAGAGGGTACGGCTTCTTTGATTCCAGAGATGGGGGGGGCCAAGCAAACAAGAGTTGTACTCCCGAGTGATATGAACAAGGCTCAGAGGGATGCTGCAGAGAGTGCAATAAATAGGAGGTTGACTCTGATTCAGGGACCTCCAGGGACTGGGAAAACTCACACTGCAGTTAGAGTACTCGAAAACTGGGCAATTCAAGACACAGGTACGGTTCTGGCGGTTGCTGACTCGAATGTTGCTGTTGACAACTTACTGGAGGGTCTGCTAGAAAGAGGGGTCAGAGCGGTTAGAATGGGTCAGCCCGTTAAAGTTCGAGAAAATCTGAGAGTAGCCACAATGGATGCTAGGATGGAAAGTCACGAGTTGAATAGAGATCTGATAGAAGAGATTGAGAGGAATGAGAAGCTGTCTAGGAGGATCAAGGGTATGAGGGGTGGAAAAGAGAAGGGTTTGGCACACCGAGATTTGAGTAGGGGTTGGAAGGAAGTGAAACGGCTGGAGAGGCAAATTAGAGATGACATCCTTGATCGGGCTCAGGTTCTCTGTTGCACATGCATTGGATCTGGACATGAGTTACTCGATGGGAGGCGATTTTCTCGAGTTCTTATTGACGAGGCCACACAGGCAACCGAACCAGCTGCATTGGTACCAATAGTAAAGGGGGCTAGGCAGATTGTATTGGTGGGTGACCACAAGCAACTCCCTCCGACTGTGATTTCGCGACGAGCCGAATCTGGTGGTTTGGACAGGTCACTCTTCGAACGATTGGTAAGAATGGGAATTAAACCTCTATTACTGAACACTCAGTACAGAATGCATCCATCAATCTCAGAATTCCCGAATTCTCATTTCTACGAAGGGATGCTAGAAGATGGGGTCAGCGAGTCGGACAGGAAAGCCCCTCCTGGAATGCTCTGGCCGAATTGGGATGCTCCGTTATCATTCCTCCCTGTTAACGGCGATGAGTTGCTCTCCCCTGATGGTGCCTCAAAGGAGAATGCTGCTGAGGCTGCCTGGGTGGTAAAAATTCTGATTGGCTTTGTTGATGGGGGTGGACTTGAACTGACAGACATTGGGATTGTAACACCATATGCCGGACAAGTTAGGGCAATCAGAGACATGCTTCCCGAGTCAATGCAAGGAGTTGAGGTTAGGACTGTTGACGGTTATCAGGGTAGGGAGAAGGATGTGATCATTTTCTCTTGTGTTAGGTCGAACTCTGATGGAAATGTTGGTTTCCTATCGGACAGGCGTAGGCTAAACGTAGCCCTAACGAGGTCAAAGAGGGGTCTTGTGGTAATAGGAAACCCCGATACACTGAGGCATGACGAGAATTGGAGAGCTTGGATTGAACACGTTAGGAGTCGTAAACTTGAGGCTTGGCATCTCTTGGGTACGGCATGAGGTGTATGAATGGGAGATCATGACTCACCCATCTCAATTCAAAGGGGGGGAACCCTGGCAAAGGCAATAGTTTCCCAGGATCAGGGTCATTGGTCAGTTCCAGATGGTGCGATTCTTGCCTCTTGGGCTAGGAGATTAGTCTCCTTCGTAATTGATGTTACAATCGTATATTCGGTACTAATTCTAGCCAGTAGGGGGATGGTAACTAATGCATTGAATGTAACAATGTGGACATCGGCAGAATTCCACTATTCGATTGCATTCGCAGCTATATTGCTAACGAGTCACTGGCTATACTGGAGAGTGACTGGGTTGGTGTTCTCTAGATCCCTAGGGCAGAAGATGCTAGGACTTGCTATAGTAAAGGACGACGGGAGCGAGGTGACCAGTGAAATGTGGGACAGGAGGGCAGCAGGAAAACTCCTCTATCTAATCCCCTTAGTAAACATCTACTTTGGGATCTACGAGATGGCTAGGATTTCACAGAGGCATACTCACCAGTCGAATCTTGACCTTCGAGTGGGGACAATAGTTGCACATTCTGCGTCCCTCCCCCCGGGAAGTAGAAGACACATCAAGTAGGTGGTGAAATGGACAACGTCGTTGAGTGGGCAAACTCTGGAGGATGCGTGGTTTACCCCACCTCCACGCTGCCCGCTTTAGGATGCATCCCTGATTCAAGAGCGTTAGATGTGTTGTTCGAAATTAAAGGCAGATCACGGGGCGCACCTGTTAGTCTTGGAGTGGCCCATCTTAGTCAGGCAAGTGAAATTGTGGAGGTCCCAGATGATGTCCACGAAATTCTAGGAGATTTCCCAGAAGGTTCTCTGACCATAGTTCTCAATGCGAAGGAGGAGATGGATGCCCGACTGGGGGGGGACAAGGTTGCGATTCGGGTGGTCTCAGATCCTAGGGCCAAGGAGTTACTACTCAGAACCGGTCCTTTGACCGCCACCAGTGCAAACAAATCAGGTGAAGAGCCCCTAATGCATTGTGTAGCAGCCGCAAATTCTCTATGTTCCTCGGAACATCCTGTATTGGCGGTTGACGGGTCTTGTAATGGGGGTCTGCCCAGTACTTTGATAGCTTGGCATACGGTCTGCGATTCGCCTGAGTCGCTAAGTATAGAGGTAGTCAGAGAAGGAAAGGTCAGTTCTGAGGTAGTTTTAGCATGGTGGAAGAAGAGGACCTGAAGCAATGGCGAGACGCTGGACATGTAGCAAGAAGGACTCTTGAGGGGATAAAGGGAGAAATTATTGCTGGGAAGCAGTGGTCAGAAGTGATTGATTCTGCTGAGAGGTTCATCAGGAGGCATGGCGGAAAAGCTGCCTTCCCTGTGACCATCTCAGTCAACGAAATGGCGGCCCACTACACAACTAACACCGAATTGACTCCCCCCGAGGGTTTTGAGGGAGAGATGGTTTTCCAGAAAGGTGACCTCGTCAAGCTAGATGTTGGCGTCCACATCAAAGGAGCACTTGGAGACAATGCCCTAACAATAGAAGTCGGAAATGGAGGGAAGCATACTGAGCAAATCAAGGCAGCTAAGGAAGCTAGAGACGCGGCCATCGAGAAGATGCACCCTGGGACTCCATGGCATGAAATTGGGGAGGCTTCGCAACAAGTTTCGGTGGATGCAGGATTTGAGCCGATAAGGAATCTGAGTGGCCACAAGATGGAGAGATGGAATCTCCACTCGGGGGTTTCCATTCCAATGTTCTCTTGTGGTCCAAACAACCCTGGATACAAAGGAGAGGTCGAAGTAGGGGGGGTATATGCTGTAGAGCCTTTCAATACCACCGGAAAGAGTGGGATGATCGAGAATGTTGCTCCTGCCGATTCATCCAACATTCTACGAGTTACTGGAGACGTGAAGATTAGGAAGGCCCTCTCAAAGGGAAAGCTGAAGCCACTTGGAGCCACTATGGCGAGATACATCGAAGAACGATATAGTACCCTTCCCTTTGCAGAGAGATGGGCTTCTCCCCTCCTAAGCAAACCATTCCCAGAATTGGATGATGAATCCCTAAAGAGAAAATGGAAGGCTCTGGTGAAGAAATTGACCTCAATTAGGTTCATGGAGGTTTACAGTGCCCTGAGAGATGTCGATAAGGGGGATGTTGGACAGTTCGAGCATACTGTTTTCATCACCGAGGGTGGTCCGGAGATACTTACGGTAGAGTAATCCAACTATATTGAAGTAATATGCGAATTTCTTCCATATTTCTCACAACGATTAACTATTGTCGCCCTTCTGGTCCGTTCGTACAGGACGAAAGGTTCTCGCTGAGTGCATCCCATCCCCTCGCAATTATCTCTCTCCTGTACACCTTACTGGATCAGCCGTATGGCTAGCTATGGCTAAGTTCAATATTATCGGGATTCCAACTTAGAGTTTTCAGCTGCTCCAAACATAGTTACTGCGATTATTGCAATAAAGATCAGTAGCATTCCTCCGATCTGCTGGACTGATGGCTTCTCGGAGAGAAGGAGGACTCCCCACAGAATTGTTAGAACCGGTTGGAGAAGAATGGCGAATGAGGTGTGGGCGGCAGGAAGTCTTGGTAGGGCATATGTGATGGCGATCCACCCAATTACCTGGCAAGAGACAGAGAGCAAGATGATCCAACCGTGACCAGGCCAATTGAACGAGAAGTCAATTGGTTCTATGTCAAGTCTCGAGAGAGGCAGTATTCCAACAATGAGAAGCCCCGTTGCTCCCCCCGCGGTAGCGTCCAATTGAAGATTGACAGATGGAGCTTGGATCCTATTCGAGAATCTGTAAAGGATAAGAAATGAAGAGTAGAATATAGCTGCAACTATCCCTCCCAAAACCCCCTTTATCGGATCTTCCCCATATGGTTCATCATCCCATATTCCGGAAATGAACATGAGGCCGAGCATCACCATCGGGAGAGCGAGTAGTATCATTCGATTGGGCCGTTCACCGAACATCCACCAACTGGCCAGTGTCACTATTACTACCTGGGAGTTGCCAATGAGGGTTGCAATTCCACTTCCTATGTAGTCAATTGCACTGTGATAGCCGACGAAGTCTATCGCCAGAAGCAAGCCTGCGGAAAAGGCGAGCTTTCTATTCCTTATCCCCCTCGGGTCATCCCGATTCAAGTACCATACAAGGAAGATAAGGATCGGAAGAGCGTACAGCATCCGGAAGAACGCACCTGTTACGGGAGATGTGTCGGAACGAATATACAACAAGGGTGCGAACGAAAGCAGCATCGCTCCGAACAGAGCAATTAGCATGATTCGCCGGTCATCGGCCGGCGTAGACATTCAATCCCTCACTCTGGAGTAAGGATCTTCTGTAGGTCTCCAGACTGATACATCTCTAGAACTATGTCTGAACCCCCAATCAGTTCTCCGTTGATGAATACCTGAGGTATGGTTGGGAAATCTGACCACTCCTTCAATGCTGGTCTGGCTCTGGGATCAAGTAGGACATTTACACAGGCAAAGGTCTCCATCCCTAGTTCTGCGATTACAGAGCTGAGAACCTGTGCTCCTCTTGCGGAGAATCCGCACTGGGGCTGTTCGGGAGTCCCCTTCATAAAAATCACAATTTGGTTTTCGTCAACAACTTGTTGAAGCTCTTCAGGCGTCCAGTCAAAACTCATCTCAATCACTCCTTTCTTGGTCTGCGAATGTGTACTCCATAGAACTCATGCTCTTGACCATGTGGGTCGAATGCAGTCGAAGTGGATAGTTCGGCTTGTTTGGGAGTCATGCATTTCAGATCCAGAGCATGAACTGTATTGTTGGAGATGAACTCCTTGAAATGATTCAATATCGGTTTCTGTCTCTGAAGTGGCATTACCCCCTCATAGCTTTCCGAAATCACTCTGACATGGAAGTGATCACCAGTTCCATGCAAATCGGACGGTTCGACAATAGCATCTGGAACTATTTTGAGCACCTCCTGCCTCATCCACTCCACGGTTACCATGGAATTCGGAAGAGGTGGTTCGAATATAAATTAGATTTCTAGAGACTTAGTAATGGAGTCTAGGTTCTCCCTTACGGTTGCTTGGTTGTTGATTAGGCCTGAGCCGACAACTGCAATATCGACCCCCCAATCTGCAACCAATGCCGCATTGTGATCTTTTATTCCACCGTCAATCATCAGTTTTGTCTCTCTCCCACCGTTTTCAATCTGTGAATCAATTGCTTCTCTAAGGACCCTTACCTTTTCCCCCACTTCAGGTATGAATGACTGTCCCCCCTTTCCTGGGACAACGGACATTACCAGAACTAAATCCAGATCAGGGAGAAATGACAGAACCCCATCGACTGGGGTGTCTGGATTTAACACACATCCTGATTGAACCCCTGAAGTGTGCAATTCAGAAATTAATTTTGGAAAATCATTGACTGCCTCGATATGTGCAATAACCATGTCAACACCGGCATTCGCATACTGCTCCCACGTCTCCTCCGCGTTGGTAATCATTAGATGACAATCGATGAAGATCTCATTGCCGACTCTTTCCCTGACCGATTTTATCAATGCTGGACCAAAGGTGATTGTTCGATTGATGACCCAGTTTCCATCCATGACGTCCATGTGCAGCCAACCGATTCCAGCATCGACTGCCGCGTCAATGGTTTCACCTAGACTGCAGAAGTCTGCCGTAAGTATGCTCGGAGTAATCTCCATGTTCATTAGGAAGTGGTGCTGGTACTCAATCCATTCTATCTGGCCAAACCAAAAACACACATGTTGATAGGATGAGAGACAATCGATTGGATTAGGTGGAATAATGGGCAAGGTTGTGGATACTGGAGACACTGACTTTGATGTTACAACAAAGAGCGATGAGTGGGTACTGGCAGATTTCTGGGCCCCTTGGTGTGGTCCGTGCAGAATGGTTGGGCCTGTTCTCTCGCAAATTGCCCAGGAACGAGAGATTACCATTGCAAAGGTGAATACTGACGTCAATCCTCTTACTTCGGGTAGATTTGGCATCAGGGGGATTCCTGCACTCATTCTTTTTAGAAACGGGGAGATGGTTGACAGAATGACTGGGGCGATGCCCAAGCAAAGCATGGATTCCTGGCTAGACAGGCATATGTCCTAGATTCCAGTGCTATTCAGCTTTCCAAGTCTCTCTTCTAATGGCTTTCCAACGTCCCTCAGAAGTCTAGATCTGAGAGCCTCGTGTAACCACATTCCTTCTTCCAACTCGAGCATAAGTCCCCTTTCAATGAGTTGTTCTGGAGGGATCCCGTCGACGCCAGCAGCCATTGCAAGCCTCTCCCAGGGAACCGGTCTCTCGGAGGTGGCCAGGATCGAAAGGATCTCCCTGTGGGACTCTGGGAGGACGTTCAGAATTTCTTCATCCAAGAATCGAAGCCAGTCTTCGTGAAGGGTTTTGCCATACATTTCCAGTAATTCTACAGCTAGAGGATGTCCTCCTGTAACTCTGTGAATCTCTGAAGCAGGGGAGTTTTCCGGAATTTCTATCATTTCTATCCATGCTTTAATCTCTTCTGGAGAGAGGCCTGATAGTGTCATCTCAGATACCTTGTCTAGGGTGTGCACATATCTACGGTCATAGAATGCCAGACTTGTTCTAGAGATCATCAATAGTCGTAATTTCGTTTTCTCGGCAGTCTGAAGGAGAGCCCCAAACAAGTGATCACCGTTAGTGCCTATGTTGTGAACGTCGTCTAAGACAACTATGGTTTCATCGAAATTCCCCTCTTCGATTGGATTGATGAGTGATTTCTCATCGAGCAAGTGTGCAGTTAATCTCCTCCTGAATGAGTCAATTTCCAGTCTAGCTGCAGGCTTGTATGGCAGTGTTGCCAGAATGTCGTAAGGGTCTTCTGATTCTTCGGTAATCCCAATTCGATGAAGGAGGCTGGTTGCAATTCCGAGTGGAGAATCCCATGGTTGGCAGGGATAGTACATGGTCTTGAGTTCAGGATTTGCTTTCATCATCTCTGAAATCCAGTGAGATGCTAGTGTTGTCTTCCCACAACCAGCTATACCAGAGAGGGCAAGCAATGGTTTTCCGGAGCTGAACCAGACGTCTAGGGCTTCCATCTCATCCTTTCTTCCATGGACCGTACGAGTCTTTGGTGGCCTTGTATGATAGGTTGAGTGGGCTCCTGCGAGAATGGATATTGATCCTGGTGGAGGTTTGTTTTCGTTTTTCCTAACTAGGGCTCCGAATCGAATATCTCCGAAGTTGAGGACTCCCTCGTGTTGGGCGTGCATCAGGATCTGTAGTAGGCTGAGACCGGCGCGCAACTTGTTCGCCGCCTCATCTGCTCTTATTTCCAGGACGTTTCCCTCCTTCGATCTAATCAAGATCATGAGGGAGCGCAACTCAGAAATCCTCTCCCTTGCTAGTTCCCTCCCTTCCTCTGATAGTTGCCATGTCTTTTGCCTACGATTGTCCCCCCTCACCGTCCTACTGTGTTGAGAAATATACCCTTTGGAAGTAAGTTTCCTCATTGCTCGGGAGACATTCGGAGGATGCAAAGCACAAGATTCTGCTATTCCCGAACGAGTGACATCAGAAGTTACGATGTAGTGATCGGCTTGGAAGTCCTGTTCCCAGAGATGTAGCAATATTCTATCCGAGACGGGGACATTGGGTCGTGAATCGTTGCGTGCCACAGATTAACGGTGGAGGATGGTAGCATCAAGGTTCGGGAAAATGAAATTATTAGATTTCATCCACACAGAAAGAGTAACTCTGTTGCATAGGGGGTAAAAACAAATCATCACAAGTCCGATTTACGGAGGAGAGGCTAAGGACACTCTGAGCACCCATTCCCACCGAAACAGGCATCATTGAAACCGGGCTGGGAATGTAGTCTTCGCCGGTCTGAGACAATATTAGCTGAATCCCATCGCCTTCGGGTACGACGACATCCATTCCGAAGAACTCCATTTTGGCGAGCACGGTGGAGCCCGGTGCTAGTGACTG
>Ga0066836_10001503_pt1 | contig 12235 bp, 11 predicted proteins | sample ETNtaG_18_FD_71568 | JGI IMG/M metagenome (GOLD analysis project Ga0066836, IMG submission 71568) | Marine microbial and viral communities from oxygen minimum zone, Eastern Pacific Ocean - ETNP201302SV91 | ecosystem: Environmental > Aquatic > Marine > Oceanic | place: Pacific Ocean: Eastern...
CCAACCATAGGGAATTTTGAACGAATCATTTTAAATGAATCTTCATAATATTCAATTCCAAGTTTTGGATTATGACCACCTTGAATTAAGACTTGTCTAATCTTAAACATGTCCCAACCAGTTTTGACTCTTGCTTCAATTTCATCTAAAGTTAAGGTGTATGCTTCCTCATGATTAGGAGGTCTATAAAATGCACAAAATTTACAATCAGTAATACAGACATTAGTATAATTCAAGATGATATTATTTACAAAAGATACTTTTTTACCAAATTTTTTTCGAGTTATATTTCCAGCAACGAGTCCCATTAGATATACATCGTCAGATTTTAGTAATCTTAGATAATCTTCTTTTTTTGGTCTAATACCATTAAGTGAATTTTCTAAAATATCTCCTATTTCACTGGAGTGGATTTGTTGTGTTAATTGACTCAATCACAATCTATCGTTTGAGATTAATATTTAATTCTTAGATAAAAAATGAGCCTAAAAATCCATTTTTGGCAATTTTTAAGTATGGTATACCAAAGATATCACTAATGGCAACAGGTACAGAAATTAGAATAAGTAAGATTATGAGAAAAGGTAAGATGCTTTGTATTCCAATGGATCATGGAATTTCAAATGGACCTATTGAGGGATTGGAAAAACCACACGATGTAATTTACAAATGTGAAAATCATGGTTTGACGAGTGTAATAATTAACAAAGGAATTATCAAAACATTACCAAGACCAACCAAGGTTGGAATTTTAGCCCACTTTTCATCTAGTACAGCATTATCATTAGCCCCAAATAGAAAAATGTTAACAGGTTCTGTAAAAGAGGCAATTAGATTAGGAGCAGACGGAGTTTCATTACACATCAACATTGGTGGGAAAGAAGAACCAGAGATGGTAGAACAATTAGGAAAAATTTCAGAAGAATGTCATGAATGGAATATCCCATTACTTGCAATGATGTATCCTAGAGGAGAAAATGTCAAAGACCCACATGACCCAGAAGTTGTTGCACATACTGCAAGAATTGGCGCAGAATGTGGTGCAGATATTGTCAAAACATTATACACCGGAGATATTGATTCATTCAAAAAAGTAACAGAGAGTATTCCAGTTCCAGTTGTAATTGCTGGAGGTCCAAAATCCAAAACTGATTTGGATATTTTACAAATGACCGAAGATGCAATGGTTGCAGGTGCAAAAGGAGTTACATATGGAAGAAATATTTTTGCACATAAAACACCAGACAAAATGGTAGAAGCACTAGCAGGAATAATTTTTAGAAAAGAAACTGCGAAAGAAATGGCAAAGAAAATTGACAACTGATAAACTTTTGATTGTACAACCGAAAATTGGAAAAAATCAACTAAATAAATTTATAAAAAATTTAGAAAATGAAGGTGTAAAACACATCTATGCAGATCCTAAAATTATTACAGATAAGAAAAGTAAAATGAAGACTGTGTTTACGACACCTAATGCAGATTATGTTGTAATTGGTAAGGATGGAAAAAAGATAAAGGGTAAGAAAATTGGAAAACAATTCAAAATTCTATCAAACAAAGATATTGACATTGTTTTTGAGACAGCAAAAAAAGGACTTGATTTTGTCATTATCGAGGTAAAAGATTGGAAAATAATTCCTCTAGAGAACATTATAGCAAAATTACATAAAATTCACACACAAATATTCACAATTGCAAAAAACCAAAATGAGGTTAGAAAGATGTTTTCAATTTTGGATGTTGGAGTTGACGGAGTCATATTTCAAACAGGTTCCATAGGAGAAGTAGAAGAAACTTTGGTGAATATGGGTACAAAAAGTTTTGATTTGAGCACTGCAAAGATTACAGAAATTCAAGAAGTAGGCGATGGAGAACGAGTTTGTGTGGATACAGCATCAATGTTACATAAAGGAGAAGGAATGTTGATTGGAAGTAGAGCCAATTTCATGTTTTTAGTTCACAATGAATCAGTTGGTTCATCATTTACATCACCAAGACCATTCAGAGTTAATGCAGGAGCAGTTCATTGTTATACATTATCGCCAGATGGAAATACAAAATATCTATCAGAGTTAGAAACAGGAAGTGAAGTATTGATTCTAAACTCTAAAGGAAAGGCTAGAAGAGCAGCAATTGGACGATGTAAAATTGAAAAACGTCCAATGTTGTTAATTAAAGCAAAGGTTGGGAACGAAATAGGTGGAATAATAGCACAAGATGCAGAAACCATACGATTTGTAAAAACAAATGGACAATTAGTATCAGTTACACATCTCAAAAAAGGTGATTCAGTCTTGGCATTTTCAAAAGAAGCAAGTGGAAGACACTTTGGAATGGAAGTGGCTGACGAATATATTCTTGAAAAATAATGATGTATAAAACCTGTGTATCAATTGGTGAAAAGAATCCAAAAAAACTCAGTACAATCCTAAAAAAAGCACTTTCAAAATCAGATTTTGCAGAAATACGTTTTGATTATTTAAAAAAATCAGATATTCCAATTGTTTTAGAAAATTCTAAAAAAAGTCTATCAAAATGTGTATGTACATTACGACCAAAATCTGAAGGAGGATTATTCATTGGAAAAGAAAATGAGAGAAAATCAATTTTAAGATTAATTGCAGAATATAATCCATTTTTACTTGATGTCGAATTTAATACAATTCAAAAAGATAAGAAACTTGCAGTGTATTTGAAGAAGAGCAAATGTAAATTGTTGATCTCATGGCATGATTTTAAGAAAACACCTAATGAATCACAATTAAAATCCAGATTCAATAAAATGAGAAAATTTTCAAATGCTGTAAAAATTGTGACTGTTGCAAAGAACGTATCTGATGCTTCAAGATTACTATCACTCTATTCCATCAAAACAAAAAACAAAACTGTAGCATTTTCTATGGGTGAACAGGGTAAATTTTCAAGAATTTTATGTTTACATTTAGGTAGTCCATTCACTTACGTATCTTTAGGCAAACCAATTGCTGCAGGACAGTTTAGTGTAGATGAAATTAAATCATTACAAAAATAGAGAATAAAAATTAATATTTCAAAGTGAGATTTGTAAATTTTAGTTTTTTAATATAGATGACTTTGTAATTCAATTTGTTCTTCAGCTGACATAATTCCCTTTCTAACTAGAATATCAAGCATGTCTTTGAATAATTGTTTTTGTTCTTCAGACATTCCACCTGTTGGGCCTTTGTCACCAGGAGGACCAGGTGGACCACGAGGACCTTTGTCACCAACAGGACCTTGTAAACCCTGTGATCCTTTGTCGCCAGCAGGACCTTGTAGACCCTGTTTACCTTGTTCTCCTTGGGGACCCTGAATTCCCTGTGGACCACGAGGACCTTTGTCACCAGTTAAACCAGGAGGTCCTTGTTCACCTTGTTGACCAATTGTTCCACGGTCACCTTGTGGACCTGGAACACCAGTTATTCCTTTGTCTCCGGGAGTACCTTGTGGACCACGAGGACCTTTTTCTCCAATTGGTCCTGTGATTCCAATTTTTCCTTTTTCTCCTTGTGGACCTTGTGGACCTGTGGGACCTTTTTCTCCCATTGGACCAGTAACTCCTTTGTCACCTCTTTCACCAACAGGACCAGGTACTCCTTTGTCACCTTGAACACCTGGTGGACCTGTTGGACCTTTTTCACCTTTGTCACCACGTAAACCAGTTAGTCCTTTATCTCCAGAAGAACCTTGTGAACCAGTTGGACCTTTTTCTCCAGTTAAGCCATGACTACCTTGTTCTCCTTTGTCACCTTTGTCACCTGTAAGACCTTTTTCACCTTTGTCACCTTTGTCACCTTTTGGACCAGGAGAACCTTTGTCACCTTTGTCACCTTTGTCACCTGTAACTCCTTTTTCACCAACATGACCTTTGTCTCCAGCAGGACCTTTGTCACCTTTGTCACCTTTGTCACCATCAGGACCGGGTTTGCCAGGAGAACCTTTTGAGCCCATGCTAGAAGAACGAGATGAGGGGTTTACTTTTGATTTAGTTAATTCGGATTTTGGTTTTTGAGAGACTTGTCTCATTGTTTCAGGAACTTGAAATTCAAATGATGACCCAACGGATGCAAATTGATCTACAAGAATAATCCAAACATTGGCAAATGTAAAAATTTTTTCAGGTAATGGATTTGCTTGAGAACCTAAAGTAGCTTCAAATTCTCCATTTTTTATATTAAGGTGTGATTTCTCACGCCATATTGGAAGAAACGATTTTTGTGAGATTTGTTCATTTGTAGGTTTTGCTTCAGTTATGGCAAACTCAACTTCAAAAACACCATTTTTTTGCTTGTAAGGCGATTGTCCTCTAACAGTAAAATGTTCAGATGATGGCATAATCGTTTCTTTCAATATCTAGTATTTAATGCATTTTCTAGCCTTGTTAGGCGTAATTTTAGCACCAGTAGCAGCTTAATATTTATCCGTTAAATCTAAGAATTTACTTTATGAAAGATGAAAAAAAAGATAGATTTCTTAGTAAAAAAGAAGATACTGGATTAACTAATGTAAATTATCAACGAGATAGACTATACAAAAAAGGTATTAATTTTATGGCGGATGAAAAATTAGAAGAAGCCGTAAGAAGTTTTGAGATGATACTAAGAGCAGACCCAAATGATGTAGAAGCAATGCTGAAACTTGGATACTCACGATTTCATTTAGATGATCATTCAGAGGCAATGAGAGTTTATGATAAAATTTTGGATATTGATGTAACAAATCCTGAAGCTTGGAATCTCAAATCATTAGTTAATTATGAGAAAAAGAATTATGCTAAAGCATTAGATTGTGTTGAAAAAGCGATAGACTCAGATCCAACATATGGCATGGCATGGTATAACAGAGCATGCTATCTTTCAATGTTAAATCAAGTACCAGATTCACTAGATGCTCTAAAACGTTCAATTGAAATTGATGTTAAAAATGCAAGAAAAGCTGTTAAAGATAAAGATTTTGTTAATGTAAGATCAGAGGAAGGATTCAAACGAATAATCGAGGTAGTTTTAATTGAATCACTACGACAAGGGTACCATACAATTGGAGCTATTGTTTGGACTACATTCTTAGGAAAAGAAGATACAATCAAAGGATTAGATGAATTAATTTTGAAAGGGATTGTTATTAAAAGTGAAAAAAGACAGGGATTCAATCAAATTATACCAATTTATGATTTGGTACCTGATGTTGCAAAAAAAATTGGTGCAAAGAGACGTGGAATACTTGGACCAAAAGAAATTGGAAAAGTTCCAACACCAGTTAAAAATCTCAAAGAAATTGGTTTAGCAATTCAAACAACAATGACTGCAATAGAAAATGAAGATATGCAAAAAACAATTGATAGTTTTGATGTATTTGTTAATCCAGCTAAATGCGGACAACAAATGATTGAAGAATTTTTAGATGAACATAGAGAAATTAGATTATTTAAAATCAGATTAGATGATAAAGGTAAAGATTATCTAATTGATAACAAAAAGAAAATGCTTGAATTATTTGAAACAATAGAAATTCAAGTTACAAAAAAATTAAGAGCTAACGTTGCACAGAATTAATTAAGTCATAGAGTCTTTATCTTTTTTTATAATTGGAATACCATCAATAATTGACACATCATCTTCTTCATAGACAGTGTGCCAACGTCCATTATGAGGAAGTAAATTATTTAATTCTTCAATTTTTTTGTTTGTTGGTTTCTTATTGGTTAGAGCACCCCATTTCATATCAGGGATTTTTGGCATTATGTCATTGATATCTTTCATTTTAATTACTCTGCTGAAAGATCCCAATAATTAGCATTTTCCTGTTTATCAGTTGGTTTTTCAAGATTCTTCCATTCCTTAAAAGAATGAACGTATAATTTGACATTTGGTAATCCAATAGATTTCAAAGCGTAATATGCAAGACCTGATAGAGTGCCCACACTTCCACAATATGTGATTATTTCAGCATCCTCATCAATTCCTCTATTTTTGAGAAGATTTTTCATTCCCTCTTTTGTTCTAAGAATTTTTCCATCTGTTGCAAGAGTTCGATATGGAATGTTTATTGCACCAGGAATGTGTTGTTCTAGATAGTTTAGTCGTTCACGATTATCAATAATTACAACATTTTTGTTTTCTTTGACTTTTTCAAGATATTCAGCAGTTGCCATTATTTCAGAATTAATTTTTACAGAGTGTGTAACAGATTTTATTTCAGGCACATCAGTAGAAATCTCATAACCAAGATTTGTCCATTGAGTAAATGTTACATCAAGTAATTTTACATTTTTGTGTCCAATGTATTGTAATGCCCAAACAACTCGAGAAGATAATGCACCGAATGTATCATCATAAATGACAACTGATGTTTCATCAGATATTCCTAAATCCTGTGCAATTTTTTGTATAGATTCTGCGCTATCATCTGCAAGAAGTTTTGCCAATGGGAGATTCACTGCATTTGTAATATGACCTTGCTGGTATTCTTGGTCTCTTCGAACATCTAAAATTCTAAGTGAGTTATCTTCAATTTTTTTACGTAATGTTTTAGAATCAATAATAGGCGTATCAGAATCAATCATGCGGCACATTCACCTTTTCCAGTTACAGTATGATAACTGGTGTCACTTCCATAGTCCATGTAAAAATCAGGTTCATCTTCAATCTTAGGAGGGATTAGAAGAGAATTAATTTCATTTTTTATATCTTCAACAGATGAAATTTTTGAAGATTCATTTCCATGTACAATTCTATCAATCCATTTAGCCAACGTATCGTCAGATTGTTTGTTTTCTTTGTATAATTCAATAATTTTTAGAATTACTGGCAGTACACGTTTTACAGGAACACGAGCAGTGTGATGACCAAGCATGGAACCTTCATCAAATCTACCACCTATAGACATCGTATAATTTGGGAACATTTCATTTTCATGTCTTCCACCACCTCCATAGAAACCAATTGTTGCAACTTCATGTTGCCCACAGGAATTTGGACATCCACTAATCTTTATAGTGGAATCTCTCAGATCATCGTCTTCATCCAGTTTTAGTTCCAGAAATTTTCGTTGTACCTCTTTTGCAAGTCTATGAGAATTAGTTAATGCCAAATTACATGAAGTGGTACCAGAACAACCAACTGCAGAAGCCATTGTCAAAGAACCTGTTTTTGCAAGACCAGTTTCAAGTAATTTTGAATATATTGATTTAAGATGATCATCATGAACATAACGAATTACAATATTCTGTGAGAATCCATTTCTAGCGAAACCTTCTGCTGAATAATCACGAATTAATTCAGCAACACTTCTTAATTGATTGGCAGTAATATCACCAGATTCCAATCCAATAAATACAGAATTAAATCCATTTTGAGATTGTTTTTCAACATTAGTTTTTTCCCATCTTGCAAATCCATCAGGAATAGAAGTAGATTCATCGCTAACAGAAATTGGTCTTTTTATTTCATCAATATTTTCATCTATATTCAATTTAACAATTACAGACTGTGTAGATTTTACAATAGCTCTTTCTTTTAAGACAAGATTTTGGAATTTTTCCCAGCCCATGTCATTTACTAAATAGCGCATTCTATTTCGTGCCATATTTTTTCGATCACCCAATCTATCAAATATTCTAATTACAGCCATTGAAGTATACAATAAATCTTCAACAGGTGTAAAATCTTCTAGTTGATGCCCAACAAATGAACGATTTCCTAATCCACCACCCAAAAAAACTTTGAATCCTTTTCTCTTTTCACCATCAATTTCTTGTATTTGAGGTAAAAGTCCAACATCAACAATTCTAATCATTCCATGTTTTTCACAACATGTAAAATTAAATTTGAATTTACGTGGAAGACCTTGACATATTGGGTTTCTAAGCATAAATCTGGCAATTGCTATAGCATAAGGAGTTGCATCAAATATTTCATCTTTACAAACCCCAGACAACGGACTACACATTACATTTCTAACGGTATTACCACATGCTTCACGAGACGTCATTCCAACATCAGAAAGTGATTGCATAATCTCAGAAACATCTTCAAGAATTACCCAGTGAAGTTGAATATTTTCACGAGTTGAAAAATGTGCACTACCAATAGAATACATTTCACTTAACTGGGCAATTTTTTCTAATTGATATGGATATACTTGTCCTGCAGGAACTTTGATTCTAACCATTGCATAATCATCAGTCATACGTGTACCGTATGCACCATGTTGTAAACGAAATCTTCGAAACATGTCAGGATCAATTTTGCCTTGTCGGAATAGCTTCACGGTTTGAGCAAAATTTTCTGCTTCTTGTCTTCTTGACCAATCAATCTTGGGCTGTTTATCAGCCGGTTTTGATGGTCTTAGCTGTTGTGCCATCTATATAATTTTGATCGCAGTGTGGTTATAAGTTTTTGATATGGGTAAGTTACACACAACAACTAAACAAAGTATACATTTTTGCCGGTTTGTGTTAGTATAACCTAATTTTGAACAAGCAAAAGCTATTAATGACTTTGAGAGTGAAAAAAATCATGCAAGAATCAGTTAACGAACAAAGACCAGATAAGATTTTTGCAGATGCAAAAGAAGTAGAAATTACAAGAGCAATAGCAAAAGAATTTTACGATGTTTTACAGGATAGAGCAGAAAGTGACATCATAGTTATCGGAGCAGGTCCTGCAGGATTAACTGCATCGAGAGAATTATCATTAATGGGTTACAAGGTATTAGTCATTGAACAAAATAACTATCTAGGCGGAGGATATTGGTTAGGAGGATACATGATGAATCCTGTAACAGTACGTGCACCAGCACAGAAAATTTGGGATGAATTAGGCATTCCATATAAGAAAGTTGGAGAAGGACTATACCTTACACCAGGACCACATGCAGTTTCTAAATTAATTGGAGCTACATGTGATGCAGGAGTAAAATTTTTGAATCTCACAAAATTTGATGACCTAGTTATGAGACATGGAAGAGTTGCAGGCATTGTTGTAAATTGGATGCCAGTTTCAGCACTACCGAGAAATATCACATGTGTAGATCCGGTTGCATTAGAAGCAAAAATGATTATTGATGCATCAGGTCACGATTCAGTTGCAGTAAAAAGATTAGTGGATAGACAACTTGTTGAATGGAAAGGAATGAATCCAATGTGGGTAGAAGATGGTGAAGAGCATGTAGTGCATAAAACCGGAGAAGTGTATCCAGGATTAGTTGCAGCAGGAATGTCAGTAACAGAAACACATGGATTGGCAAGAATGGGACCAACATTTGGTTCAATGTTATATTCTGGAAAGAAAGCAGCAGAAGTAACTGATCAAAAGATTAAAGAATTTGAGAATCAGATTCCAAAATAATCTATTTGAACTTTAAAAAAATAATATTATACAAAGAACCAGCAATATCAGGAATTGATATTAAACAATTGGGAAAATTTTTAGAATATAACTTTTCATTTAAGATTGAGATACAAGAAAATATTTTCAAGAAGTTTAGTGTAGAAAATATTAATCAATTGGCAAATAGTAGAATTACAGATATTAAAAATTCATTTTCAAAGCATAAATCAAATAATATGGAAATTGAATTTGAAAAGAAATTATGTCAAGATTCTTCATTAATGAATACAACAATAAAAGTGGAAGATGCTGAAGAGATAAATCAAGTTTTCATGTATGATGGATTTGAATTACAAAGAATTCTTAGATATCTTAACAAAGACAATAGCATATTACATATCATTCTAACAAATAGACTGATATGTACATTTGATGAAAATGATGAAAGATATCATGCAAGAGCAGTGATATGTTCAAATCCAGGAATTGTTTCTACCACAGGAATTATCGAGGCACCAGCAAAGCCAAAAGAATACTATTTTGAAGCAATGTCATTAAAATCACAAGGATTAGGAATAGAGCCTGCCAAAGAGAAATACAAAGATAAATTTTTAGAATATAATGATAAAAGACTGACTAAAATTTTAGAAGGATATATCTTACAAATCATTTTTTACAATATAACAGGAGAATCATTTTGTGAAGATATTCAATGTAGGTTGAATAATGCTCACTGGCAGAAGGATCTTTTATTCTCACAAATTGAAATAAACAAACTATGTAAAAAACACAGTGAGATCTTATCAAATCTAAATTGATTTAAATTGCAATTATAGATTCAATGAAGTATGTCAAATGTTGAGAATTCAACAGTTATGGAAGAAAGTAGTTCTAACGATGAACCAAAGAGTCCAGATTTTCCAAAAAAAATAAAGACATCATACGACGTAATAATTATTGGTGCAGGACCAGCAGGATACACTGCAGGAATTTATTGTGCAAGAGCAAGACATGATACATTATTAATTTCAGGACTTTTGCCAGGTGGACAATTAATGAATACTACAGACGTAGAAAATTACCCAGGTTTTGATGAAGGAATTATGGGACCAGATCTAATGCTAACAATGAGGAAACAAGCAGAAAGAATGAACACTTCAATTATAGATGATGTTGTGGTCAATGTTGATTTTCGTGAAAAACCATTCAAAGTGTTAACAAGTTCAGAAGAATATCAAGCAAAAGCAGTAATTGTTTGTACAGGTGCAACACCAAGAAAAATTGGAATTGAAGGAGAAGAAACATTCAGTGGAAAAGGAGTTTCATATTGTGCAACATGTGATGGGGCATTTTTCAGAAATCAGGATATCGCAGTAGTTGGTGGTGGAGATTCATGTATGGAAGAGGCAACATTTCTCACGAAGTTTGCATCTAAAGTTCACATTGTTCATAGACGTAATACATTCAGAGCGAGTAAAATCATGCAAGAACGTGCACTAAACAATGAGAAAATCGAGGTTCATTGGAATAGTGCAGTTGAAGACATCAAAGGAGATCAAAAAGTTCAACAAATAGTTCTAAAAGATACAAAAACGGGAGAGAGTAAAACCTTAGAAATGGGAGGAGTTTTTGTAGCTATAGGTCACGAACCAAATACAGAATTATTCAAAAATCAATTAGAGATGAATGAAAATGGATACATTGTTCAAAAAAATAATACAGAGACAAGTGTAAAAGGAGTATTCACAGCGGGAGATGTACATGATCATAGATACAGACAAGCAGTTACAGCTGCAGGATTTGGATGTATGTCTGCAATTGATGTTGATAAATATTTGTCAGAGTAAAAATAAGATTACTTTATCTTCTTTATAGTGAACTCTAAATCAGTACCATTTTTTTTTAGTTCTACAAGCTCATGACCGCGTGTTCTACATAAATCACTAATATCATCTTCAGCGGCTGGATCATCAGCTAAAACAAGAAGAATTTGACCAACTTGCATTTTTGAAAGTTCAACTACAGTTTGCATTGCAGGAGAAGGACAGTATAATCCTCTTACATCTAGTGTTTTTTCTGGTTCAGACATTTTATTACCTATTCAAAATTCAATGGATGTATATTAAAATCTAGTTCTTTTTAGCTAAGCCTATAAATAATATTTCAACTTAAAATTATAATTAAAATCAAGGAATATGTTTTTTAAAGGTCATCTAACGGATTGTGTCGCAACAAAATAATAATTTTTTTCTACTGATTGTTCAAAATTGTATGCAGTGACTTTGACGGTATACTCATTGTTTAATAACCATAAACCATTCGTTAAGCTAGTTTCAATAGGCAAAACCTCATATCTTACAACACCATTAACTGTCATACCATCAAAAGTATGAATAATTTCATGTTCTTCATTAATCAAAATTAATTCAATTTTTACACCATCAATGATATAATCATTATTGCCACCAAATTTTGTTCCAGAATATTTTTCTGCATCAAATATTTTTATATCTAAAGCAAATTTTCCATTATTTGGAATGTGATTATAGCCTTCAAATAGCATATGAAGTGGAATTGTAGCATCATCATCGACCATAGTTGAAGTTTCTTCTTGAATAAATTCTGGACTTGAAGTATTAACTTCAATTAGTCCAATTTCAATCAAATACTTCATAGCGTTAATAAATTCAGAATCTGGAATCTGATTATTAGACCACCAACCAGCCGTATTTCTTACCCAATCAGGAATAATTTTGTCAGGTCCTGGAATTCCAGGTTCTGTTGTAGGAATGTAAATTATTCCCTCATTAATTAGAAATTCAAGACCATTAGTAAATTCACTTTGAGAAATCAGCCGTTCAGACCACCAAGAAGCATTATTTTTT
>Ga0066836_10001505_pt1 | contig 12235 bp, 8 predicted proteins | sample ETNtaG_18_FD_71568 | JGI IMG/M metagenome (GOLD analysis project Ga0066836, IMG submission 71568) | Marine microbial and viral communities from oxygen minimum zone, Eastern Pacific Ocean - ETNP201302SV91 | ecosystem: Environmental > Aquatic > Marine > Oceanic | place: Pacific Ocean: Eastern...
GCATTATCTACTGTTTATGGTAAAAATTTAATAGGTATTTATGAGGAAGATACACCAAAGCCCGTGCTTGCATCTTTGAGAAGTCTATCGTTAACATCCGAAGAGGTAATAGCTGCAAAAATACCGGAGAGATTTTACAAAGAAGCAGAAATACTGCTTAAAAACACTAAAACGGCGTTGGATATATTGGATCTTAATATTGCCGAAGGATATCCATCTCATTTTTTTTATGATGGAGTATTAAAAAGTGAAATGCTTGGAACTATAAATGCCGGCAATAAAAATATCACTAAATATCTTTCAAAGACATTACATTATATGGAGCAATACAGAACCATCATTTGTAAGCATGATATAAAAGCAGTTGTAGTTAGTCATCCAACTACAATTCGATTCTCAACTCTTGTCTGGACAGCTATAAAATATCAGTTACCAGTATTTATATTAAATTATAGAAACCATCATATTACTATAAGGAAACTTTCAAATATTGATGATATTGGTTATATGTCTGAAGACACACCAACAATCTGCGATAGAGATCAGCTTACATCAACACAGAGATCTTCTTTAATTTCTGTAGGAAGAAGATACTTAAAAAGTTTGTACAAAGGAACTACTGGTGAAATATCTGTAACAAATGCTTTTACTAGCAATAATAATATTAATAGCAAAGAAGACGTATTAAGTTTTTTGGGTGCAGATACAAATAAGAAAAATATTATCATTCTAACAAGCTGTTGGCCAGATTTTCCAAATGCATTAGGCCGTTCCTATTTTACAGATCATATTGATTGGTTAAATTTAACATTAAAAATTGCACAAAGTGATAAGAAATATAATTGGATATTTAAAGCACATCCGGCTGAAGCTATGTATGGAAGGAAGGTATCTTTAAAAAATCTTTTAAAAGATAAATCCAATGAAAATATATTCATATGGCCAGAAAATATTTCTGGTTCATTAGTTAACATTGTTTCTGATTGTGCTGTAACTGCTTTAGGAAGTGTTGGTTTTGAGTATCCAGCATTAGGTAAAAGATCATTGGTTGCAAGAGAGACGACATATACAAAATGGGGTTTTTCTAATTATGCAAATAATTTAGACGAATATAAATCTATGTTAGAAAGTGCACCATATTTACCTTTACCTACAAAACGCATGCAAGAAGATGCACTTATTTATATGGCTCTTAGATTAACAACGCCAGAGAGAACAAGTAAGAATTATCAATATCCTTTGGGTCGATTAAGTTATAAATTATGGCCAGATATTCCTAAATTTATCAATGAAAACCATCATAATTTTAATCGTGAAATTTCAATGATGTGTCGTTGGTTAAATTCAGACTCTAACAGTTACAATGTGTATAAAGGAATGCATCCAGAACTTTGGAAATAATTAAAGGTGATATCTATTAATACTGTAAATACTAATTCGCTATAAATTATGAATAGAAATTCACTTTTAGCTGAAAACTATATGCGACAGGAAGTCAGATGGGATAGTTTGATCGAGAAATATTATTGCAATTCAGAGATTCTACGCTGGGGGACTAATCATCGTGTTTATAAAAATAATAGTAGAGTTATAAAGATAGAATGGAAGGAAGGGATTAATGCTGATAAAAAGTTACGATTAGAATATGAATATGAAATACTTAAATCTATTGAGGGAAAAGTATTTATACTTAATCCTGACTATAAATGTATAGATGGTGACTGGCATGTAATTGAAATGGACTTTCTTGATGGAGAATCTTTAGAAGACTTAATTTTGCAAGGGAAAGCCAGTAAAGTTTCAATCTATACTTTATTTAAAAAACTTTTTCTTATCAGTTGTGCAGGAGTTTTTTATAAGCAATTTCGTGCTAGACATATATTTCAATCAGCAAATGGAGATATAGGTTTTGTTGATTTCGGGCATTCTTCTTTTACATCTCCATTAATTGCGCTTTATAAGAATATTTCTTTATTTTCTATTAATAATTGGAGTATTAAAGCAGGAAGATTTATATCTATTGCAATAGAAATACTTAGAAATAGAAAAGATATTACTCTTAGTATAGAAAAGTTCAGGCATGAAAAAGCTATGACTTCATACGCTAGGAAATCATTAAGACCAAAGTCAGCGTTACCAGAAGGATTAAATACTAATCCTGGTGATAGAGTAGCAGCCAATCATATCAGCAAATTAGAAGACTCTTTAATTAAGGCAATTCATGAGAATAAAAAGACTGCATTGGATACCTTTCAATATCAATTATGTGGTTATGGGATGACTGGTTATAGGGATTGGGGTTGTGTTTGGGATTTTATAAGGCGCAACATTGACTTTAGTAACAAACGTATACTTGATCTTGGTTGTGGTATTGGTGCAGTTGCAGCCTTTTCAAGATTAGAAGGAAGTAAGCATGTATTATCAATCGATAATGATAAGCATCTGCTTTCTGCTGCAAAAAATTATTCATTAGCTTTTGGTATAAACGATAATACATACCAATATTTTGATTGGATTAAAGAAAATATTAAATCTGAATTACATTATAAAGCTGACATTGTTACTGCATTATCATTTAGATTAGAAGAGATTCAAGAAGATGGCCTAATAGAATTTCTTACTCAGTATCCTGAAATAATTTGGCAAATAAACAATATCAAAACTGTTGAAAATAGATTGCGAGATAAGGGTTACAAATATTTTAAAGTACTTACTCGCAGTCAATCAAATAGATATATTATTTATGCAAATAATATTCATGATTAAATAATGAAGCAATCTATGGTAAAAAAAGAAAAGAATTCTTTTGATAGTTATTCTATGAATAATATTTTTATAGAGAAAGGAGAAATATATAGAGGCATTAACAATAAGGAAATTTATTTAATGTATAAAAATGGACTTATAGATGAATTAATGTCAAGGAATATCTTAACTCCAAGTAATATAATTAATAATCATAATAAAAATTACTTAGCGATTATATCTCAACCAGAATTATTACCACACAGTAATCTCGATGAGTTAACGCCTTCGATTAGACGTGATATGGGGCTAAAATTTTTATTGCTTAGCCGTATTCTACATAAATACAACTATACATTATTAGAAATAAATGTAAGCGATTTCTATATTAATAAAAAAGGGCAGCCAATATTTCATAATTTAGAGAATATTGTTCTAAAGGAGCATAATAAATTTCAATATATTGATTTTCATTCAATATTTATAGGGCCTTTAAGAATTGTTAATGAAAGCCCGCAATTAGCTGGATTTATTCAACGGGCTTCCACTATCAATATTGATGAAGATATATCTATACGACACAAATTATTTAGAAAATTACTAAGCGTAGTAGCAAATTTTGGTTTGGTGGGTAATAAGATATTCGGAATGTATCATAGAATATTTGTATTATCGCAATATAGTGCGCTAATTCACACAGGCAAATATAGTGTATTAATCAGGGAATTAATCAATGAGTATAAATGCCGTATTGAGGGTATTTCTAATTCCGATAAAAATTGGATCAATATTGTATGGGATAAATTAGAAAAAGAATTATACAAATATGATTTCTCTTCTGTAAAAGAACGTTGGACTGTTTACTATGATCATCTTGAACTTAATAAAATTGTTAAAGCGAATGATGACTGGCTGAAGTATTACCAAGGTGAGCGTGAGCAAGCAATTATAAATCAAGTTTCAGATTTAAGTGGCGGGACGCTTCTTGATATAGGGTCTAATAATGGTTATTTTTCAATGTTAGGCGCATATCTTGGCTTTAGAACAACTGCTCTTGATTATGATCTCGGAGCCATTGATCATTTATATTCTCTTCTAAAAGAAGCGGACAACCCTCTAACAATACGGCCATTCGTATTTAATTTTGCTCAAATAAAAACACAAGATTATCAAAGATACTGTTCTGATGTAGTTTTAGCGCTTGGTTTTGTACATCATATGAGATTAGTTGAATTGCTCTCATGGGATATTATTTCTGAGCGACTGTCTAAGCTTACTAAAAAAGTATTAATCACCGAATTTAAACCTGGGACAGGCGCTGGTAATGCTAAAGAGGAAAAAACAAGAATGAATGTTAATGATTATAGTCTGACTGATTTTGTTTCTGCTTTAAAAAAATATTTTTCTAAGGTAGAGGTATTAGGTGATTATTCAGCAACTGGATTCTCGAGCAAACGAACAATGATTGTATGTAAAATTTGATGCCAAATAATAAAAATTCATCTGTTTTAAAAGCAATTAGATTGACATGGAGCTTAATGACTAACGCTGAGAGAAAGAAGGGCGCATTAATATCAATTTTATCTATTACAAACAGTTTCTTTGAAACTATTGCTTTAATAAGTGTTATGCCGCTCGTGAGCCTAATTATTAATCCAGAAATATTAAATAATAATGAGATGTTAAAAGAAATCCATAGTCTCTTGAATTACCCTGAGTATGATTTATTTGTAAAAATTGCCGCTTTCTTTTCCATATCATTAATTTCTTTTAGTGTATGTATGAATTATTTTGTAATGGTTGTGACCAAGAATTATCGAATAACTTGTCAAAACAGGCTAGCTAAGAAAATAATTTCTCATTGCTTAAACGCTCCTTACGTTTGGTTGGTTAGAAAGAATTCTTCAGTTCTTTCTCATCATGTATTTAATGATGTTTTGGGATGGAGTAGCGGTGGCATACATGGTGTTATGGCAATTATTGGACATATAAGTTTATTAATATTGATTAGTATAGTTATATTAAGTACGGCTAAATTTTCAGGTGCTGCAGGGTTGCTTATTGTTGGATCATTTGCCGCGATTATTGTCTATTTTATACGTCCTCATATTAAGCATTTATCGATATTTAGAAGAGATGCTGCTGCAAAAAGCTATTCATTTGTCAGTGAAATTCTAAGAGGTATTAAAGATGTAAAATTAAGTAGTAGAGAGGAAAAATTTATTAAAATATATGGTGAAACATTTAATAGATATGGCAATGCCATGGGCACTCTTAAATTGATTCAAGCACTTCCGCCGTTACTGATGTTGTTCTTTGGCCAGATAAGTATAATTTTGATCGCACTATTTTTATGGTCTTTGGATAAAAGTAGCGGAGAAATAGCAACTGAAATGGCATTAGTATTATTAATTACCGCAAGAGCTATACCTGTTATTACAAAATTATCAACAGAAATTAGTACTTTATGGAGCGTTATTCCAAATGTAGAAGGCATTAATTCTGTTTTCGATGAAAAATTCGCTGATTCTAGTAATCTTGATAAATCAAAAAAAATAGAAGTAATGAATAAGTTCAAGAATTGGAAAAATGTCCAAATCAATAATGTTATTTTTCATTATTCACCAAATACTAATCCTGTGTTACAAGATATAAATGCAATAATCGAGAAAGGTAAGAGTTACGGGATTGTTGGACCTACCGGAGCAGGCAAGACAACTTTTGTTGATATCATACTCGGGTTAATACAAGCAACATCAGGAGAGGTTAATATAAATGGAGATGATTTGAATTTAGAAAATTCAAGAATATGGCAGCAACAAATTGGGTATGTTCCACAAAATCCTTTAATAACAGATGATACATTACAAGCTAATATTGCATTTGGTGTTGCTGATAATCAGGTAAATATTGATCATGTTCTCAATTGTATTGAAATGGCAAATATTAAAGATGTGTTAGAGACTATTACATTGAGTGGCTCGCTTGGAGATAATGGCAATAGATTGTCAGGTGGTCAGAAGCAAAGAGTTGCAATTGCACGCGCATTATATAATTCACCCGAGATTCTTGTTATGGATGAAGCAACAAGTTCACTTGATTCTATAAGTGAACGTTCAATACAACTTTCATTAGATAATTTAAAAGGAAAAGTAACCACGATAACAATTGCTCATCGCCTATCTACGATAGAGAATTGCGATACTATTTATGTAATTGATAATGGAAAATTAATTGCATCTGGAAATTACAAGACTTTAGTGAATGATTGCATGCTATTTAAAGAAATGGCCCTTTCCAGCTCAAATCCGACCGATAAATAATATTTAATATATTTATGAAAGGTTTTAGACAATGTGAGATATGCGGATCGAATAGATGGGAAATTGTGTATCAAGGCGATATTCGTGACGGGGCTTATGGAAATTTTGTTGCCAATGCAATAGTTGCAAAATGTTTAAACTGTAGCATTGAAAGACTTGAAGAAAGTTTTTGTCCTAATGAAAATATATATGATACAAGTGAATATAGAAAAAAACTTCAACAAGATATTTCAATTAACGAATACCAAAAAAATGATAACCAACTACAAAAATACGTTTTTAGTATAATAAATAAAAATATATTAAAAAATAAGATTATTGCAGATATAGGTTGTGCTGGCGGAAGTTTTCTTGACCAAATTTCTGAAATTACTTCAAAAAATATTGCTATTGAGCCATGTGAACTCTATAAAAAACCATTATTAGAGAAGGGTTATAGTGTTTATTCTAATTTTATTGATGCTGAATCTGAGTGCGCTAAAGAAGTAGATTTCGCTTTTTCTTTTCAGGTTATAGAACACGTTAGAAATCCTCGTGAATTTTTAGAGAATATACGTTTACTATTAAAACCAAATGGAAAGCTTTTAATCTCAACTCCAAATCGTCGTGATATTTTGATGAATCTTTTACCGGACACTTTCCCATCATTTTTTTATAGGGTTGTACATAGATGGTATTTTGATGCTCAGTCTTTATCAGAATGCGCAATTAAATCTGGGTTTAAAATTGAAAAAATCCAGCCAATTCATAGGTATGGCCTTTCTAATATTCTATCTTGGTTACGGGACGGGAAACCAACTGGTCATAAAAATTTTCCACAAATTAATTCAACAATAGATAAATATTGGAGAGACTATCTTGAAAAAAATGAGCAATCAGATTGTCTTTTTATATTATTAAGTTTGGATAAAAATATATGATTGATGATAAATTAATTCTTGCTATCGTACCTGCAAGAGGAGGTAGCAAAGGACTTAAATTAAAAAATTTACAACCAATTCTCGGCATACCAATGATTTCATATGCGGGTAATTGCATTAGTTCAATAAAAGAAATTGATAGGGCGATTGTGTCAACTGACAATGATGAAATTGCAAAAGTAGCTAAATCTGCCGGATTAGATGTTCCTTTTAGAAGGCCAGAAGAGATTTCTGATGATTATAGTAGCGATATTGATGTACTAATACATGCAGTACAAGAAATAGAGAAATTTGATAATAAAAAATATGACATTATTCTTATGTTACAGCCAACATCACCGCTTAGAAAACCAGAGCATATAATTAGCGCAATTAGTATGCTTGTAGAAGGTAATTGGGATGCCGTTTGGACTGTATCTCAATCCGATTCAAAGACTCACCCATTAAAACAACTTACTATTAACGGAGAAAATTTATCACTATGGGATCCGTCCGGCAAAGATATTGTTGCTAGACAACAATTAGATCCTATTTATCATCGAAATGGAGTTGTGTATGCCTTTACAAGAGAATGTATTTTAAAACAAAAAACAATTTTAGGTAAAAGAACAGGTGCTTTACCACTGAATGGTAGATTTGTAAGTATAGATACTGAATGGGATATACAGCTAGTCGAATTTATTCTTTCAAAAATAAATAATAAAACAACATAATTAGATTTATCATAGCGTGAAAATCCTTATTTTTATCGAACATGATGTAATTATTCGACATTTTATACATAGCAATGTATTTTCTGATATATCAAAGAAACATGAAGTAACGTACATATTTCCTGAACCAGGTTATAAACGAGTTACTATTGATGTTAGTAAACTAAACTTATCGTGTCCTTATAAACATTTAGAAGTACATCAAAGACGTCTTAGTATATGGAAACGATTATTTCAGGTTGATCTTTTAAGACCGAGGAGAGATAAATTATTTAAGTCATTAAGAAAACTACATAAGGAAATGATTGGACCAAAGGCGGCTATTTTCTACTCTATATTATCTCTTCCCTTAATTTATGAGATATTTCGTTCTTATTCGTTTTTAAAGATAAAATTTTTACCAAATTTGAAGTTTAATAATCTAATAGAACAGGAAAAACCTGATCTTGTAATTCATCCTAGTGTTTTAGAAGGCGCATATATTAATGATTTAATATCAATTACTAAAGAAATGAATATTCCATCAATGGTAATTATGAATTCTTGGGATAATCCTTGTACAAAGCGATCAATGGTTGGTACACCAGATTGGCTTTTAGTGTGGGGCCAACAGACTTGGCAGCATGCCGTTGACTATGTTGGCATGAAACCAAGAAATATAATTAAATTCGGAGCCGCCCAGTTTGATGTGTATAGAGGGAAACCAAGATTCGACCGTAGAAAATTCTGCGACGTTCATGATATCGATCAAGACTCTAAAATTATTTTGTATGCTGGGTCAAGTAAAGAAACCGATGAATTTTCTCATTTAGTCTTAATTGAAGAAGCAATAAAAAAAGGAGAATTAGGAAATTCTGTGGTTGTTTATCGCCCACATCCATGGGGAAGAGGTGGCAAGGACGGGCATCGCATTCTTGACAATAAATGGCAGTTTATTCGAATTGAATCTACTATGAAAAAATATTTAGAAAGTATACGTATTGGTGATACCAGTATGACTTTTCCAGATTACAGAGATACACATGACACTCTTTCCTCGGTAGACGTCCTTGTTTCACCTTTATCAACCATAATTCTTGAAGGAGCATTGCATGGAAAACCTTCTCTTTGCTTTTTGCCTATTGAAGAGTCTGAAGCACGACATTTCCAGCTTGTTTTACCTTTAAAACATTTTGAAGATATGTTCAATATGAATGAATTTCCTGTTGCGAAAGGACATGATGAGCTAGTTGCTGGTATTCAAGACATTCTACTTTTCAGTGAAGATAAGAAATATTTAAAAGATTTAAAAAATTCTTGTAAACATTTTGTTGAATCACACAGTAAATCATTTAGTAAACGCTTTACAGAACTGTGTGAGTCTATTGTTTATCAATAATTATTAACGATTAACAAGAGCAAAAAATATAATGTATAAAGTTAAAATTTATGGTGCAGGGTCTATTGGCAATCATCTTGCTCATGCAGCTCGACATTTAGGATGGAAGGTTGATATATGTGATGTAGATAATAACGCATTAAGTCGCACTAAAAATGATATATATCCATCGAGATACGGAAGCTGGGATAATGATATTGGATTATATTTGAATGATGAAGTGTCTAGCAGCGGATATGATTTAATATTTATCGGGACACCACCTGACTCACATATTAGTCTAGCTTTATCTGCCATCACTGAAAAACCAAAACTTATTTTAATAGAAAAACCAATTTGTGAACCATCTTTAAAAGATAGCCAAATGCTAATTGAACATGCAAACAAAAATAATGTAAAGATATTGGTTGGATATGACCATGTCGTTGCTAAATCAACTGAAAAGTTTTGTGAATTAATAAAAAATAAGAATATGGGGGATATTGAAACATTAGATGTTGAATTTCGTGAACATTGGGGTGGGATTTTTAATGCACATCCCTGGTTGGCTGGTCCATCTGACTCATATTTAGGTTTTTGGCAGCGTGGCGGCGGAGCTACTGGCGAACATTCTCACGCAATAAATTTATGGCAACATATGTCGAGTGTGTTGGGTGCGGGAAGAATTGATAAAGTTAGCGCTATGTTAAATTATGTTGAAAATAACAATTTATATTACGATAAATTAGCCTCATTAAATGTTAGAACTGAGAATGGCCTTGTCGGTAGAATTGTTCAGGACGTTGTCACAAGTCCTCCACGAAAGTGGGCCCGTGCTCAAGGAAGCGGTGGGTATGCGGAATGGTGCTGCGGTAACCAACCAAACCAAGACACTATTAATTGGGGGAATAATTCTGATGGCGAAAATTCGTATACTATAGAAAAAACACGCCCCGATGATTTTATAAGAGAAATGGAACATATAGGTGATATAGTAGAAGAAGCTATATGTAAATCACCAATTTCCATTGAAAAAGGTTTAGATACAATGTTAGTTGTTGCAGCAGCACACCTGTCTAACAAAGAAGAGAGAACTGTAACAATTGATTATAGCAAGGGTTATTCAATCGACGCTCTTTTGGTGCACTAAAATATTCTGTTTGAGGTTAAGAAATTAATGAAAAAAAAATATGATTTTAAAAATCTATTTGTTTTAGATTTAGCAAATAATCATCAAGGAGATCTTGAGCATGCTCTAAATATTGTCAGATCTATTGGTAAAATTGTATCAGATCAGAATATTCGAGCTGGCTTGAAATTCCAATTTAGACAATTCGAAACATTTATTCATCCATCTCATAAAATAGAAAGTGATAATAAACATATCCCGAGATTTTTATCCACTTCACTTAAGAAAAGTGACTATAAGGTACTTTTTGATGAAGTTGTCTCACAAAAAATGATTACAATTTGCACTCCTTTTGATGAAGAATCAGTAGATGTTATTGATGAAATGGGTTTCGATATTATAAAAGTCGCAAGCTGCTCAGCAAAAGATTGGCCTCTTTTAGAAAGGATTTCTTCTTCAAATAAACCTGTGATTGCCTCTACAGGTGGATTAACTTTTGAAGGCATTGATAATTTAGTTAGTTTCTTTGAGCATAAGGGCGTAGATTTTTCACTTATGCACTGTGTCTCTATATATCCTATACCTGAAGAAAAATTAAACCTTAATCAGATAACAATGCTTAAAGAAAGATATCCGAATATTACAATTGGATGGTCTACTCATGAAGACCCAGATTCGACAATTCCAATACAAATTGCAGTCGCAAAAGGCGCAAAAATGTTCGAACGTCATATTGGCATTGAGAAAGAAGATACGAAGCTTAATGCATATTCCTCAACACCGCAGCAAGTTAGTAATTGGATAAATGCGTACAAAAATGCGAATAAATTTTGCGGAATAAATAAAAGAACTCCTGCCGATACGGAACTAGACTCAATTAATACATTACGTAGAGGTGTATTTGCAAAAGAAATAATAAAAGAGGGAGACACAATAACACGCGATAAGGTTTATTTTGCAATGCCTTATGATGAAAAACAACTTGATTCTGGCCATTGGCAAAATAATATAATTTCGAACACAAAAATAAATGTTGATGAACCGTTATTATTAAGTGCAATTCAATTGCCAGATGAATCCAATGTAATAAATCTAAAAATGGCAGTTCATGAAGTAAAGGCTTTGTTGAATAAGGCGCGTATTGTATTAAATAGTGAATTTGACGTTGAATATTCCCATCATTATGGGATTTCTAGATTTAGAGAAGTTGGTGCTGTAATAATTAATTGTATTAATCGCGATTATTGTAAGAAAATTATTGTGCAGCTACCAGAGCAAGTCCACCCAAATCATTTTCACCAAAAAAAAGAAGAGACATTTCAAGTGCTTTACGGGACGCTAAATGTTGAAGTTGATGGGCATACAAGAACACTATATCCAGGTGATACACAGTTAATTATGCCAGGTGTCTGGCATAGTTTTGGAACAGATACAGGGGTTGTATTTGAAGAAGTTTCTACAACACATTATAACGATGATTCTTTTTATCAGGATAAAGCAATAAATAAACAAGGGCGCTCCGCACGTAAAACTCATGTTGAACACTGGGGCCGGTTTCAATTAATAGATTTGATCAATTAAATATTATTTACTAAGTAAATGAAGTTTATTGACTTAGATAGACGCTACAGATTTCGTTTTTTTTCAAAAACTTATATTTTTCCTGTTCTTCTTTCAAATTGTATTGATGAATGGGGGAATTCATTCGGAAAAAATGGAAATCATCCAATGGTTTGCGCATTAAATGCATCATCTGAGAGAAGTGAACGTATGCAGTATTTAAAAGAATGGTACACAAGGCCAGAGAATCAAATACGTTCTTATAATGATATAAGCGGCAGAAGTATCGATGATGAAATTGGAAAAATGTATTTTTGTCCATGGGAGCATGATAGGGCGAGACCATTAGAAAAATTTTTAAAATCACATAAAGTAGGTCCTACTAAAAATGAGAAGCTGATATCTATAGTAAAGCGTTTGGAGTCTACGTTGAGTAGCATACTAAAAGTTGGTTATGATTATAGATATAACTTGGATAATGTCATACA
>Ga0066836_10001508_pt1 | contig 12219 bp, 9 predicted proteins | sample ETNtaG_18_FD_71568 | JGI IMG/M metagenome (GOLD analysis project Ga0066836, IMG submission 71568) | Marine microbial and viral communities from oxygen minimum zone, Eastern Pacific Ocean - ETNP201302SV91 | ecosystem: Environmental > Aquatic > Marine > Oceanic | place: Pacific Ocean: Eastern...
GTCGGTGAACTTTCGATTGGGGTGGAAAACCCGCTTAACGTCAGACTCGCCGAGCCGCCTCGCGGCTTGGTTGCCGACAAGCAACTTGGTCTGTTGCGCCATCGAGTCCTCAAAGGCCAAGTTTTGCACACGGCGAAGAAGGGGCTGCGGGGTCTCTTTGAGACACGCGGCGTGCGCACCCCGAAGGGGGATTTGCTGCTGATGTTTCCGGAGGGAAACCATTACGCCGCCGGCAGCGGGAAGGTGAACGACATGATCGCCTACCGCTCCAGCGACAACGGCAAAACGTGGGAAGGCCCGTCGATTGCGTTTGACATTGATTACAGTCAGCACGGGTTCATCCCGCTGATCCCAAGGGGCAGCAAGCGCATTTACGCTTTCGGCACCCAGCCGCTTCCCAGCAAATACAGTCGGGAAAAGGGACGGCACGAAAACACCCCGATCGGGTTTCGCTCGTCGGATGACGACGGCCACTCTTGGAGCGGTGTCACGCTGATCAAACCAAAGAATGATCCGCGCTTTCTTGGCATGTCTGTCACGCGGATGTGCGAGACCGATTCCGGTGCGTGGATTCTTGGATCGCACGCGGCGGACTGGTCCAAGAATCCGCTCATCACGCGACAGTACATTTTGCGCAGCGAGGACAAGGGCAATTCGTGGACACTGCTGCCTGGCAAGCGCCCCGACGGCTGGTTCTCTCCCAAGTACGACCGCATGGATGAAGGGCGACCGATTTATATGGGGAAGGGCGAGGTTTATTTCATGGCCCGTACCCCCACTGGTCGTATTTGGGAATCGCGCAGCATGGACGACGGCAAGACGTGGGCCGATCCCAAGCCCTCGGCACTCGTCCATCCGGACGCGCCGCCAATGGTGTTTCACCTGAGTGATGGCAAAACGCTGATTACATTCCACCACAATCGGCACATCAACACACAGTACGTCGGACTGACCGGCAAGATGGATGGCATGCGTGACAGGGCGGAAATTTGGATTTCATTGTCCAAGGATGGAGGGCGCAACTGGAGTGAACCACAGTTTCTCTTCACCAACGTCACCCGCTCCAACCCGGCGAAGAACGGCTGGTTCAATCACAACTCATCCTACATGGATGCCGTGATCGACGGCGGCACGATACACCTATTCCTCCCTCATCTCTGGAATCGCGCCTTGTACATGCACCTTGAAGAAAAAGATTTGGCCAAGCTGCCAACCGCCAAAAAATTGGCTAGGCGCTTGGCCAAGTGAATTAAACCCGAGTCTCTTCAGCCTTGGCCGTCGCCTCGGCCTTGAACTTGGCCAAGCGGCGGTTGATTTCGGGCTCGTTGGCCCAAAGTGCCTGGCCCTCGTTCGACAGCTGGTGGATGGGGTCGTAGTAGTAGAAAATCTCGCCCGGTTTGGCCGTGGGTGACGTCCATGCGGAAACACCGATCTCCTGATCGTAGAGCGTGTGACTCGAGATTTCCCGTTTCCCGCCACCACCCGGCGCATCACAGACGACGCGGGGAGTGTTGAAGCCGGCGATCGATCCCTGAAGGCGGCGCGACAGATGTTCCGCCGTTCGGACGGTGGTGCGCAGGTGTTCGCAACCCGGCACCATGTCGTGCAGATAGATGTAGTACGGCTGAATAAGCTGACTAGAGAGTTGTTTGGCCGTGCGATGCAGGCAGTCGAACGAGTCGTTCACGCCGCTGATGAGCACGGACTGATTGCGCACCCGCACGCCGGTTTCGGACAGCACCTTCATCGCCCGGGATGTCCATGCCGTGATTTCCCTGTCGGTGTTGAAGTGCGTGTGCAGTGCGACTTCCTTCATCTGGTCCCGGCCCATCCGACAGACGTCTGACAGGGCCTCCACCCATTCGGTGTCGCTGGTGAATTTCATTGGCATGATCGCGATTCCCTTGGTCGCAAAGCGAATCCGGCGAATGGTGGGGATTTCCAGAAGTGTCGTGCCGATCTGGCGAATTTGGCTGGGCCTTAGCAGGAGGGCATCCCCTCCGGAGATCACGATGTCCTCGAGCTGTGGGTTGTTTCGTATGTACTCAAACGTTTCATCCCATTCGCTCGTTTTGGCGCCGTAGGTGGACTTGCTTTTTACGGCCGTGCTGCCGCCAACCACCCGGCTTCGGGTGCAGAAGGAGCAGTACACCGGGCAATGTGTGAGCGGGAGAAACAACGCCTTGTCGGGGTAACGATGCGTCAGGTAGGGCGTGGCCTTGTGGCCGTCCTCGTCGAGCGAGTCATCCATTGCGTGCGGATGGTCGGGAATGAACTGCGAACCTAGCGGCAGGAATTGGCGCCGCACCGGGTCGTTCTCCACTTTCCCCCAATCAATCCGCGAGAAGATATAAGGGGTGAGGCGCACATTCATCGGCGTTTTCAGCAGGCCGTCCTCGATGTCGGCGATCAGCGTTGGCGTGGCCAAGTCCTGCAGCACCTCCTGAATTCCCGGCACCGAGGTGATGGAATTCTGCTGTTGCCAGCGAAAGTCGCCGAATGTCTCCGCGTCAATGTCACGCCAGGCGGGAATCGTCCGCCAGAACTCCGACCGGTCGAACGCATAGCCGACCGCCGGGCTATCTGTTTGGATGTCCGTGGCTGTGTTTTGCGTTTGTGTGACCTCCTCCATCATCGGCTAAGCGATTGACAAACAGTCAAATACGACTGACCGATGGTACGGCAAATTGATTATTTTTCGAGACAATTTTTGTTGCGACTTGTTCACAGCAAATCAATCTCCCTCATCGCTTGGTTTTTGAGGTCACCTTGATGCCGGTGATCTGCATCTCCTTGTCGATCGCCTTGCACATGTCGTAGATCGTCAGCGCGGCGACCGAAACCGCGGTGAGCGCCTCCATCTCGACGCCGGTTCTGGCTGAGATGCGGGCCGTGGCGGTGATGACAACGCGATCGCGGCTCTCGGGGATTTTAAAACCGACCTCCGCATGGGTGATCGCCAGCGGGTGGCAGAGCGGGATAAGGTCGGCGGTTTTTTTCGCGGCCATGATGCCGGCCAGGCGCGCTGCCGCCAGCACGTTGCCCTTGGCCGCCTGGCCGCTCTCGATCGTGTCGATCGTGGCCTTGGCCAAGCGGATCTCACCGCAGGCCACCGCCTCGCGCTCCTGCTCCGGCTTGGCCGAGACATCGACCATCCGCGCCTCACCTTCGTCGTCAATGTGGGTCAGTTCACTCATGGGTTGCCCTTGGCCTGCGCAGCTTTCCCCTCCAGCCGCGAATGATGCCAATCATCCGGTCGCGGAGCAACTCATCCGGTTGGGCGTGTTTCGGGATGAAATCCGGCGAGGTGCCGAGCAGGTCGGTGGTCACCAGAATCTGTCCGTCGCAGTTTTTGCCGGAACCGATTCCGATGGTTGGAATGTCAACCAAGCGCGTGATCTCAGCCGCGACGGTCGGTGTTACGAGCTCGAGCACGATGCCGAACGCACCCGCTTGGCCAAGCGCCCGGGCGTCGGCGAGCAGCGCCTCCCGCTGCGCCTCTTCGCGGCCCTTGATGCGGTAGCCGCCCTCCTTGAGCACGTGTTGCGGCAGCATGCCCAAGTGCCCGAGGAACGGAATGCCGGCGGCGCGGATCGCCTCGAGTTGCGGCAGGATCGCTTGGCCGCCCTCGGCCTTGACCGCCTCGGCGCCGGCGCCTACCAACCGCTTGGCCGACTCGACGGCTTGCTGCGGCGTCTCGTAAGTCTCAAACGGCAGGTCGGCGGCGACGAGGCCACGCGGCTTGGCCCGGGCTACGGCGCGGACGTGGTGTGCCATCTCGTCGAGCGTGACGAGTGTGGTGTCCGGATAGCCGAGCACAACCATGCCCAGCGAGTCGCCGACGAGCAGCAGTGGCACCCCGGCGTCGTCGAGCAGTTTGGCCATGGGGAAGTCGTACGCGGTCAGTGCAGCGATCGGCTCGCGGCCCTTGCGCTGGAGGATGGTTTGCGGCGTCTCCCGTGTCTCGCTCAAGCGGCAAGGTTCGCCCCGGCTCAGCCTGCGCTCAAGCGCAAACTCCGCCGGGAGGGACGAGAGGTGGAACTTGTCCCTCCCGGCGTGCTATCCGCCGCGCTTGGGGTCGAGCCACGGCGTGCCAGACCAGTACCACTTGAAAGACGGCAGCCCCTCGGCGTGACCGTCGGTGAAGCTGACGTTGCTGCGGCCGCTGTGGCGCAGGTGAGGTCCGCCCCAATTGGGATCACCGGGATTGGTGCCACAGCCGCATGGTACGCTACTGCCGGGGTCTTGGATAATCCAGCAGCCGGGTTTCTCGCGCGATTGAGGTGTGACGCATTTCCTCGGGTTGGTGGTGTTGACCGGCAGGCTGCCGCCGTCGGTCTTGTAAACGAGCGTGGAGGGGCTGCGCACCGCGCTTTCCTTGAGCGGGTCGTATTCCCAGACACCGGGCCAGTTGCAGCCGCCGAGCCGGAAGTTGGCGGAGTAGTTGTTCGTGGTTCGGCCAAAGTCGTAAATCGTCTCCTTAGTCTTGAACGGCTTGCTGGGGCAGCGAAGGGTTTTTTTGGTTTCCTGATACGGCAGCAGATAGTTGAACCAAGATGTTCGGTTTTGCTGGCTGCCCACAAGCGTGAAGGTCCAGGCGAAGCGATCGCCATTGTCGCCACTGTACATTTTGGCGGCGAGCGTCAATTGCTTGATGTTGTTGAGGCAGTAGATTTCCTGCCCCTTGGCCTTGGCCTTGGCCAGCGCCGGCAGAAGCAGGGCGGCCAGGATGGCGATGATGGCAATGACCACCAGTAACTCGATCAGCGTGAAGGCGCGGCGATGTTTCATGGCTTGGGGAGAAGTTGACTCCTGCGGCCGCGAAGTCAAGCGCTACTGATTGGCGCCTCAGTTTAGAAGACGCCCCCGGCTGGCCTGCTTGGGCGTGGCGGATTTGCTCCATCGAGGCACTTTTTAATGTCCGCCTTTTTGGAAATCCGGAGAACAGTTCGTTCCTTGGCCGCTTTTAGCAGCGGCTTGAAGCAGCGCAAACCAGCGCGGTGCCGTTCCTGTATTTTCTTGTTAATCTTAGTCATGCGACCAGATGGACGGGTGACTGAAAGCAAGGCGCCTGACAAAGGCAAGCGGACAATGCGCTTGAAATAGCCCCATTCAGTACCCCTAATCGCCGTGTATGAACAAGCGATCGCTCCAGTTTCTCGAGACTCTCGTCAACACCCCAAGCCCATCCGGCCATGAATCACGCGGCTTGCGCGTCTGGATGGATTACGTCACTCAGTACGCTGACGAGACTTATTCCGACGCATACGGCAACTGTGTCGCCGTGCTCAACAAGGGTGGCGGCCCGAGGTTGATGCTCGCCGGCCATGCCGACGAGATCGGCATGACGGTCAATTTCATCGACGACGACGGCTACGTCTACGTGCGGCGGCTTGGCGGCACCAACCCGGCGATCACCCGGGCTCAACGGGTCATCATTCACTCCCGAAAAGGTCCGGTGAAGGGGGTTGTCGGCAGCGTCGCGCCGCACCTCATGCGTACCGATACCGGCGCGGCCAAGGTACCGAAGATTCACGAGTTGTTCATCGACATCGGCGCGGACTCGCGCAAGGCCGCCGAGAAACTCGTCCGCGTCGGCGACCCAATCACGCTCAACGATCAGTTCGAGGTTCTGCGCGATGATCTCGTCGTGGCGCGGGCGTTTGACAACCGCGTCGGGACGTGGGCTGTGGCGGAGACGCTGCGCCTGCTCAAGACCGGCAGAGTCAAGCTCAACGCCGAGGTGTGCGTTGTCGCCAACACGATGGAGGAAGTCGGCCTGTTCGGCGCGCGGCAAATCGCCTACTCGCTGCATCCCGACGTCGCGCTGGTGATGGACGTCACTCACGCGACCGACTACCCGACCGTGGACAAGCGGCAGCACGGCGATATCAAGGTGGGCCAGGGGCCGACCGTCACCCACGGCAACTGCAACCACCCCGAAGTCATCAAGCGCGTCGAGCAAGTGGCCAAGCGGCTGAAGATCAACCTGCAGCACGAGGCGATCTCCTCCACCAGCGGCACCGACACCGACGCCGTTTTCTGGACACGCGGTGGCATCCCGAGCGGCCTCATCAGCCTGCCCAACCGCTACATGCACTCACCGGTCGAGGTGGTCAGCCTGAAGGATCTCGAGCAGATCCCGCAGCTCATGGCTGGCTTCGCCAAGTCGTTGAAAAAAGGCGAACAGTTCAAGGTGAAGATTTAGCCAAGCGCTTGGCCAAGCGGCCCAGTTCTTATGAAACAAACCGTTTCCATTGTTTGCTTACTTGGCGGGATCGTTGGCCAAGCGGCTGAACCGGTCAATGCTGTCGAGCGGGCACTCGCGCAGGAAATCATCGGGCCGGCTCTTTCGCTGGAGGAGGTACGCGTGTTCAACGAGACGCGTGTGCCGGACATGCCGCGCGTGAGCACCGCCGCCGAATGGCAGGCCAAGGACAGCGAGTATCGCCGAAACATTCTCGACAAAGTGGTCTTTCGCGGCGAGGCGGCCAAGTGGCGGGATACCCCGCTTCGAGTGGAATGGAGCGACACGATCGAAGGATTGCCGGGGTACCGCATCCGCAAACTGCGATTCGAAGCCGTGCCTGGCTGGTGGATTCCCGCGTTGCTTTACGAGCCGACCAAACTTTTCGGCAAACGCCCCGTCGTGCTCAACGTCAACGGCCACGACGGCAAGGGCAAGGCGGCGGACTACAAACAGTTGCGCTGCATCAACCAGGCCAAGCGTGGCATGATCGCGTTGAACGTCGAGTGGATCGGCATGGGGCAGTTCGCCAGTCGCATGAGCCATTATCAAATGAATCAAATGGATCTGTGCGGCACGGCCGGCATCGCGCCGTTTTTTCTGAACATGAGCAAGGGCCTCGACATCCTGCTCGCGCATCCGAACGCCGACCCGACCCGAGTCGCCGTTGCCGGCCTGTCCGGCGGAGGGTGGCAGACGATTTTTATCAGCTCGCTCGATGAACGCGTGACGCTGGCCAACCCGGTCGCCGGTTATTCCAGTTTCAAAACCCGCGCCCGGCACGGCATGGATCTTGGCGACTCCGAGCAAACCCCCAACGACCTCGCGCTATACGCGGACTACACGCACCTCACCGCGATGTTGGCCAATCGCGCCGCGCTGCTTACAAACAATGCAGAGGACAAATGCTGCTTCACCGCCGGCCACGCGCAGCCGCCGTTGCTCGATGCTGCGCAGCCGATTTTTGACCTGCTTGGCCGCGGTGAGTTTCTGCGCTCGCACATCAATCACGACCCCGGCACTCACAACTTCGAGCTTGATAACCGTCAGCAACTCTACCGCTTTATCGGCGATGTTTTTTACGACGGCCGCGACTTCTTGTGGCAGGAAATCCCCAGCGCCGATGAAGTGAAAACCTACGACGAATTGCTGGTGGATTTGCCCGAGGGCAAGGGCGATTTCAACTCGATTGCGCTTGGCCTGATGGAGACTCTGCCCAAGCCGTTCGAAGGCGACAAACGGAGGCGGCTGCTCAAAATTATCAACGCCAAGAATTACACCGCATTGGCCAAGCATGTCGGCGGTGAAGGGGAGGTCGCGCACTATCAATTCCGCATCGGTGGCGACTGGACGGTGCCCGGCACGGTATTCACGCCGGACGAGCCCAAGGCCACCACGCTGCTCACCGCCGACGCCGGCCGCAAGGGGTTGGCCAAGCGGGTTGAGGCGGCCTTGGCCAACGGCCGGCGCGTCGTGGCGTTCGATTCGTTTTTCTTCGGCGAGTCGAAAATCGTGAGCCGCGATTTTCTGCATGTCATCCTCATGCACGCCGTGGGCGAGCGGGCGCTGGGCGTGCAAGCCGGACAAATATCGGCCTTGGCCAACTGGGCGGCGCGGCAATTCGGACAGCCGGTGGAACTCGAGTCCGTCGGCCGCCGACTCAGCGTGGCGGCGCGGCTCGCGGCGGTGCAGAGTGAAGCGATCAGTGCGTTGAAAATGCACGACTCGATGCGGAGCCTCAAAGAGATCGTCCGCGAAAACAAAGGGGCGAACGAGTTGCCCGAGATGATGTGCTTCGGCCTGCTGGAGTCGTTCGACCTACCGCAAATCGAAGCCCTGATCGCCCCTCGCCCGGTGTTGGTCGAGTAGCTCAGCGCTTGGTATGCGAGCAGGTGCCTCGCTGGCTGGTGGCGACGAAGTCGATCAACTGCTCAGCCAGCACGCCGGTGAACTCGTCGCGGGCTTTTTTTAGCGCGTCTTTCAGCAGGTCATTGGATAGGAAAATCGCGTGATAAGCTTTCTTGAGTTGCGACCGTTCCTCGGCGGAGAAACCGGCACGTTTCAGGCCGACGCTGTTCAGGCCGCACATGCCGTTGATGCCGCGCACGATCGTGAACGGCGGCAGGTCGAGGCTCACCCCGGCGCAGCCCTGCATCATGGCCATCGTCCCGACGCGGCAAAATTGATGTACCACGGCGTTGCCGGCGATGAAGGCACCATCGCCGAGCATTACGTGGCCGGCGATCAATACGCCATTGGCCAGGATGACTTTGTTGCCGATGATGGAGTTGTGGCCGACATGGCTGTTGGCCATGAAAAAATTCTCCGTGCCGATCCTCGTGTCTTCGCCGGGTGTGTTGGAGCGGTGAACGGTGACGTGTTCGCGGAAGAGGTTTCGGTCGCCGATGATGAGTCGGGTCGGTTCACCGCCGTACTTCAAGTCCTGCGGCGCGTCGCCAATCACGCAGCCGGTGTGGAAGCGGTTCTCCGCGCCGATCGTGGTGTGGCCGGTGAGGTGAACGTGCGGGCCAAGCTCGCACCCCGCGCCGACCGTGACGTGTTCGTCGATAACCGAGTACGGGCCGACCCGCACGTTCTCGTGCAACTGTGCGCCGGGGTGAATGATGGCAGTGGGGTGGATCATGCGTAAAAGTAACCAAGCTCGCGCAGAGAGGCGAAATCCTTACCGCGCTCCGCCGTGCGGCAACCGAGGATGATGTGGTCCAGTACGTCGATTTTCAACAACTTACCGGCGCGGATGATGTCGCGCGTGAACTTGATGTCGTCCTCGGATGGGGTGGGATCACCGCTCGGGTGGTTGTGCGCGAGGAACAGCGCCGAGGCGTTGGCGGTGATGGCCGGTCGAAATACATCGCGCGGATGCGTCACCAGAGAGTCGAGCGTGCCTTGGGCGAGCGTCTCGACGCGAATGAGCCGCCGCTTGGTATTCACGAGCACAACATGAAAATGCTCGACCTCGAGCAGCCGGTTGTCTTCGCGCAGGAGGTTGGCCAACTTCTCTGGCGTGTCGAGCACCGGCGACTCGTGGCGCAGCTCATCGGCCAGGCGCTTGGCCAGGCTGAACGCACTTTTCAACGTGACCGCCTTGTCGCGGCCGACACCTTTCACACACAGTTCCTCGATGGGCGCCTTGGCAAGGGCGTCAAGCGAGCCGAACTTGTTGAGCAGCGACTGGGCGACATCGATCGCAGACAAGCCCTGCGTGCCGGTGCGCAGCAAAATGGCGATTAATTCACTGTCCTTGAGCGCCTCCGCGCCTTTGGCCAGAAGACGTTCGCGCGGCTTTTCGCTGTCGGGCAAATCCTTGATGCGCGTCGCCTCGGGCATGCCGTTTATTGCTGCGCAGCCTTACGTTTTCGTCGACGTTCGCGCTTGTTGGCCGCCGGTTTCTCCACCTTGGCCTGTAATTGTTTGTCCCACGAGTTGGCCTTGCGAGGGCGATAGAGCGGGCGGCCATCAATCTTCGGTTGGCTGCCAATGATGGCCCGAAATTTTTTCAGCGCGGCCAAGTGCTCCGGCTTGTCGCTGTTGAGCAAATTTTTTTGCTCGAGCGGATCGGTTTTGAGATCGTACAGCGCGGTAATCTTCGGCTCGTGCTCCAGCCAGACTTTGTGGCGTTTGTCGCGAATGACGCGGTCGGCGAAGTCGTTGGTGCCGCGCACGCCTTTTTTGTCGAGCCTTCCGGCGCCGTGGCCAAGCGCCATGATCCAGTCTCGCGGCGAGTTGTCTGCCTGGCCAAGCAGCAGCGGCGCGAACGACCTGCCGTCGAGCGTGACGCCCTTGGGCAGCTTCGCGCCTCCCAGCTCGGCGAAGGTCGGTAGCAGGTCGGAGAAGTCGGTCAGCGCGTCGGTCTCGCGACCGCCGGGGACAAGGCCGGGGCAGTTGACGATGAACGGCTGGCAGACGCCTCCCTCGAACTTGGAGCCTTTGCCGCCGCTTGGCCGTCTACCGTTGACCGTGCCGCGCAGCCCGCCGCTGGTGCCGTTGTCGGTGGTGAAAATCACGAGGGTACGGTCGCGAATTTTCAAGTCGTCGAGCGTGCTGACCAGGCGCCCGACGAGGGTGTCGGTGTAGCTCACCATCGCCTTGAGCTTGTCTTTGTTCGTGGTGACTTTCGGTTCGTCGGGAGTCGGTACGAGCGGGCCGTGCGTGAGTGCCATCGGGAAGTAGAGCATCATTGGTTTGTCCCGATGTTGCTTCATGTAGTCGATGAGAAAATCGCAGTAAATGTCTGGCCCGAATTTGTCCTTGTAGGTTTTGCTCCCGGCGCGGGTGTGGATGTAGGCGTCCCAGTAGCGCTCGTTGCTCAGCGGATTGCCGGTCTCGTAGCCGGTCCAGACCGCCCAGTCGTCGAAGCCGTGTTTGCGAAGCGCCTCCGGCTCGAGTCGAAAGTCGTTGATCTGCCACTTGCCGGCGATCGCGGTGGAGTAGCCGACGCTTTTCATCACGTTGGCGAAGGTGGTGTAGTTTGCCCAATCGAAGTAGCCGACGCCCCAGCGGGGGACGTCCCAGTGATTCACCCAGCCGGTGCGCCAGGGGTACTGGCCGGTGAGCAGTGTGGCGCGGGTGGGCGTGCACTGAGGCATCGACCAGGCGTTGTGAAACTTCAGGCCGCCCTGGGCCAGGCGATCGATGTTCGGGGTATCGATTTCGTCCGCGCCGTAGCAGGAAATCCAGTCCTTGCCGAGGTCGTCGACCATGATGAAAAGGATGTTCGGCTTGGCTGCGGAAGTGGTTTGCAGGCCGAACGCACAAAGAATCGTCAGGGGAAAAAACAGGCGCTTCACGGCGGAATCGTAGCCGCCCAGCCGCCCCAAGCCAAGCGCTTGGCCAAGCGGGTTGGTTATAGTTTATCCTCCGGGCCAAAGAAAAAGGTGCGGATGTCCTCAAGGATGAGGTACATTGCCGGGACGAGGATGAGGGTGATCACGGTGGCGAAGATGACGCCGAAGCCAAGCGAGATGCCCATTGGCACGAGGAACTTGGCCTGCAGGCTTTTCTCGAGCAGCAGCGGCGTGAGGCCGGCGAAGGTGGTGAGCGATGTGAGCAGGATCGGCCGGAAACGAGCCAAGCCGGCCTGGCGCGCCGACTCCATTTCGCTCAGGCCGATGCCGCGTTTGCGATTGACGTAGTCGACCATCACGAGGCTGTCGTTGACCACCACGCCGGTCAGCGCCACCACGCCGAAACCGGAGAGGATCGTGACTTCCATGCCCATCACGACGTGTCCCCAGACCGCGCCGATGAGGCCAAACGGGATCGCCGCCATGACGATCAGCGGCTGGATGTAAGAGCTGAACGGGATCGCTAACAGTGCGTAAATAATGATCAGCGCGATAATGTAGAGGTACTGCAGGCTGGCGAGGGTCTCGGCCTGCTCGCTCTTCTCGCCCTCGAACGACCAGTAGATGCCGGGGAATTCCAGCTGCATTTGTGGGAGCAACTCCGTCTCGAGTTTGCCGTTGATCTCCTGCGTGTTGCCGATGGCGGCATCGACGTCGGCGGTGACGTTGACGGCGCGCCGCCGGTCGATGCGCCGGATCGATTCGTAGCCCCGACCGTATGTCACGCCGGCCGCCTCGACGAACGGCACCTCGACGCCGCCCGGCAGGCGGACTCGCATCTGTTCGAGGTTGGCGATGCTTCGGCGTTCGTCGCGCGGATAACGCAGCATGACCTTGACGTCGTCGCGACCGCGCTGGAGCCGCTGCACCTCGTCCCCGTAAAACGCCTGCCGCACCTGCCGCGCGAGATCGGCCTGCGACAAGCCAAGCGCCTCGGCCTCCGGCTTGATTTTCAACTGTACCTCTTCCTTGCCCTGGCGGAATGAGTCGGCGATGTCGATGACTCCGGTGAACTTCGCCAGTTCCTGCTTGAGCCACTCGGCGGCGGCTTGCAGTTGTTCAAAGTCGGCACCGGTGAGTACGACATTGATCGCGTCGCCCGCCTGG
>Ga0066836_10001509_pt1 | contig 12217 bp, 11 predicted proteins | sample ETNtaG_18_FD_71568 | JGI IMG/M metagenome (GOLD analysis project Ga0066836, IMG submission 71568) | Marine microbial and viral communities from oxygen minimum zone, Eastern Pacific Ocean - ETNP201302SV91 | ecosystem: Environmental > Aquatic > Marine > Oceanic | place: Pacific Ocean: Eastern...
CTACCAAATACAACTCATGAGTTAAAGGCTTTTACTATAAAACATGATTTGGCGCAATATATAAAAAAATTTTATCTCGTCAAGATGGAACTTTTTTCTTTTGAAGAAATCTCATCAGTGCAGTAAATTGATATTTTTATAATTCATGTCATTAAGAGAAAAAATAAACGAACAGTTTAATTCTTCGCTAAAGAGTAAAAATAAATCTGCAATTTCTACTTTTAGGCTAATTTTAGCAGCTATTAAAGAAAGTGATATAGCAAACAGAAGTGCCGGGAAAAAAGAAGATATTAAAGATTCAGAAATTGTAAAAGTTTTACGTAAAATGAAGAAACAAAGACAAGACTCTATTGATTTATATGAAAAAGGGGGACGCCAAGAACTTTTGGAAGCGGAAAAAAAAGAAATTGAGATAATAGATACATTTTTGCCAAAACAATTAAACGAAGAGGAAACAAAAAAAATCTGCAAAGAGACAATAAAATTGCTGCAAGCTTCTAGCATGAAAGACATGGGTAAAATTATGGGGTTTTTAAAAAAGAAATATGCAGACTCAATAGATTTTTCAAAGGTAAATGTAATTATAAAAGGGCTTCTGAATTCATGAAATATCCAAAAGAATATTTAGAAGAAATTAAACTTAGATTGAAAGTTTCGCAGGTAGTTGGAAAATTTGTTAAGTTAAAAAAGCGTGGAAAAGAATTTGTAGGGTTGTCACCATTTTCTAATGAAAAAACACCGTCGTTTACTGTTAATGATGAAAAAGGTTTCTATCACTGTTTTAGCTCCGCAGAACACGGAAATATTTTTGATTTTTTGATGAAAACAAAAAATTATAAATTTGGAGAAGCTGTGAGAACGCTAGCTGTGGAAGCTGGAATGGAACCTTTTAGATTTACAAAACAAGATGAGGAAAAAGAAAATAGATGGAAAATTTACAAATCTATTTTAGAAAAATACTCAGAGCTTTGCCACAAAGAATTAATATCAAATAAAAATTCTGAAATTAATGAGTATTTAAACAATAGACAGATCTCAGAAAAAGAAATTATATTTTTTAAAATAGGGTTTTCTCCAAATAATAACAATTTTTATGAAGAATTAAATAAAGATTTCGATGCAAATAAAATTGCATCTTCTGGAATCTATTATTTTGATGAAAATAGAAAAAAATATATAGACAGGTTTAGAAATCGAATTATTTTTCCAGTAAAAAGTTTAAACGATTCAATTTTTGCTTTAGGAGGAAGAGCTTTATCAAAAACTAGTTTTGCAAAATATATTAATTCGCCTGAAACAGAATTTTATAAAAAGGGTAATAATTTATATAATATTAATTCAGCAAAAAAATTAAGAGATAAAAAAAATGAAATATTTATAGTGGAAGGATATATGGATGTTGTTACAATGCACAAGTTTGGTATCGAAAATACAGTTGCAAATTTGGGCACGGCTTTAACAGAAAGACAATTAGATTTGTGTTGGAGATTTTTTCAAAACTCAATTATTTGTTTAGACGGTGATGTTAGTGGAAGAAAAGCAGCTTTAAGAGCGGCCGAAAGATTGTTTCCAATCATGAGACCGGATTTTAATATATATTTTTTAACTTTGCCTGAAAATCTAGATCCAGATTCTTATTTAAATCAACAAGGAAAAGAGTCTTTTGTAAAATTGGCAGAAAAAAATAAAGAAGAAATCCAAAACTTTATTTATAACTCATATTATGCAGAGGTTGAAAAAAATAACCCGCGCTCATTAGCTGCATTCGAAAAAAAAATAAAATCACTTTGTAATAATGTAAAAGACAAAACTTTGGCCAAATACTTTCTTAATTATTTTAGGCAAAAGATAAAAGAACTTACGCCAAATTTAAATTATGGAAAAAATAATTATCTAAAATTTAAAAAAAATATAAATCCATTGCCCGAAACAAAAGAAATTTATAAGAAAATAAATAAATTTAATGAAAGAGAATTGAAAGAACTGTCAATTTTATTTTTAATAATTAATAATTTAGATGTTTTTAGAAAAAACATAGAATTAATTTCCGAAATAGTTATCTCTTCGCCTACAATTAATGAATTTAAACAAAAACTTATGGATTACTTGCTTGCAGAAAAATTTTTCAACAGAAAACAATTAGTAGTAGAAGATTTTGAAACTAGATTTCATGGAACAATAAATTTAATCAACAATGAAGCGCCGATTAAAATAATCCACAAATCAAGGAGCGACGAGGAGATTGTTTCAACATTTAATGAAATTTTAAAAGAAATTAGAAAGATTGAACTTAGAAAAAAAATAGAGACTTTAGAAGACAAAGTATCATTAAATCTTAACGAAAGTCTTTATACTGAGCTTTTATCTCTCAGAAATCAGTTAAAAGAAGGCTAAATAAGCTATAGATTTTATTTATTTTATTATTATATATGACTCCTCTATTTTTATTATTTATAAGCGGAATTTAAAGTGGAAAAATTAATTACAAAGTCATTCAAGCGATTATTGGACAAAGGCATTCACCGAGGTTTTATAACGTATGAAGAATTAGGAAAGTCACTAGGAAAAAGACACTTTAGCCAAACAAACGTAGAATCTGCTTTTTTACATATTTTTGATAATAAAATTTCGTTAGTAGAAAAAAAATCGGACTACAGCTCACATAAAAAAAGAGATTCGGCTTCACAAGATTCAGATTCAGAAAAATATAAGGATGCAGATAAAAGTGACGACCCAATAAGAATGTATTTAAGAGAGATGGGAGGAGTAGAACTTCTTTCTCGTGAAGGTGAGATTGCAATTGCCAAAAGGATAGAAGCAGGAAAAGATTATATGATAAATGGACTTTTCGAAAGTCCATTAACTGCTAAAAAAGTTTTCGAATGGAAAGAAAAATTAGATAGTGGTGAACTCCTAGTTAGAGAAATTATAGATATAGATTCTACATATATTGATTCAGAAAACGAAGATGAAGAAGAATCTTTTGAAAAAGATAAAAAAATAGCAAAAAATGATAAAAGTGAAAAAATAGTAAAAAATAAAAAAGATTTAGAAGATGAAAAAAAATCAAATAATCCTGAGGAACAAAAAGATCAAGAAGAAGTTGAGCAAGATGAATTTAATCCATCTCTAGCAGCAATGGAAGAAGAAATTAAACCTCAAATAATTTCAACGATTAATATTTTATGCAAAGATTATTCAAAATTAATTAAATCTCAGAATGAAAAATTAAATTGTGCGTTGAATGCGCAAGAATTTTCACGATTTAAAGAAAAAAATTCTATAAAACTGAGGCAAGATATAATTAAAAAAGTTAAACCACTTCAATTAAATGCTTCTATTTTAGAAAATTTATTTGAAGTTCATTTTCAGGAAATCAAAAAAATAACTTCCTTAGAAGGGGTTTTAATGAGATCAGTCATGGATTGCAAAATTTCTCGAGAAGAATTTCTTAAATATTATTTAGGTAATGAAATTAATCCGAATTTTGAATCTTTTCTAAAAGAAAACAACAGTTGGAAAAACTTTTTCAAGAAAAAAAGAAAAGAATATTCAGAAATAAAGGATAGATTGGTTGAGATTAGTAAAAAAATTGGTTTGCCTATATCTGATTTTAAAAAGTTAGTAAGCAAAGTTCAAAAAGGTGAAAAAGAATCAAGAGTGGCAAAAAGAGAGATGGTGGAAGCAAACCTAAGATTAGTAATATCTATTGCAAAAAAATATACTAATAGAGGTTTGCAGTTTTTGGATTTGATACAAGAAGGTAATATTGGACTTATGAAAGCAGTTGATAAATTTGAATATCAAAGAGGCTATAAATTTTCTACTTATGCTACTTGGTGGATTAGACAGGCGATTACAAGGTCAATAGCAGACCAAGCTAGAACTATTAGAATACCAGTTCATATGATTGAAACGATTAATAAAATAGTTAGAACTTCTAGACAAATTTTAAGTGAAAGAGGTAGAGAGGCTACACCGGAAGAACTTGCAAAAAAATTAGCTATGCCTCTTGATAGAGTGAGAAAAGTTTTAAAAATTTCTAAAGAGCCCGTATCTTTGGAAACGCCAGTAGGAGATGAAGAAGATAGTAGCTTAGGAGATTTTATTGAAGATCAAAATGCACTACAACCATTAGACGCCTCAATAAGATCAAACTTAGGAGAGTCTACAACCAAAATTTTAGCAACACTTACTCCTAGAGAGGAAAGAGTTCTTAGAATGCGTTTTGGTATTGGAATGAACACTGATCACACTTTAGAGGAGGTAGGCCTACAATTTTCAGTAACTCGAGAAAGAATAAGACAAATTGAAGCAAAAGCTCTTAGAAAGCTTAAACATCCTAGTAGATCAAAACATTTAAAAAGCTTTTTAGAAAAGTAAAATTTTAATCTTTAATGATTAAATTATTTTGGAATACTCACAATCAATTAAAACCTAACTCAGATATTAAAAAAATAAGAGAAAAACAGGAAAATGATTACGGGTGGGGAAAATATCACAAAAAAAGTTCAGACAAATGGATTTATGAAATTCTAAAGAAAGTAGAATATAAATCAATTCACAATCAAGCTGAATTAGAAAAAGAAGACGGTCTAATAATAATAGATTCTAGCGTTGAAGAAAAAATCGAATTATATAATAAATTAAGGGTTGTTTGTTCTAAAGTTTTTTTGTTTCACTTAGGAGAAGAATCTGGTGCTCATGATTTATCACCAATTTATAAAAACTGTGATTACATTTGGAGAACTTTTTGTTCTGGAAAATATTTTAAAAATGATAAAGTAAAATGCATACCCGTCGGATATAAATCAGGATTAGTCAACAAAAATAAAAATAGTAGAAAATATAAGTGGGCTTTTACAGGGACTCCACACAAAACAAGTAGACATGATTTGTTATTTCAATTTTCAAATATTGAGCCATTTTTTTGTCACAAAACAGAAAAATTTGATCATAAAATTATTTCGACTGAAGAAATGAGTGAGATATTATCATCAACTGAATTTTTACCTTGCCCAAATGGATTTTGGCACCCCGAAACATACAGAGTGTATGAAGCTTTGGAGTGTGGTTGTATTCCAATTGTAGAAAACGCTTATAACTATTATGATCGTTTATTTCCAACTAATCCATTTATAAAAGTTGGCATGTGGTCAGAAGCCAAACCTACAATAAAAGGTTGGGATAACGAACAAATAAAAAAAAAAAGTAACGAATGTAAAATTTGGTGGAATAATTTTAAAAAAGAACTTCAGCAATCAATAAAAAATAAGGTAGTTTAATGAAGAAAGATTTACTAGATAAAATTAATAGACTTATAAATTTAAAAAAAATTGATGAAGCACAAATCGAATTATCAAAATTAGGATCAGAATTTTTTAAAGATTCAGAATACCTTTATTTAAGAAGTAAACTTTTTTATCTTAATAAATTGTATTATATTGCTCTAGACACGCTTTTAATTGCCACAGAATTTGAAAAAAAAGATAAAATTTATAGTTTGATTTCAAAAATTTATAATATTTTAGGTAATAAAGAACTAAGTAAGAAAATTTCAAATTCGGATTTACAAATAGAAACCGTAAATTCTCTAAAAAATGAGCTTACAGGGATTTCTCAAAAGGATAAATAAAATATTTAAATAGTTAAAAAATTTAGTGAAAAAGGTAAATCTGGGAAAAATTCTTCAGGATACCTTTCGAACATCATAATGCTTCCTCCAATTGACATGTTCCAATTGTATTCTCTTTTTAGTAAAACTAAAAATAATTTAGCATCCATATAACAATTTAATTCTTGAATAAATTTATGTCGGTTTTCATCACTAATTGAAAATTTGTAAATAAATTTTTTCTTATTTTTTATTTTGTTAGCATTATTTAATCTAAAATCTTTATATAAAAAAAAATTAATTTTCCAATTAACTAGGACTTTTAATTTTCTAAGTCTATTAAAATAATTTATTTTAGCTTTATTAAATAAAAAAGTTATATCTTTTGTAGATTTAATTTTTGAATAAGGATATTTTTTTGTTTTTAATTTTTTTAAGGCTTGATTCATTGAAATTGATGGTGATTTACTAGTTACTTTAATTTTTTGGTTTTTACTAAGTTTAGCTTCAGAGCAATAATCTAACTGAATTGTTTGAAAATTATTATTTTTTTTAAAGAAATTCCTTACAGTATTTAATGAGGGGTGAGCTACAAATTTTTGCAAATTAGCATTTTTTCCTGAAACAATATAGGATCCGCCGGCTGGTATGTAATATTTAGGTTTTAATATATTTAAAATATTTTGCGCTCTTTTTAAACAACGCTGAATAACTTTTTTTTTATATAAAGATCTATTAATATTCATAAAACATTGTGGAAATTCTGAAGCAGATCTTGGTCCCACCGAAGCAATATCCAGCTTTCTATATTTTCTTGTAGCTATAGATTTTACTTTTTTTATACTTTTTAATGAAAGTGGATTATCTACATTATTATAAAAACAAACTTTACTTTTTCGATCATAAATTAAGATAGAAGTATCAAGATCATAAATTATTTTATTTTGAATACCTTGTGAATTTGTGGAATCGCTTGGAATTATAGTAAATTCAATATCTTTAAAATCAGAAGTCTGCCAAGAATTAAGTTCAACAAATCGTTTGTAACCCAAATTTAGCAGTTTTTTTTTTAGTCTTTTGTCTTTAAAATCTTTAATTATTATTCGCACATTTTTTTTATTTCTAAACTTTTTTAATATTTTTTTATCATAATGATCTGTGTGTAAATGGCTTATATAAATAATATCGGGATTAATTGAATTAAGAATATTAAGATCTTGTTTGATATTTGGGTATGACCAGGTCGCGGTAGATTGCATCGACCCAAGCCAAGGATCGCAAACCAATTTTACTTTTTCGGTTTTTATTAAAAAAAAAGAATTATTGAAATGTTTTATATACATTGATTATTTTAAAATTTGTGAACATATCTTATATTATATTTTTGGGAAACTTTATCATTGTTTTAGATCAATGACATAATTTTACTACAAAAAATTTAAACGAACGAGAAGCAGGATTTAACAATACAAATCTAGAATTAAATTTCTAAACTTGAAAGTACTTGTAAATCGCTGTAAACATTACCTTATTAACATGGGCCTGTAGCTCAGCTGGTTAGAGCAGTACACTCATAATGTATTGGTCCCAGGTTCGAATCCTGGCGGGCCCACCATGAAAAATTAAATTTTTATTATATATGAGCAACATATATTCAATGGTGACTTTAAAGAGATCACATATTTATACCGATTATGCATTAGATTCTTTTTTTAAAAATACAGATTTTGACAATGATGACAAATTTTTGTTGATAGATAATGATAATTGTGAGGTTAAAAAATATGAAATTTATAAAAAAATAAAAATAATAAGAAATAAATCTCCCTTAAGTTTTGCAAAGAATGTAAATCAAGCCATTGAAGTTGCAATAAAAGAAAAAAAGGATTTAATCTTCTTAAATAACGATATAATTTTTACAAAGGGTTGGGTTAAATCTATAAAAATAGATTCTCAAAATATTTCTATACCAGTAAATAATCAAATATTTCCTTACCAATCAAATTGTGAAACTTTAAAATTAAAAGCTACAATGAACTTAGAGGACTTTAATAACAATCATTTATTGTTAGAAGAAATAGTAGAGAGGCATTACAAAAAATATAATAATTTTAAAAGCTTTCAGAGTCTTCTAATGCCATTTTTTTGTTTTAAGATACCAATAAAAATTTTAAATGAAGTAGGATTATTTGACACTTCATTTGTTGAAGGAGCTGAAGATGTTGATTATAGAATAAGATGTGCAATAAAAGGATATCATGTAAATTTTCTTATAAATTCTTATTTGTTACATTTTCATGGAAAATCAACTTGGGACGGAGGGGAAACGGAAGATCAAATTAAAGATAGAAATAAATTATATACAGAAGCTTTTTTAAAAAAATGGGGCGAAGAAATGACGCAAATATTTATTTCAAGAAAAAATTTTTCTGAGATACTTAAAAAAAAAGGTTTACACGAAACTTTCAAGATGGGAAAATTTAGTAACTTAATAATAGAAATGCTTAAATAATATAATTATTTTTTTATATCTTGTAAAAAATTTTTCCATTCAAGAGATCTTGCTTCCCAGGAATAAGTCATATTTATAGTTTTTCTCTGCATCTCAAGTTTTTTTTGATTATTAATTGACCAATAATTTTTTATGCTCTCTGAAAGGGTTTTAGAATATTTTTTTTCTAGGTTATTAAAATTTCTATCAAAATTTACAAAAGTCCCAAACGGGGAACATGTTTCATATAATGCTCCCAAATTAGTTGTTACGATCTCACAGCCTGCAGCCATGGATTCTATAGCAGCCACGCAACTTGTTTCAGGCCAAATACTGGGATAAGAAAAAATGTGCATTTTTTTTAATAGATCAATTATCTTTTCATTTTTCACATAACCTAGATAATTAATATTTTTTGTATTTTTACATTCATCGAAAATTTTTTCATAATTTTTTTTAACAGCATCATCAAATTTTTTTCCATAAATTATTGTTGAAGAGCAAACATTAAGTTCTACACCTTCTAAATTTAAATTTTTAAAAATATTTATTAAATTAGACAATCCTCTCCAAGGAGTAGTGTGATAAATTAAATTTATTTTATCTTTTGGTTTTTCTACAAAATCTATTTTTTCTATGGCATTTTTTATAACTATAGATTTATTTTCTGGTATTTTGAATTGATATATATATTTTTCAAAATTCCAATTTGAATTAAAAACAATCCAATCTAATTTATCGGTAAAATCTTTAGATCCTAAATTTTGAGATTCTTTTTGATTTACAAAATGGTGCATCCAGAGAACATTAATTTTATCCTTTTCAATCAAATCGTGATTTGCATTATTTAATATAAGATTAATACCCTTAAAATCTTCATCTGAAAGATATTTTAATAAAAGCCTTAACTGATTTTCACTTCCCCCAAAGGACTCTTCAAAGGCCACAGGTCTGGATCGATCATCTTTTGCTTTTTTTAAAATTCTTGATTTTTCTTCCACAATTAAGTTTGTTCAATCACTTGGATATAAATTGATTTAAAGTATCAAATAATTTTGTAACATCTCCATTATTTGATTGAATAACTGAGGCAAATTCTTCTTTTTGTGTTCTAGCTAAACTTAAGCCCTCTATAATTAAATCTCGAATCAAAGGTTTTTCAGGATTTTTTGTATAAACTCTCCATTCAATTTTAACTTCGGGTTTTTTGTCTGTTGCAAGCAGTATACTTTTAACTATTGTGTATTTTTCATTTAAAACATCTGTCGAAATAACATTAATTTTTGGGTCTGAATAATCAGTTAATCTTGAAGTAAAGCTTTTCAAAAAATATTTTTCAAATAACTCAAGATACTTTTTCATTTGTTCGTCATTAAGTTCTTTTCTGTATTTTCCTATTGTATAGTAAGCTACACCTTTAATATCTACAGTTTCTAATGCCAATTTAGATAATTCTTTAGTTTTAAACTCTTTTGAATTTGATTTCACAAGGATTTTTTTTGCATCATCAACTATTTCTTGAATAAAATGTTTTGGATCAGAGCTATAAGTAAAAGCATTTTGAGAAAAAATTAAAAAACAAAAAACAAAAATGAAAAACTTTTTTTTCATAGAACTTATGATTAAATAATTAATTAGTATCTATTTCTTCCCAGTCACTGTCATCTTGGGTTTCGACCGTTGATTCTGAATTTAATATTTTTTTATTTCTATTTTGTAAATATAAACTTTTCAAAGAAGCATATAGATCAATTGAATTTTCTTCTAGACTATCAAACGATTCAATATTTTTCGCTCTGAAATCAACCGCTCCTGTAGATCTATAATACCAGTAATTATGCTCAGAGTAAGTTCTGTTGGCAACTTCTGTGTTATGAGTAATTTGATAAATGGGATCTAAAAACATGTTTCCTACCAAACCAACAGCATCTCTAGCCGTTGTTGGACCCAAAATTGGCAAAACAAAATAACATCCGCTATCCGAACCCCAAACACCTATTGTTTGTCCAAAATCTTCTTTACCATGATCTTTTAAACCTATAGCTGTAGCTGGATCCCAAATTCCTAAAATACCAACCGTTGAATTAACCAAAAATCTTCCGGTAGTGTCTCCTGCTTTTCGAAAGTCTCCTTGCAAAACATTATTTGTAAGTGTTAATAGAGAACGTAAATTATCAACTACGTTACCCGTTCCTTTTCTAATTCCTACTGGTAAAGTTCTATAACCTTTTGCCACTGGTTCAAAAATAGCACCATCCAAAGCATGGTTAAACTTAAACATAGCTCTGCTAAAACCTTCAAAACATTCTCCAGCTGTACTGTTTGAATTTGATGAACTTAACTCTTCACTACCAGTAGTACCTGCATTAGAGTTCCCCACTTGGAAAAGTACTAAAAAAAAAGATATATAAATAAGTTTTCTTATCATTAGCTTCTATTTTCTATGTTATATATATAATTTATTTGTTGGCAACATATAGTTAAAATTATGACAACAACAGGTTGTATTTATAAAGATTTAAAAAATGTTAAACAAGACAATAATTAAAAATTTAAACTCTCCCAATTTCAACAAAAAGACGAGATCTTTAAAATCAATAAAAGTTATAATTCTGCATTACACAGGAATGCAATCTGAACGGGAATCTGTAAAAAGGTTATGCGATCCCAGATTTGAAGTCAGCTGTCATTTTTTGATAAATAAAAATGGTAAGATTTATAGGCTGGTTCAAGATAGCAAAATAGCTTGGCATGCAGGAAAATCTTGTTGGGCAAACTATAAAAATTTGAATAAAAATTCTATTGGAATAGAGTTAGTTAATAAAGGTCACAAATTTGGATATACGAATTTTACAAGAAAACAATTATTAAGTCTAATTAATATTTGCAAAGTTTTAGTAAAAAAATATAAAATTAAAAAAAAAAATGTAGTTGGTCACTCGGATATTGCGCCTCTACGAAAAAAAGATCCTGGTGAAAAATTTCCATGGAAAAAGTTAGCTCAAAAAAATATAGGAATTTGGCACGATTTATCGCCAGTATATTTAAAAAAGTTTAGAAGAATAAAAATTTCTATAAATAATAAACAATTTTCAAAATATTTGTCTAATATTGGGTATTGCGTAGATTTCAAAAATAAATTTGTTCTAAATAGAATTATTAAAGCTTTTCAAAGACACTATAGAAAAGAGCTGATTAATGGTTTGCCCGACAAAGAATGTTTGATTATCGCCAAAAATTTATCAAATAAACTAAAAAATCCTCTTGATTTATAAGGTTTTTTTCCTTAATAACCCTATTGCCAGACAATTGATTAGTTACTTTTGTTTGATAAAAACAAGAGAGGAAAGTCCGGGCTCTATAGGAATGCGGTGCCAGATAACTTCTGGCGAGGGTAACCTCAGGGATAGTGCCACAGAAAATAGACCGCCTGATCGAGGCAAGGGTGAAAAGGTGCGGTAAGAGCGCACCGGTTTTTTGGTAACAAAAAACGCATGGAAAACCCCACCGGGAGCAAGACCAAATAGAGATGGCATGGCTTTAAAGCCGAAAACAGTTCCTAGTTAGCCATCTGGGTTGGTTGCTAGAGGTTAAGCGCGAGCTTAATCCCAGATAAATGACTAATTTCAATGACAGAACCCGGCTTATAGATTGTCTGGCAAACCTACCAAAGCTATCTACACACTAATAATTAGAAAAATAACGAATGTTCATGCTTTGATTCTACAATGATTCAAATTTGTACTAAAAAATCAACTTATGCGTTTTTCCTGAAAAAAGTGCCTTTTATATAAAAAAAGGGTGCAAATTAAGGTATTGACGCGTAGGTTGAAAACCCATACTATCCCATGTATTCCCAAAGGAGGGGGATATGGTGCTCAGATTGTTAAATCATAGATTAGTTCTTGATTTCTTCTGGGGTGCCTTTGACTTAAAAAAACATGTTTTTATCAACTTACGAAAACAAATTAGACAAAAAGTGGAGGGTTTCAGTGCCAGCCAGTTTTAGATCATATTTAAGCAGCATGGGTTACAATGGAGTTATTTGTTATCCATCATTTAACAATCCTTCTATAGAAGGATGTTCACAAAATAGAATAGAAAAACTTTCA
>Ga0066836_10001511_pt1 | contig 12212 bp, 10 predicted proteins | sample ETNtaG_18_FD_71568 | JGI IMG/M metagenome (GOLD analysis project Ga0066836, IMG submission 71568) | Marine microbial and viral communities from oxygen minimum zone, Eastern Pacific Ocean - ETNP201302SV91 | ecosystem: Environmental > Aquatic > Marine > Oceanic | place: Pacific Ocean: Eastern...
GTGGCAAGGCTTCATTGCGTATGCGGTTTCGTCGAAATTTCAGATCCTGATTTGAAGGATCATTAAAGAATTCTATTTTGAGTGCTTCACATAGTGCTTCAGTGTCTGACCTGCGTAGATTTAAAATGGGTTTCCTTACAGAAGGGCGCATACCGCTTAAACCATGCCAAGCGCTTCCGCGTATTAATGCTAGTAGAATTGTTTCAGCTTGATCATCTGCAGTATGCCCTGTCAGCACATCTTCTGGAAGAACACTGTAACGGGCTAATCTCGCTCGAGACTCAAGATTAGGTCCAGACTCAACATGTACCTTTCTTGCTTCAAAATCTGCATTGAATCTTTTCGCTATGTCATGCACTAGGTCGGCTTCTTTCTCTGACCCTTTACGGATGCCATGGTCTACATGAATAGCTTTAACTTTTCGTTTCGTAGCGGAAGCTAATGCGAGAAGTGCCATGGAATCTGCCCCACCGGAAACAGCACACACAACCGGACCTTCTGGGAAGGTACATTTTGCTAATAGCTCCTCAATCAAGTTGGTCATGTTTCTCCAAATCAGTTTTGATTTTAGATACTGTCTGCTTCATCTGCCGTGATTCGGTCAACCCATATCTGTGGTGATTGTATCTCATCCATTGAAGGGAGATTCTCAGGTTTCTCCCAAGCCCGATTTAGTAAAGTTGTTCCTCCATTTTCCTCTACTTTTTCGATAAATATTTCTCCTGCTTGGTATTGATTAAGTTTCGCTTCAAGCCCTACGATTTTCTGGAAGATTCTTGAAAAACCTTTGGCGGAGTTACGTCGGGCACGAAGAGTTCTAGCAAAATACTCAGCACTTGGGATAAGACCAGCTCCAGCCCGGTCCATCGTGACATCGCCATGCCCCTCTAGGAGGCTCATCATTCCCGAAATGTGGTTTAATGTTTCACGCTGTTCAGGGGTCGTAAGAAGAGCGGGCAAACCCCCATCTGCGAAAATATCTTCACCGGTTTTTTTTGCCTCGATAATTCTTTTTGCTGCTTCGCGAAGTATTTCAGGATCAGGGTCTACTGTGTTTAACGTCTGGTTCACTAATCCTAAAAAGTGTTCTCTCAACCATGGAACTCCAGTAAATTGCGCACGATGTGTGCATTCATGTAAGGCGAGCCAAAGTCGAAATTCTTCCGGTGGGAACCCATATTTCTTCTCAATGTTTAGAACATTGGGGCCAAGGTAATAAACAATGTCTTGGTCTTCTGGATTCTCATCTTCAATGATTAGTAGGTCGTATTGGCCAAGAACTCGACCGGACATCCAGCCTAACAGGAGACCCATTTCCGCTCCGCTTGCTTTTGCTCCTATTTCAGAAAGGAGCGAAGCTTCTTTTGAAACCAGTTTTGCTGCTAGTGGCCTTAGAAGCCGTTGGAATGAATCAATATTTGCTTCAATCCACATGGGGCGATCCGCTACTCTGCCTCGGGCTTCCCCCATCTGAGATTTCAGACCAGTTGTTTCTGCTACTAGTTCCTCAGCTTGAGCAGTGAAACGTTCGAAATCTGGTGCCAATGTGGCGTAGTGATATGAGGAAACCGAATCGTTTCTTTCGCTGATCCTCGTTGCGACTTGCCGGGCGAGATTCCAATCGACCGAAGTATCGGCCACCTTAAAGTTCCGTACTCGGCTTCTTATACCGTGGAGGATATTTCGGGCGGACCACTTTAACGAAATAACCACCAATGACAGCAAAGATCGTTAGGAACGTTGCAGGGGTAAGTACCACAGCTATCCACCAGTGCCATTCTGCCGCCAATATTTGCATAAGTAGATGGTAGACCGAAATGCACCTTCTCTGACACCTTAAACTGAGAAGTGGTGAGATTTATAAAAACCAACTGATCACAAATCTGTGATGCTTATATCCCCTAGGTCAATACGTTGAAGCGATTCACTTATCTTTAACTGCAGCGAGGGAGGAGCTTTAACCGTTACCTGTTGCGCCATCGCTAATTTAAAACGAATTTCTATGTCCAGTGCAGTATTGCATTGGACACAGGTTCCAAAATGTTCACGTACAGACTGAATCGCATGGGGACTAGGAATTCCATCTAATGCTTGGAGAATCAATTGAGGTGATTCTTCACAGCGGTGAGGGGATGCTATTTTTCCTTGATTCAACAGAAATTTTTGAGATTCTGGTTCTTCGGAATTATTATTTTCAGGAAGTTTCATACCCTTAATCACCTCCTCCGACTGTAAGAGGTTCGAATCCTCGAGAACCTGTTTCCACATCTTCAAATAGAAGGCGCCTACTCGTCACATAATCAAGCAGTTCCGTTTGTAGTTTCGCTCGTGCTCGGTGCAAACGCGACATTACAGTTCCATGGGGTATTTCTAAGATTTCAGCGATCTCCTTATAAGAAAATCCTTGAACATCTGCAAGAAGAACCACTTGCCGATAGGGGGTTGACAGGGAATCAACTGCTTCTTTGATTTCATCATTAGTTAAGTGTTCAAATAAGGTATCTTCGGCACTTGCACTAAGTTGATGTTGCGTCCAACTCCCAAGATTTTTGTTCATATACGCATCTTCTATACCTTCAAGGTCACGCTCATCAAAGCTTCGTTGTTTTTTCCTGTATGCGTTAATGAAATTATTAGTCAGAATCCGAAATAACCAAGCCCTTAGATTCGTTCCTTCGGAGAAATTAGCAAAAGCTTTATAGCCTTTGAGGTATGTTTCCTGCACTAAATCCTCTGCATCTGCAGGGTTTTTCGTGAGCCTGAGCGCATGGGAATACAACTGATCCATATATGGCATAGCATCCTCAGCGAATTTTGTTTGATCAGCCACAAATCCAGTCTAGCGACTAGTAGAAATGACCATACATTTTCTTATTTCATCCAGTTGTAAATTTTGAGCCCGAGAGGGGAATTGAACCCCTGACCTATTCATTACGAGTGAATCGCTCTACCGACTGAGCTACCCGGGCAAAAGAGCTAACCATAGCAACTCAACTCTAGTAGCGACCTCTCCTTGGTGAAACGTCTATTTCAATTCTGAAAGTGAAATAAACAATGATTGAAGTAGAAGTTTTTCATTGGGATTCCTTCCCAAAGCCGCCATCGTTTTACGGATATTTTCAATACTTTGAACACTTGAAACATTAGGGGAGTCCATCAGTTTTTCTTTATAAATGTTTGTAATGATAGATAAACCAAAATGAAGTTCGTCAGTTCGGAACCGGCGAATTTCACGTTTATGTTTCGTTTCCATTTCTTTTCTCCCTGAACCACGCGTTCCCATTTGTTTCTCATGGTCAGATAGTTCATCTGTTTCCCGTGTATGGCGATCTGAGATTGTTTCCTGTGCTTGATCTATAGCACTTTGGATTTCCTCAACAGCAGTTGCGACTTTGTACCCTTCTAATCCTAATTTCTCAGGTACTGCTCTCCAGAGTTCATATCGAGAAGCGACCTGCGAATCAGTAATTAAATCATTTGCTCTACTAAGGTCTCCACGGGATGCTACTGAAATTAATTCAATTTTTTCAGTACTAAGTCCTTGGTCGGCAAGCCATTTTTGCATTGCGTCTTGTGATATCGGTTGAAATTGAACTTTCTGACAGCGTGACGCGATTGTTACCTGACTCTCTGGGATATTCTCTGAAATCAAAATAATTATTGTTGACTCCGGAGGTTCTTCAAGCGTTTTGAGTAGGCGGCCAACAGCAGTCGGATTAGCTGTGTGGAATCTGTTAGCGACAATGATTTTCTTTTCCCCCTCTATGGGAGACCGTGAAGCTTCGTTTATGAGTCTTTGTACGTCTTCGTCACGGTATTGATTTCCTGTGGGATCAATCTTTACTAAGTCGGGATGATCTCCTCGCAACGCTAATTTCTTTGACCTATTTGCATCTGAGGATGATTCTTTCCGACTCAATATTAGTGCCGCAAAGGCTTTTGCTGCTTCCCATCGACACGAACCCTTAGGGCCAACAAAAAGGTATGCGTGGACAGGGTCCTGAAATGATCTTTGTAATTGATTGATGGCTTCCTTTTGATCAATTACTTGATCAAAGAAATCTATATCTATTTCTTTTATCATCGTACTTATGGCAAGCCAAGCCGTTCTTTGATTGCTTGATCCACAAGCAATGAGACTTCTTCTACCGTCCCTGTCCCATCAATAACCACCCATTTTTCTTTTTCGGCTTCAGCTAATTCAAGGTAGCCCTTACGAACTTTCTCATGGAAAGATCTATTCTCTTGTTCAAATCGATCAGGGCTCTGTTCACGACGCTTAATTGACTCTTCGATTGGTATATCAATAAGCACTGTGAGGTCTGGAATTAACGATTCTGTAGCGAAGAGAGATAATGAAAGAACCTCATCAACGGGTAGGCCACTTGCGTATCCCTGATACGCAAGAGAGGAAGCTAAAAAACGGTCTGTTACCACATGCCGCTCTTGGGCAAGAGCAGGAGTAATCACATCTGCTACCAGTTGTGCTCTTGAAGCCGCCATCAGTAGGGCTTCCGCTCGGACGGCTACGGTTTCGTTTGGATCTAGAAGGATCGTTCTCAATGACTCTCCTACAGTGGTGCCACCTGGTTCACGAGTGAAAACAGCATCTATGATTTCTGAAACTCTTCGCGCCTGAGTGCTCTTTCCACTTGCATCTCCTCCTTCAAAAGCGATGAACTTTGCTTTCATGAACCAGGGTTCTCCTTTGTATTTTTCTCAGTCTCTTGACTAATCAGGTTTCGAACAGCGTTAAATGCTAAAAAGCCTGCTCCGATGATAATAAGCGATGCAAGCCATAGCGTCACACGGACACCAGGAACAAATATCTCCCAGCCGAAAATTATGACCTGTTTATCAAAGAACTCTTCGGATAATCCATTGAAAGTTGCCGCTACAAATGGCCCTACAGACATTGCAATGATTAAAGATAATCTGACGATCGTGTAAACGGCCGAGAATATTCTTCCCCGCAGCTCTTCCGAAACACTAATTTGTAAGAGCGTGAAACCGAGCACATATATTGCCCCTGCAAATAATCCGAGGAATCCTATAAGGGTTGCTGCTGGCCACAAACCTGACATTGATGCCGCTATAAACAATGATATTCCCGCTCCGAACACGGATATGACAAACAGTCTTACTTGACTTATTCTCTGTCTGGATAAGGCTACGGTTGCGACTCCAACGGCCACGCCGATTCCTAATGCTGTTTGCAGAACAGACATTCCATTCGCAGGATTTTCGCCTAAAACGTCTTTAGCGAAAATAGGTCCTAAGGGAATAAGCATCCCACCTCCTATTAGACCTGCACCTAGAGCCGCACATACCGCTTTAACGATTGGGTTAACGAAAATGAATTCCCAGCCTTCTCGTAATTCGTCAATCGTGGATCGTAAATTTAATTTTGGTCGTTCTCTAGAACTCGTTTCCTTCGGTGTTCTCTTAGGAATAGCTATGAAATAAATCATTAGCGCTGAAAAAAGGAAAGTTAACGAATCCGCGAAAAAACCCAGCCCTATCTGGTCAGCATTTAGGTTTGAGGATCCGGGCCATGATTCTATTTTGTCAGCGAAACGACCCAGAAAAATAAATATGCTGGCTGCGATTGGAACAGTCCCATATGTGGCAGCCATTTGTAAAGAATTGACCGTTGTCAAACTCTCTTCGGGGACAATGCTTGGTACAACAGAGTCTTTTGCTGGGATCCATAGAAGAGTGAATATCTCTAAAGCGAAAGAGGCTAGAACCAAATGCCAGACAGTGGTCGCGAACGGAAGGAGAATAAGGATAAAGACTCGCCCTAGATCACATAGGATCATGACTTGTTTTCTATTCCATCGATCAACAAGAACTCCAGCAAGTGGTGCTAGGAAAAGACCCGGAATTATTCGAGCGGAGAAAACAAACCCAACAGCTGTCTCGGGGGTTCCTCCTCCTAGTTCTGTTGCCGCTGCTGCTATTGCTAGAAAACCCAGCCAATCCCCTAGCGACCCAACAAGTTGGACTAGCCATAACCGGAAATACTGGTAACTTCCGAAGACTTTTTCCACCCATTGAGCAGCAGCGACCCTCTGATAATCCGCTACTTGGTCACCATGTCGTTGCTGCTCTGATGGCTTATTTTCCACGACCACAGGCTACAGTCTCTATTTACATTGATCATGTTAGAGAGCAAAAGTAGTTAGATTAATTTGTATTATTGTTGAGCTCGACGTTCCGATAAGAGTTCCTTTGCCCTTTCACCCGTCATTTGCTCTATAGAGTCTCCTAATTGCAGGCTCGCGTTTGTTACCCCATCCGTTACGTATGGTCCAAATTTACCTGTTTTGATTTCAATGGGTTTTCCAGAGACATTATCGAGGCAGACTTTCCCATCAGAATCTTTAAGAATGATCTGTTTTGACTGCTTTCGAGCGAATTTCTTTGGTGTTTCTAAATGTTTGATGCAATCTTCAAGGTTGACGGTAAATATTTCTTCTTCGGTAATACTTCGTGTTTGTAGACTCCCATCTTCGCATTCGGCTCTGAGATATGGCCCGAATGGCCCATTGTGTGCTGATATCACACCACCTTTCAGTAAGTTGAACGATGTGTCTCCTTTCTTGGGAGCTGGGTTAAGCGTTACGGTAATGGGTTGAATGATGGGAATTATTCGTGGAAGGCTCAGAAGATTAATTGCATCTTCGAGTGAAATACTGTCGGGTTCCATATTGTCCAGAAGTGATGATGTTTTGGGTTTGGGAGCACTTTTTAATTCTGTTCTCTCATCTAGCACGCTAAGGACCTCTGCTACCGTCTGAAATTCATTCATATTCGCTAAAAGGTTTTCCAGTAACTTTATTTTCTCTTCGGCCTTCTCCATTTTGGAGACTTCTTTCCAGTAACCGGTATTTATTAACAATTCTCTTAATCGAAATCCGGTTGGTTCATCGATATTCTCACTGTGCCATTTCTTAATATTCTTCAGTAATTTTTTAACTGCTTTGGAAGGTTTTTCTGCTAAGAATATTTGTTGTTCTAACGCTTCATAAAAGGATTTTTTTTCAGTATCAGCGATTTTTTCAAGAGTCTCTATTGATTTTTTACCTACACCGCGTTTCGGTTCATTCAGAATCATTTGGAGAGCTGCATCTTCTGTATTGTTCTCCGCGATTTTGAGGTAAGCGCAAGCGACTTTTATTACTTTCAGATGGTGGGGTTGTTTCATTAATCGCCCCTCTTTGGAGGTTTGTCTCGGCCATTTAGGAAAATCACCTAGGGAAACGTATGGACCAAATGATCCGTTTCTTAGGAATACTGGAATTCCTTGACCTTCAACGAAACCAAGAACTGTTTCAACGGTGATTAGGTCATCTTGGAACAATTCCGATGCTTTTTGATTTTCTACCCAACCTAAGATTGTGTCTGGTTCAGCGGCCAGTGTTAGAAATTCTTTTGCTTTCAAAATGGTCAGTTGATCTGGAGGGAGCGTCTCAGGAATTGAAGCGGTTTCGCCATCCATTCCGTATTGCACATATGGTTTCTGGTTAGCGAAACGCGCATAAATCATCTGATTTGTTTCGTTGTCTAATCCAACAGAGTGAGCGCTTTCCTGTCGAATCCGAGGTAAATCAACCTTGACCTGTCCTTGAATGTCATCAATTTTTGATTCCCAAGCGCCTTCTTTAAAGTACCACTCATTGAGAAATTGAGTCTGGTCGGTATTCCCATCAGCTATGCCATCAAGTTTTTCATTTAAGTTAGCCGTGTACTGGTATTCGACTTCCTGCCGAAATTCATTTTCTAAAAAATTTGTAGCGACAAGCGCCTTAACGGTGGGTATTAATGATCGCCCATCTTTAAATACATAGTTTCGTGATGCAATCTTTCCAATGGTTGCAGCAAAGGTTGATGGCCTTCCTATTCCTGTTTCCTCCATCCATTTCACCAATGATGCTTCAGTAAACCTTGCAGGCGGTTTCGTTTCATGGTTGTTTATTTCTATTACATCAATAGTTACTTTTTCCCCTTCTGTTAAGCCGGGGAGGATTCCCTGTAAGTCTGCTTCTTGTTCATTGGCGGTATCAGGTGTTTCTTCATATATTTGACGAAATCCAGAATGGGTTATTGTTCTGCCGCTGGCACTGAATTTAACCCTTTGTTTTTCTTCTTCATATATTTCGCCGTTGAGAATCATTCGGACTGTTTCACCGGTTTGGTCAGTCATCTGAGAGGCAATTGTTCTCTTCCAGATGAGTTCGTATACAGCTATTTGGTCTTTGTTAAGTTCGTTTTTAAGTTCTTCAGGGTTTCGAAATGTTTCACCCGCTGGTCGTATTGCTTCGTGGGCTTCCTGTGCGCTATCGCTTTTCGTTGTATAGAGCCGAGGTTGATCGGGAAGATAGTCAAGGCCACAAACGTTCTCTATGCTTGCTCGGGCAGCAGAAATAGCTTGGTCGGACAATCCAGGACTGTCAGTACGGTGATACGTGATGTAGCCATTTTGGTAAAGGCTTTGAGCTATTGCCATAGCCGCCCCTGATGATCCACCAAGTTTGTTGATAACTTCTTGTTGGAATGTTGAAGTTGTAAATGGGGCTTTAGGTTGTCTTCTGTAGGGCGAAGTTTCAATTGATTCGACCGTCAATGACTCATTTTTTAATGACTCTTTGAGATTTGTTGCAATGCTCTCATCAAGAACCATTACTTCTGTGCTTTTTTTGAGCTCTCCATTCTCATTGAAATCATTCTTCCCGGAAGCAATTCTCTGACCGTCAATTTCAAGAAGTTTGGCGTTAAATTTTTCTTGAGTAGAGGCATGAAGCTCTGCGGTAACCGTGCAATATGTTGCACTGATAAAGCGAATACGATCCTTTTCTCTTTCAACGATTTTCCTTAAAGTCGGGCTTTGTACCCGACCACCTGTCGCTCCCCCGCCAATAGTTTGTCTCGCAAGTCCAGATAAGTCATAACCAATAATTCGATCGAGGATTCTTCTTGTTTCCTGTGCTGCGACCTGATCCATATCGATTTCTCTTGTATTGTCCAAAGCTTCGAGAATTGCCTTATCAGTTATTTCATGGAAAACCATTCGGAAGACGGGTACATCTGGTTTTAAAATCTCTACAAGATGCCAGGCGATTGCTTCACCTTCGCGGTCCTCATCTGTTGCAAGATAAAGCACATCTGCCTTTTTTAAAGCTTTACGGAGTTGAGTGATTGTTTTTTGACTTTTGGAGCTGTTCACATACCAGGGTTCCCATGGCTCTTCTACTGATGCTCGTGGTGAGTAAATGCCAAAGCCCTGAAGTGTCTTATTCTCAGCATGTAATCCATGATCATATCGATTATCTGCTTTCACATCTTTAGGTTGGATCAGGTCAGCAATATGACCAACGGAAGCCTCAACAACGTAGTCTTCTCCGAGAAAACGCTCTATGGTTTTCGCCTTTGCTGGTGATTCAACTATGACAAGTGCATTGGGCACGTTTATACCATTTCCTATAATTCAGAATTCAATTTCTTTATGAGATTGCTTGCGACCGGAGAGGGTAACGCAGATTTTTGTGTTTTCAATGCATTTGATGAAATTGATTAAAAAGAGTTATTTAATGCGAACCAAATTTATTGGCTTAAAATTCATTGTGAAGGACAAGTTAGATTTAAGTTTTTGACGAATAATTTTCGTGCTTTTTAATGTTCTTTTGTTCCGGATTTGTTAGTTTTTGTTCCGAAATGGAGGCACGTCAATCCTATTATCCCCGCCAGCAAAGAAGCGAAGAAAATACCAATCTTGGACTGGTCTATCAGGTCCGTTTGGTCGAAAGCTAAATTCGTTATGAATAATGAGACAGTAAACCCAATACCTGCAGTTGCTGCTAGACCCAACAATGGCAACGGCTTCATATCATCAGGTGCTGTTGTAAATGGTAGCTTCATTCCCAACCAGGTCATTGAAAAAATACCGAGTACCTTGCCAAGAACTAATCCAAGGCCTACTCCCCAAGTTACTGGGCTTGAAGCCGCATCTCCGAGTAATCCTCCACCCATGTCAACTCCAGCATTTGCTAATGCGAAGATAGGGATAATGATGAAGCCGGAGATTGGATGAAGTGCCATTTCTATACGTTCTGCAATTGAGACTTGTGACTCATTTAATTCCATTGCTGTTATGCGTACATCGACTGGGTAAATATTTTCTCCTTTTTCACGGAGCCATTCAAGAGCAACGAGGCCTTCTTCTTGACTTTGCTGAGGTTTCGCAGGTGTAGCAAGACCTAACACGACCCCTGCAATCGTCGCATGTATTCCAGATTCAAATGTCGCTAACCATAATGCACCGCCCAAGAAAATGTAGATAGGTATGTACCAGATCTGTAGTCTTCTAAGCCCAACAATAATTCCCATAATGACAAGGGCAGTTATAGACCATGATAATGAGAGACTAGATGAGTAGAAAATCGCAATAACAAGAATGGCGCCTATATCGTCCGCTATAGCGAGTGTAAGTAGGAAAACTTTTAATGGCCGGCTTACCCTATCTCCGAGTAACGAAACGACCCCGACAGCAAAAGCAATATCGGTTGCCATTGGGATACCCCAACCTGAGGATGCATCCCCACTTGAGTTGAATAGAAAGAAGATCAACGCTGGGAAAATCATTCCTCCCAAAGCTGCGAATATAGGTAACGTCGCTGCTTTTGGATCTTTAAGGTATCCACTAACTAACTCTCTTTTAATTTCAAGTCCAACTACGAAGAAGAAGATAGCCATCAGTGCATCATTGACAATGGTTTCTAAAGTGAGGTGATGTCCTTCTCCACCCATGTGGTAACTACCAAGAACTAATTCAAAATCTGTGTGCCAAAGATCATAGTAACTTTGAGACCATGGTGAATTAGCCCATACCAAAGCTATTACTGTCGCTAGAAGTAGGAGAATGCCCCCCGCTGCTTCAACATGCAAGAATCTTCTAATTGGTTTGCCAACACGGCGTGCCAAACGGCCATCACCTCCAAGCCATGTCCATTTGGGTAGATCGGGTATTGGTGTGTTCCCAGCCATTTCTTTCAAGATCCTTGTAATTTAGTCAAAGTCAATCGTAAAGGCATGCGGGCCTTTTCTTGTGTTTAATTCTTTTTCTCTAGTTGGAAGAAGATTACTCAAAGTACCTGATCTCGCCTTCAGCCGCTTCGACGACAGATTGCACCGCTATGTGCAAGAGGGCATGTTGGGCTTGAAATTCTTCAATGTCGGGATCTTTTTCGTTTGCATCCTTTGGCACGCTTTCACCTCGTACCGAATTCTCTAAATTCGCTAGCGCCTGATCCCAATCAGTTTGATCTGCTTTTCTTTCAAGATACATGCTCGGTGCTTGCAGCAATGCCCGATCAAGGTCATTAATAATTGCTATTACTACATCAGTTGTTGTTAAGACCCCGGGTGTTGCTATGAGACGGAGAGCTTGAAGTTTCCGCATGGCCATTGCCGCTATCATTTCTGGGGTCCCTAGTTCAATTACTGCTGAATCTATTTCTGCTAGATCTAAAGTAATTGTTGATTCAATCTCGAACCATTTTCTAAGCGTATTGAACAAAGTCTCCGTGACCTGATGAAGGGCAAGGAGCGAATCTGGTTTGGGGATTGGATTGAAATCTTCGTTATCGTCCACTTGCTCATGGTACTGATTTGTTTAAAATCCAACTATGCAAGAAATAAAGAATGTTACAAATGAGGTCTTTGATTATGAAGAAGGTGGGATATAGACAACCAGTTGGACGGTAGTTCCTTCGTCGGCGGAATCTATTTGAATTTCATCTGCGAGAACTCTCATTAAGGGGATACCAAATCCACCTTCATACTGCAATCTTTCTGGCTCGTTTAAAGGGCCTGCTTCTTTAAGTTCCTCAGGATTGAATCCTGGCCCACGGTCTTGAACTTCAACTTCTATTCGATCGTCCCCTAACCCGCATCTTATGGTGATGCGTTCATCTGAACCTAGGTTTGCGTGTGCACGGATTGCGTTAGTTGTAGCTTCTGAAACTGCTAAGCGGAGATCTTCTATTCGCTGATCTTCAACTGCTGGATCAAGTCCTGCTGCGGAAACAACTACTGCACGTACTAGGGAAAGGTATTCAGCTTTCGCAGGGATTTCTAGGGTGATTCCTTTAGTCATGAAAACCTTCTTTGCTGCCTTTCGTAGAGAGAACAGCATCAAGCCCGGTGAGTTT
>Ga0066836_10001512_pt1 | contig 12211 bp, 11 predicted proteins | sample ETNtaG_18_FD_71568 | JGI IMG/M metagenome (GOLD analysis project Ga0066836, IMG submission 71568) | Marine microbial and viral communities from oxygen minimum zone, Eastern Pacific Ocean - ETNP201302SV91 | ecosystem: Environmental > Aquatic > Marine > Oceanic | place: Pacific Ocean: Eastern...
TAAACTCCCTTCATCATCATGAAAAAATATAGTCTGAAATATTACTGAAGGGTCAAAATACTGGGCTTGTTTTATTGCTGTTTTGGTTGAGTCTAATTCGTATGTTGAAATCACTAAACAATAATTATCATATAATTCCTTATGTTCAAAAATATTTCCCCTATCATTGTATTTATATGACTCTGCCCAAATCATATCATCTGATTCTTCTTGATTCCCAATCATTTCTGGGTTTATTGCTTCTTTTGGATCATACCTAATTTGTTTAAATAACTTTCCTTTATCATCATATTTGAGAAACTCTTTCCAATATAAACTATCATTAGCGCCGTAAAGAGTACAGCTAGTTTTTCTTCCCAGGTTGTCATAATCAAAAACATATGAAAGAATTGTTTTTTTATCATACTTATGTTGCAGTTTAAGACCCTCATTAAACCCTGCTACATAAATATATTTTTTACTTAAAGGAAGGGTGTGACTGTAAACAGTGCTGTCTAGCATAGCACCATTTTTATCGTAATTCATTACTATGGAATGTTTTAATTCTTGAGTTTGAGTACCAAAGCTCTCAAATATGTGGAAAACTTTTATGGTGGTCGTATGTGAACCCATTAATAAAGAAAACCAGATATAAACCGAATAAGTTAATCTTTTCACCATAATTAAATTTATAAGATAATTTCAATCAAACAATGAGTTCAATTATTGAATGCAGATTATAATAATAAATTTTATTTGTTAAAAATAATATTACAAACTGCTTTATAATAGAATTTAAACCTTTTTAGTTATACCTTGCTTTAATTCTATATAGATGATTAAAATACATTAAGCCAAATATCGGCTTACAATTGCGGAGTTCTACTTGAATCATAGATTCAAAAAATATTTGTTTGCATTTTATATGCCCATGTTGGTAGCTACATCTCTTGTAGATGTTAGCTATAGCATTAAACAGAATGGTGTTATGATTAACCTTGATTATAAGGACCCAATCGATGATGATGATATTATTGGCTGGAAATCTGACCGTGGTTGGGTTTATTTAACCCTATTAGGTGTTAAGGCCCCCAAACGGGCAATGCCTCAACAGTATTTTAAAGGTCTTGTAAAAAAAATAGTCATAGATGATTTTGATGAATCGACTCAACTTGCAATACTTATTAATAAACCTGTTTTAGGTTATGATATCATAAATTCAAAAACCTCCCCTAGTACAATTGTATTCATTCATACTGAGATGAAAAAATCTGAGGTTGCAAACCTACAACAACACATCAAAGAAGATGGAGTCTCGGTGTTTAATATAGCAAAGTCATCAGGCTTTCCGAAATTTAACACGAATTTTAAAAATGCCTTTGATCAGGCTCGCAAAGAACTAGGTGCGAATGCAATTTTTGAATACCATGGAAAATTGTACACAACAAATCACCCGGGTGAAAAAGAAGCTATGGCACAATCAATTCTTTTGAACCAAACATCAGTATTAAACAAAGAAGTTTTTAAAGATAAAAACAATATTGATAAAACTGAGAATAATTACATAAATAAAAACAAATTTAAGGAAATTTATATTGATAATAATACAGGTGAAATACTTACTGAATTGGTTGTTGATACGTTAGTTTCGAAAACATTAAATCCCTCCTCCCCCACTATCAGTAAAGAGAAAAATGCGACCGCCATTGGGCAGCCCGAATTAGTGGAGAATGAAAATCTATTAATAGCCGAACCCGTGACTGATAAAAGTGTAAAAATAAGCAAGTGGAAGCGCTTTAAGAGATTGTTTTCTAGGAAAAAAAATACAGATGAAGATCATGAGAAGACAAAAGAGGCGGAGGACTTTATTAAGAATATAAGAATAGAGCCTGAAAACCTTGCAATAACAGAGACTAAGGTTTTAACTCCGGAAGACAATATAAAATTACAGAAAAAATACGTTCCGCCTAGAATACAAAATATTAACGAAAACTTAACGGATAATGAATATTACACTATGTCCCAGACACAATTCTCGGATTCAACTAAAGTTCAAGAATTACAACTTACTGAACAACCTCCATTAAAGAGTGATATTTATAAGCAATTGCAAAAAAAACATGTTCCTTTACCATCTCAAAATATTTTTAATGATACAATGCGATTTACTCATCGTGTAGAATCCTCTACGCAGCCCTCAGACACAAATATTGTACAAGCATGGTTTAACGATGAAACGATACTTTCTGAAAAGTATGATCCTAAGGTTTTGCAACACAAGCATATTCCTCCATATGATAGTGATTTGGTTTTTGATTCATTAGATGAAACACTCTACCAGCAGTCCCCACCGCAATCTCCAGAATTCACAGCTCCATTTATTTTGGATAAACGATTAAAAACACAATATAAAAATCAGGAAATAATTGTTAAGCCAAGGCATAATGTTGAAAAACATTTCAAACCAGATACAACAAAAAAAAATACGTGGCTCAGTTTTTTTCCAGAGCAAAAGGACTCAATCAGAAAAAATTTAAAATGGGATTTTAAAGAAGAGAATGAAATTCCACTTTTTTTACAAAGAGACAGTGAAACTTTGGATTACTCATCAAAAGAAGATTTAAACTATACTTGGAAAAAACAGTTATCTAATGTTAGACCAAAGTCTTTTCCACCGAGGTATTCGGACCCAGGGTTTCGTTATTACCATGAGGGAGGTATTAGAATAGAATCCAATATAGATGGTGTACCTATTTATCTAGATGGTAAGTATGTTGGCGACACTCCCCTTTCCCGACCCATTCAAGTAGAACCAGGATGGCACCAAGTTAGTGGTTTTTCTCCAGTATATACACATTTAGCATCACAAAAAGGATTACAATTTGTTGGATATGACTCTATAATTAATAATAATGAACTTTACGGATCGACTACTGTTTATGCAGAAGCTGGAAAATTAGAAACAGTATCTCTTAAATTCAATCAGATGGGTGATACTCCCAAAAAATGGAAAGAGATTAGCGGTGGAATGAATTTAGGAATACCATTATTCTCACTCTTAATCGGATTAATAAGTTGGGCGATGTAGCCAAAACATAAATTTGGCAATTGTATAATAAAGCGATTAATAAATGAGTATCTATAAAAACATTAGATCTGCAATTTTATCAAATATTGTAAAACCTGCAGATCGTTCGATTGGTATAGAAATAGAATCAATAATCTATACTAAGCATGATACAAGAATTCCTGTAAACTCTGATCAGGAATATTGTGCCATAAAATTTGTAAATATTATGAATGAAAAAGTTGGTAATAATGGAAATTATTCTCTGGAACCAGGAGGGCAAATAGAGTGGTCTAGTAAGCCCTATAAAGATTTAAATACATTACAGAGAGCCATAAAAAAACATAATAATCTTGTTTCTGGTAGCTTGAAAAAACATAATCTAAAATTAATAACATATGGTGTTGATCCCCTATTTAATCCAGATGATATTGATTTAATTGATCTCAAAAAATATCAGTTAATGGATAAGAGTATGGAACGTAGTGGAAGTATGGGGAAATGGATGATGAGATGTACATCTAGCATCCAAGTGAACTTTGATGTGATAAACTCTCAAGAATTGGAAGAAATGGTTTTCATTGCAGATTGTCTTCATCCAGTTGCGGCATATTTATTTGCAAATAGTCCATTTCAGAATGGGGAAAAAACTAATAATAAAAACGTGAGAAATATAATCTGGGAAAACACAGATAAATCTCGATGTCGTAATCTTCTTGATCATGGAATTAATTCATCAGAGGATTTAATCAATTCTTATATCGATTATATACTTACAGTTCCCAGCCTTTTTCATATAGATAGTTCTGGTGGAATAATAGAAGCCAAACAGAACATTGGGGAACGATTATATGACTTAGAAAACACTGGTGGTCTAACAAGACGGCATATTGATGCTGCTTTACATCAAATTTTCACAAATGTTCGAATTAAGAATTTAGTTGAAATAAGAGGAGCAGATCGAACCCCAGAAGGATATGAGATAACACCAGCAGCATTTTGGACAGGTTTGTTAACCGATAAGTTAATTAGGAAAAAAACACTGAATATTTTAGATAAGTGGAGCAATGATGATAGAAAATTATTTAATTACGCTGCAAATAGTTTGAATACTTCACAACCAGGTCCTATTAAAAAATCTTACGGTGAATGGATTCAAAAATTTGGGAATCTTGCATTAGATGGGTTAAAAATTCGCAATTTAAATGAAGAGAAACTTTTTGAGGATTTTTTTGAGATTGTTATAAAAAATGGGCCATTTAGCATTCAAGTACAAAAAAATGGATAAAAAGAAAATACACAACTTAGTCTTGGCACCTATGGTTTTAATTAGTTTAGTTGTTATTATTATGGGAGCTGCTTGGTGTATACATCCAGAACCATGGTTGTTAGATAGGCCTCCAAATGAAGCGTTATTACAAACATCATTCAATAATCTTTTTTCTGCAAAAATTAATACCCATCTACCAGCTTATTTGATTGTTATATACAAATTTTTTGGGTTATGGTTAATTTCTATAGGTCTTTTAATTCTTGCTTATACCTATGTAACTCGTTTAGGTACTACACTTGCACGAAATGTAATCCATACTGCGTTGTTTCTTATTCTCATTGCGGTTTATTACTTGGTTTTTAATTTTATTCCAACATCACCTTTTATGCCAATATTATTTGGTTTCACGGTTTGTCTTTTATGCAGTAGGTATTATTCTAAACAGTTGAAAGAATAAATTGATTGTTTTTTTTGTGCGTAAAATAATTTATGCCCTTAAGTTTTGATTAGTAATTATTTAACATAATTTTAATGAAAACTTATTTTACATCTACAATTTTCAGAAAAGTATTAGCAGCATTATCGGGATTATTTCTAGTGGTTTTTTTATTTGGGCATTTAGTTGGAAACTTGCAACTATTTATACCTGGTGTAAATGGCCAAACCCAATTCAATCAATATGCGCAGTTTATGACTATGAATCCATTGGTTAAAATTTTGTCAGTTTTAACATACTCATCAATTATACTACATATTTCTATTACAATTTTTTTAGCTATTAAGTCAAATAACACAAGGTCTGTACAATATGAAGTCTCTAGTGGGAATATAAATAGCACCTGGAGTTCTAGAAATATGACGCTCCTTGGGGTAATATTAATGTTTTTTATAATTGTACATATGAAAAGTTTTTGGTATGAGATGCACTTTGGTGAAATACCCTATCAAAATTTACATGATGGTGAAAAAATAAAAGATTTACATACGATAGTTATAGCGGCATTTAAAAATCCATATTACACCTTTTTTTATGTTTTTAGTATGGTTGCTCTTGCAATGCACTTACACCATGGTGTGGAGTCCGCATTTCACACAACGGGTGTTAGAGTACGCCAGTATGAAAAACCTTTAAAATACTTAACAAATGGTGTCGCAATTATTGTTCCCGCTATTTTTGCTTCGATCCCAATATATATTTTTATAACGCGTTGATGATATTAAATAGCAACATACCAAATGGTCCGCTTTCAGACAAATGGACAAATTATAAATCCCATGTCCCACTTGTAAGTCCCGCAAATAAAAGAAGATTAGAAATAATCATTATAGGGACAGGTCTCGCGGGTGCTTCAGCATCTGCATCATTAGCTGAAATGGGATATAAGGTGAAAACTTTTTGTTTTCAAGATAGTCCTAGACGTGCTCACTCCATAGCGGCCCAGGGTGGGATTAATGCCGCTAAAAATTATCAAAATGATGGAGATTCTGTTTTTCGCTTGTTTTATGATACAATAAAAGGTGGAGATTACCGATCAAGAGAAGCAAATGTTTATCGTCTTTCCGAAGTCAGTGCAAGTATTATTGATCAATGTGTAGCGCAAGGAGTTCCATTTGCTCGCGAATATGGCGGAACCTTAGATAATAGATCTTTTGGTGGCGTTCAAGTATCTAGAACTTTTTATGCAAGAGGGCAAACCGGTCAACAACTTCTGTTAGGTGCCTATAGCGCGTTAAGCCGGCAAATTGCCAATGGAAATGTTCAGATGTACAATAGACATGAAATGCTTGATATTGTAAAAATAAATGGTAAAGCAAGAGGTGTGATTGTTCGTAATCTAGTGACAGGTGAATATCAACGACATTTTGGTCATGCTGTGGTGCTTGCAACGGGTGGCTATGGAAATGTTTACTATCTATCTACTAATGCTATGGGTAGCAATGTAACAGCAGCATGGAAAGCATATAAAAAGGGTGCAATGTTTGCAAATCCGTGTTTTACTCAGATACACCCTACCTGTATTCCTGTGTCAGGTGAATATCAATCTAAGCTTACTTTAATGTCTGAATCATTACGCAATGATGGTAGAATCTGGGTACCAAAAAAGAAGGGTGATACACGACCGGCCGAACAAATTCCAGAAGAAGATAGAGATTATTATTTAGAACGTAGATATCCTGCTTTTGGAAACCTTGTTCCTAGAGATGTTGCATCTAGAGCTGCTAAAGAACGTTGTGATGAAGGTTATGGTGTGGGAAGCACCGGCTTAGCGGTTTATCTTGATTTTAAGGATGCCATTGCTCGATTAGGAAAAGATATTATTTCCTCAAGATATGGAAATCTTTTTACCATGTACGAAAAAATAACGGGAGACGATCCTTATGTAACCCCTATGAGAATTTTCCCAGCTGTGCATTATACTATGGGGGGACTTTGGGTAGATTACGACCTTATGACTACGGTCCCAGGTCTTTATGCAATTGGCGAATGTAACTTTTCAGATCATGGGGCTAACCGTCTAGGTGCGTCGGCCCTTATGCAGGGTTTAGCTGACGGTTATTTTGTTTTACCATATACAATTGGAAAATATTTATCTGAAGATATAAGGACGGAACCAATAAAAACTGACCATGAAGAGTTTAAAAATGCTGAGGATAGAGCCAGAGAAAGAATTAAAAAATTAATAAAGAATAATGGCAGTCGTTCTGTAGAAAGTTTCCATAGAGAATTGGGGAAAATTGTTTGGGACCACTGTGGTATGTCGAGGAATAAAAAAGATTTAACGCAAGCTATTAATGATATACAACAATTGAGAAAAGATTATTGGGAAAAAGTAAAAGTTACCGGTGATGAAAATAGCTTGAACCCCGAACTAGAGAAAGCTGGAAGAGTAGCTGACTTTTTTGAACTAGGAGAGTTGATGATGCGTGATGCGCTAGAACGCCGTGAATCATGTGGTGGACATTTCAGGGAAGAATATCAAACTAAGGAAGGCGAGGCACTAAGGGATGATGATAATTTTACATTTACTTCAGCATGGGAGTTTAACGGAGTTGGTAAACCTCCGATTTTAAATAAAGAAGATTTAAGTTTTGAAACTGTGCATCCAACTCAACGAAGTTATAAATAATATGGAAAAATTAAATCTCACATTAAAAATTTGGAGACAAAAAAGTCAGTCAGACAAAGGGTGTTTTAAAACATATCAAGTCAAAGATCTCAATAAACACATGTCTTTTTTGGAAATGATGGATGTATTAAATGAAAACCTTGTAAATAAAGGAGAAGAGCCGATTGCGTTTGACCATGATTGTAGAGAAGGAATTTGCGGAATGTGTTCAATGGTTATTAATGGAAGACCACATGGACCTTTACAAGGAACTACAACTTGTCAGTTACATATGAGACATTTTAAAAATGGTGATATGATCACGATTGAACCTTGGCGTGCAACTGCTTTTCCAGTTGTTAAAGATTTGGTTGTTGACAGATCGTCATTTGATAAAATCATTCAAGCAGGTGGTTACATATCCATAAATACTGGTAGTGCTCCAGATGGAAATGCAATACCAATACCAAAAGATATGGCTGAAAATGCTTTTGACGCCGCAGCATGCATTGGGTGTGGTGCGTGTGTTGCAGCTTGTAAAAATGCATCAGCTAGCTTGTTTGTTTCATCTAAAATCTCTCAATTTTCCTTATTGCCTCAGGGACAACCGGAGAGAAAAGAAAGGGTTAAGAACATGGTTAAACAGATGGATGATGAAGGATTTGGTCATTGTACCAACACCAGAGCATGTGAAGCAGAGTGTCCTAAGGAAATATCAGTAGAATATATAAGAAAAATGAATTTGGATTACAACCTTAGTAATATAAAGGGTTGATTTTATTGATTGCGTGAACTCTAAGTTAAAACAGTTTTTATTTTAGTCTAAAATTCACAGGGATTGAGATCCAAACTCCAACAGCACGCTCACGCTGTTTGGCAGGCTTGAAACGAGTGGATCTGATTGCTTCCATTGCCGCTTCATCCAAACCTGTGTTTGGGACACCTTTCAAAATTAGCGTTTCTTTAACCCGACCTTTTTCATCTATAAATGCTTGAACTACAACAACCCCTTCAATACCTGCTTCTTGTGCTATTTCTGGGTATTTGGGACGTATAGGTGTCATTGAAACCGGAGGGTCATCATAGGGAATGAAAACAACTTTTGGTCCTGAAGAAGGCGGAGGTGGCGCATCTAGGTTAGAGAAATCATCAAAATCTAATTCATCTAGGGTTAGATCATCCGCAATATCTTCGTCATCCGATGGTACAGGTATAGATGGTCTGGCAGGTGGGGGGGTATTATCAATTTGCTGTGTCTGAGGGATTTCAATATTTTCAATAATTACTTGGTCTATTTCTTCAAAATCAAGATTATTCACAAAGCGTGGAAATAATAAAAAATTTAGAATGATTAAAGCTGTACCTATTAAAGCTGTAATTCGAATTACAATTGGATATTTTACCTTTAAAGGATTAATAAATTCCATTATTCTACTAAAGTCTTTGACGAATAGTTTAGTTTAAGAGCTTCTACTTCTCGTAGATTCTCGTGTATGCCTGATACAAGTCCCATCTCAGCCTCTTCATCACCTTTAAGTGATACAACAATTTGCGGGTTAGCAACACGTTTATCATACATAACACTGGAAATATCATCTACATTCATTAGGCGATCATCAATTGATATTAGACCATCTTTTGAGACCCATATTTGCACTGTATGTCTTTTGGATTTTAGTTTTTCAATACGTTTTGCTTTAGGCAGGTTTACTGGTAACCCAGCAAACTCTTTTAAAACCGTAGTTACCATGAAAAACACTAATAACATAAAAATGATATCAGGCATTGAAGCAGTTGGTATTTCGCTAGATATTTGAGTTTTTTTTGAAAACTTCATTTAGTTGCTATTTGCAATTGATATACGTTTTGCATCAGCCATTTTCAATTGGTCAATTACTTTTACATAATCTTTATACGCTGTTTTTGGGTGAGCTTTAACTGATACAACTAATTTATCATTGGCTCTAAGCCGGTCTCCTACAATTCGGTGAATTTGTGAAACATTCGTTGGTTCTTCATCAAGTAAAACTTTTCCCTGAGAGTTAATTAAGCAATTAAGAATATTTTCTTTGCGAATTTCTATTTCCATATCTCCAGGAGGAGGTAAAATAATGCCTAATCCTTTATCCGTATCAATTGTTGTTGTGACAAGAAAAAATATCAATAGAAGAAAAGCGATATCTGCCATAGAAGAAGTAGGGATTTCGCCCCCTTTAAATCGTCGTTTTTTAGCCATATATATTTAGATGGATAATGATTACTTTGCTTTATATTCGTGTAAATAATCCACAATCTTCACAGACTGCTCTTCCATATCAAGAACTAGCTTATCAATTCTAGCAACAAAAACATTCTGGAATGTTTGAATAATCATTGCCACTATTAATCCAAATGCTGTGGTAAGTAGTGCTTGAGAAATACCCCCAGCAACAACAGCGGGTGATATGTCATTAGCAGCTTTAATAGCATCAAATGCTGCAATCATACCTACAACGGTTCCAGTAAATCCAAGCATAGGAGCTATCGTTATAACCGCATTCAACCAAATCATGTTTTTTTCTAGGAATGCCATCTCAATTGCCCCGGAATTTTCGATAGCTTTTTCAACCTCAGTTATTTCTCTATCTACTTTTGTTAAACCAGCATGAAAAATTGCAGCAATTGGACCCTCTGTATCGCTGCAAATTTTTACAGCTTCATCTGGACCATCATTATCAATTGATTGTTTGACGGTATCAAAAAATGTTTGTGAATCTACAGCTGACATCATCAGCGAATAAGCTCGTTCGATCACGAATGCTAAACCAAAAATAAGTGTGATCAGAATCGGCCACATGAAAGCGCCCCCTTCCAAAAAATAATGTACCATTATTAAACTCCATATTTAATTTATAAGAATAAAAATTATTAAAATATTTAATTCAAAGAACATGAATTTAATTTATTGACTTTAGAATTGCATCAGCTTCATTAAAGTGTTTTAATGACTCTAAAACTTGATTATCATGCATTAATCTTATATTAGTGCTTTTATTTTTCCCCCAAATTGCACCAGCTAATTCACTTTTAATTCTGTTGCAAATATATTTTTCATCATTACGCAGAGAATCTCGAATTATATTAATCGAGTCTTGTTCAAGATAAACAAGAAAACTATCAAAAGTATTTTCTGAGACATCCCAATTATTTTTAAATTCTAAAAAAGACGTAAAATCATTTTTATGAGTCGATGCATAATTTGATGCAAAATTAAAAATTGGGCGTTTTGGGTTTGTCAGAACTCTAGCCGTTTCAATGTTAAAATTAGTTTTGAATGGTATATGTATATCTGGTGTTATTCCACCTCCTCCATAAACAATTCTCCCTGATTTAGTTTGATATTTAGGTCTTAATTTTTTCAAACTATCAATCTTTGATTCTCGATCCGTTGCATATAGTTCTCGATAATATGCTAGATCATTACCATCATCATAGGGCCGTTGAATTAACCTTCCTGATGGTGTGTAATAACGGGCAATTGTTACACGTACCGCAGCCCCGGTTTCCAATGGTAATTGCCTTTGCACCAATCCCTTACCAAAGCTTGTTTCTCCAACAATTAATCCTCTATCCAAGTCTTGGATTGCACCAGATACAATTTCGGAAGCACTCGCAGACCCTCTATTAATTAATACTATTAAAGGGAAATCACTACTACCTTTAGTTTTATTGCTTTTAAAGACTTGATTGGATTCTTTTATCTTTCCGACTGTATATACAAGAGTATCTGATGTCGTAATAAATTGATCAGAGATTGCGGCTGCTTGTTCCAAAAACCCTCCGCTGTTTCCTCGCAGGTCAAACAATAATTTTTTCATTCCTTGAGAGGTTAAGGTGTCTAATGCAGCAACAACCTCTGATTCAGTTGTTGCTGAAAACCTTCTGAGAAATATATAACCGGTTTCATTGTCAAGCATTGTTGCAGCGCCTACACTATAAATTGGGATATTATCTCTAATAATTGTCACATCAAATGGGTTGGGGGTCCCAATGCGAGAAATAGCGACCACCACTTCAGTCCCCTTTCGCCCTCGAAGTTTTTCAAAAACTTCTGTTTTTGTAATTTTATATGCATCTTCACCATCAATAGAAATTATTTTATCTCCTGGCATAAGGCCAACAATATCAGAAGGACTATCTGGAATAGGAGAAATAACGGTTATATATCCATCTAAAATATCAAACTCTATACCTATACCTTGGAACTTACCTTTAAATAACTCACTAATGTTTTCTTGTTCTTTGGCGGGGATATAATTGGAATGAGGATCTAAGGTCTCCATCAATCCTTGGAATGCACCATCCATTATTTTTTCAAAGTCTACAGTATCAAAATAAAAATGATTCACATATCGTATTATCTGCTCGAGGCTTTTCATTCTTTCTCGTAATACTCTATAAACATTTTGATTGTTTGCAGATATTTGAGGAACAAACAAAAAAATTGCAAAAAGAAAACCAAAGAATGCCGAAAACACCAGAGGCCATATCCGACGGATCACATTAAACATTATTTATACTTTTAGCTAAAGACCGATGTATAGCATTGTACGAAAAGTAACTCCTGACAATGCGGCGCTCGGAGAGTCACTAATTTGTGTTTTACCATTCAATTTCCAAGCACCTGCATTAACAGTACCCTTGTTAAACCCGACACTAATACGCAATCCAACACGTTCTAAAAATTGCCATTTTACAGCGACATAGGGCTGAAAATTGAAAAAAGCTGCAGAAACATCTCTTAAT
>Ga0066836_10001514_pt1 | contig 12208 bp, 11 predicted proteins | sample ETNtaG_18_FD_71568 | JGI IMG/M metagenome (GOLD analysis project Ga0066836, IMG submission 71568) | Marine microbial and viral communities from oxygen minimum zone, Eastern Pacific Ocean - ETNP201302SV91 | ecosystem: Environmental > Aquatic > Marine > Oceanic | place: Pacific Ocean: Eastern...
GATAATTTCGCAGGTGGTGACGCTGCCGCAGCTTCTTGGGTGCTTACTGTAACAAATATTGTTGGAGCAGCTTTACTGCTTCAGTCTGGGCGTTTAACGGATAAGTCTGGACCGCATAGACTATACAAGTTTGGGGTACAAGTATTTGTATTAGGAGTTGTTCTTTCGACAATCGCCCCTTCTCTATGGTTTCTTGTTCTCGCTCGTGGTTTAGCTGCAGCCAGTCAGGCTCTTATGGGTCCTGCTGCCATTGCCCTAGTAATTATGTATTCAGGTCGCGGACGTGAATCTGAAGCAGTTGGTCGATGGGGTTTCTACACTGCTGTTGCCGGCGCTATCTCTCCACTTATAGTCACGCAATTGATTAGTACCTTTACGTGGCGTTCATTATTCGCACTTCAGGTTCCTATCGGGCTCTTTGTACTCTATTGCCTATCTGGTGTTGACCTTCCTAAGGGCGGTGATAATTCTGTTTCTATTAAGCTATTTGATTCGGCCATAACAATATCTGGGCTGACATTAATAATCCTTCCGATAGTAAAAGCAGATACTTGGGGAGTTCTATCCTTCAAAACAGTGGCCTTTTTCTTAACTGGATTACTACTTCTGGTAGTGCTGGTAAAAAAATCAAATGAATCACCTTCTTCTCCACTCCAATTGCAACTGTTCAACAATAGGAACTTTGTTTGTGCAAGCGTGATGTCTTTGTTTGCAGGAATAGCGTTTTATGCCCATTGGATGTCAGTACTGCTTTTTATGACGGAAGTTTGGAATTATGGCATCGTTAAAGCAGGTTTAATTTTGACAATTATGCCGGGCTCAATGAGCTTATGTTCTATATCATTTGGCCGAATGTCTGATAACTACGGATTTCGTTGGGTCGTTATCCCCGGTATAACAATTTATTCATTGCTCTTCTTCTTTCTATGGCTTTGGGTAGGGCCCAACGAATCAATGACATTTCTTATTCCGGCTTTAGTTGGCTCTGGAATTGGTATGGCAACTGTTTGGCCTACGCTGACGTCGATAGGTGCTAGTGGGACCAAAGAATCTCTACTCGGGAGTGCCACATCAGTCATTCATACCATCCAACGTGTAGGAGGGGCACTGGGGATTGCTGTGGTTCTAGCTATCGTTGGTTCAGTCGGAGAACTTGGATCAATTGAAGCACACCGCGCTGGTTTACTGGTTATGCCAGCAGCTGGGATAGTTACTCTTATTTGCTCTCTGTTCCTATCTAACCGCTCTTAATAAATTAACGTGATACACGTTGGAGAATTTCCTGTACAACCGTTGCGACATGTGACCCGTCCGTTGAATAAATTTTACCTGTCGCTAAACCTCGATTACCTATATGTGTCACACCTTCGTGAAGATGTAATTGCCAGTCATATGGGGATTTAGATCGGTGAAACCAAACGGCATGGTCCAGGCTCGCCCCAAAGAAAGGAGACTCCTCTCCCCCATCCCATATGCCGGAGAATTTAGGATGCATCCGAATTGCCGCATCAAACGGAACGTCGTCGCTTGCATAAACGACCCCTAATTCGTTAGGTAATTCATTTGTTAGTGATCCATTCAATTTCAGCCACACACCGTGCCCGTATGGTGTTTCACCCGCTGGTATTACTCGCCTCTCCATTAGATTTGACCAATTTTCACTTTCTAGAGTTGATGGATGAGGTATTAATGCCATGTCAAATTTATCATTGACATCAGGCCCTTTTTCAATCAACTGAAACGATGCAGAAAGGTTGAGAATCGCACCCTCTGATTGATTGGCCACAACACGTCTAGTCGCAAAAGACTTGCCATCTCTTAAGCAATCAACCTGATAGGTAATAGGTTCGTTTGAGTTTCCCCCTCGGATAAAATATGCATGTATTGAATGCACCTTTAGTTCCTTGGGAACTGTCTTTTGCGCTGCAGCTAACCCTTGTGCAACAACCTGACCGCCGTACACTCTCCCCCATTGATATTCTGGGCTTATTCCTTGAAATTCTGTTTCAGAAGTTTGACTCAATTTGATTAACTCTTGAAAGTTTTCTATTTGGTTTGGAAATTTCACGGCAAATCCTCACAAGCGCTCTCTGGTTAGTCAGTTCAAGGCTATTATTCTTCTATGCAAAACGCTGTCATCATAACAGGTGGAGGGTCCGGACTTGGTAAAGCACTCGCAAAATTACTCACTGCCAAGGGTGAGAATGTTATTACTATTGATTGGGCAGGCGATGTAGATATCAATGCTGATTTATCGACTGAGCCTGGTCGGGTATTGGCCATACGGGAATCTTTGTCGTTATGTCCCGAACCAAAAGCTGTCGTATCGAATGCAGGCTTGAGCCCAATACATGATAACCCTGCTGAAATTATTGAAGTGAATTGGTTTGGAGCGGTACATATTCTGGAACATTTTTTAGTCCCGTTATCACAAAATCCTTCTGCTGCAGCAGTTGCCGTATCATCGATTGGCGCAGCTATCGGTGGAGATCCAACTTTAGAACGCTATTTACTGGCCGGTGAAGCATCCGCCGCTGTCAACTTCATCACGGAGTTAGGTCAGGATCAACCATTAGACGCTGGAATCATAGCGTATAGCACCTGCAAAGCTGCTTTAGCCCGTTTCGTTCGGTCAAAAGCAAGCGAATGGGGGGCGATGGGCGTACGTTTAAATGCCGTTGCACCTGGAAGAATGGAAACGCCTATGCTTGAGGGCCTTTTAGCACATCCGGACGTTTCGCCTGGTATTGAAGCTATGCCAACCGGAATCAGGGAATCCGCATCAGCAACTACAGTTGCGAATGTTGTTGATTTCTTTCTTGATCCTAAATCATCCTTTGTTCATGGCCAGGTGCTCTACGTAGATGGTGGTTCTGAGGCGATCCTTCGGCCTGATCTTATATAGATTCCATCCATTCACACACATAGTCTCTTTCTTGAGTAACACTCTTGTAATGCGTTACTTAATTGATGACTTGTCTGATTTGGATGATGTTATTTTGGATCGACTCCCTCAAGATATCAAGAATCAGATTTCCTCTGGAAATCTTAAAAAATTACCCAAAAATGTTGTTGACTCACTTCCTGATCAGATTTCGGACGCCATCCCGAGTTCTTTAGTAGAAGCAGCAAATGCTAACCCTGTTTTAACTTTGATTCTCACCATATGTGGCACAATTGGTATTCTCGGCTTCTTATATGGTGTTTTCAAGAGTGGTTTTAAGACGGCTTTTTTCTTTGCGCTTGTTGCTATCTGCTCGTGGGGTTATTTTGCTATTCCCTAATTATAGACTTGCTGTACCAGCTGTGATCCCGCCGTCAATATAGATTATTTGCCCGTTAACGTAGCGTGCTTCTTCAGATATTAGAAACTTGATCACGTCAGCAACATCTGCGGCCTCCCCCACTCTCTTTAGCGGAACTGCATTGGCTCGTAGCTCTCGTGCTTTACCTTCATAATTTGAAGCAGTGCCTTCGGTGACAATCAGCCCTGGACCTACAGCGTTAACTCTTACCGGCGACAATTCTAACGCCCATTGTTTGGTCAGAGTTTCAATTGCTGATTTTGACGCTGCATACAGCCCTAAACCCGGAGAGTTCGTTTTTGCTGCGGCTGATGTAAGGTTAATTATTGCACTAGTACTTTGTTTCTTTATTTTCGGTAGAGCATGTTTTGTGCAAATGACAGTGCCCATCAGATTTACTTTAACAACCTCTGACTGATGCGTTAGTGACATTTCGGAAAGGACCTCTGGAATCCAAATTCCCGCATTATTTACCAGCGCATCGATTTCTGTAATCGAGTTGAAGAATTCTGCGACTTCTGTTTCATCAGTGATATCGATATTCGCTATTTCACATTGAAGCATATTTCCGGCTTCTTCTATAGCGTCAGCATTTTTGTCGATAATAATTACTTCATAATTATCGTTTAACATTGCTTTGGCTGTGGCAAAACCTATCCCTTGCGCTCCTCCGGTTACTACTACCCGTATGGTTTCAGTCATCATTGCAGTCCGATGCTAGTTTGAGGATTCTTTGGGCTGCGAATCGTATATTTGCCTTAATAGCCAAAATCTTAAAAATCTGCCGATGCTGTAGCGAATATAGATGAACCCTCCGACTATCGAAAGTGCTAGACCGAAGATTGCGAGAATCATGTGTTCGTTGTGCTCGAGATTATCAATAGCTAAATTTCCGCTATTTTGAGAGCCAGCGACAAAGTACGAGATGAACGCTAATAGCGCACCTCCTATCATGAGAACGAATCCTATAATTTCGTACACCCGCTCTCGTTCTGTGTTTCCTTTTTTATTTCTGATCGCTTCAACTGCTTGTTCAAAGTCGTCTGTCATATTGATTTCCCCTATTGCTCACTTCGATCATTTTTGTCCTTTCTGCCAAGATAGGCAGCGGAGAGTTCTTCCTCAAGTTCATTCGGATCTCCTTCACGAACTATTTTGCCATTCACCATAATTCCTGCTTTGTTTGAAACACCTAATACTGTTCTAGCGAATTGCTCGACGACGAGAACGGCTATTCCTTCTTCAGCGATTTGACGAACTATTTGATATAAATCTTTGACAATAATTGGCGCTAAACCCATTGATAATTCATCTAGTAAAAGAATTCTGGGGCTAGTTCCCAGCGCTCGTGACATTGCTAGCATTTGTTGCTCGCCGCCGGAAAGGGTTCCTGCTAGTTGTTTCCGGCGAGTCGCTAATTGGGGAAATCTTTTGAACGTTGATGTCTCAATTTCTTCCAATTCAACCCCTGCATGTGTCATCATCACTAAATTTTCTTGGACACTAAGGTTAGGGAAAATACCTTTCCCTTCGGGTATTGTGCATAATCCGACTTTAGATAAGGATTCCGGTGCAATTCCTTCCATTGACTGGCCGGCAACTTTAAATATTCCAGTCGAGATCTCTATCTGCCTACAACAGACTTTAAGTGTGGTTGATTTTCCTCCCCCATTGGGACCTAGCAGAGCATAAATATCTCCTGGGTGTAGTGCGAGGTTGACCCCGTGCAGCACCGGTATTCTCCCATATCCTGCACTCACCTCAACTAATTCAAGTAAAGGTTTACTCATAAATCACCACCTAGGTAGGCGTCAATGACTTTCTTGTCGTTTTGGATTTCTTTAGTAGAACCACTTGCGATAATTGAACCAAAATCTAAGACGTACACGTGGTCGCACACAGACATAACTAAAGACATATCATGTTCAACAAGGAATATTGTGATCCCTTTTCCAGCTAACATTCGGAGAATACTCCCAAATTCTGCTGTTTCAATATCGTCCTGGCCAGATGCTGGCTCGTCAAGCAGTATTAATTTCGGATCTTGCATCAGCGAACGTGCTAATTCAACCAACCTAGCTTTCCCAGTTGGAATTTCTGCGACGTGGTAATCCGCTAATTCTGTTAGTCCGGTCAGTATGAGAGTATCTTCAATTTTCTGATCTATTGTTTTTCGAATTAGCGTTGATGTGTTACCTGTCGCCCACTGGTTTCGAATTTCAGCAGAAACGCGAATGTTCTCTGCAACTGTTAGAGATGGAAATAGCTCAAGTCGCTGGAAGGTTCTTCCTAGGCCACTCCTAGCTCGCTTATACGGCGCTAAGTTCGTAATTCTCTCTCCATCTAAGTTAACTTGCCCTTCATCAGCTCGTTGGAGACCATTGACAACATTAAATAGCGTTGTTTTCCCTGCTCCATTTGGACCGATAAGACCAGTGATCTTTCCACTTTCAACGGTCATTGATACTTTATTTAGAGCTATGTGCCCGCCGAATCTTACTGTCACATCATTTATAGATAGATAATGCATCACAGAATTCTCTCTCCATAGTCATCCATCTTGATAGTCGTTAAATTCAATTCTTTATCTAAATCTTCGACTATCTGAGTCGTGAAGTCATGATCGATACCGACGAGTTCTAGTTGAGGATCCTTACCAGCCTCTAAATCTTTCTTTTTTGCTTCAGCGATTAATGGAATTACAAGAAGGGTTGGTGTGAATAGAAGCAGAAATGTCCAGCCGTCAATAATGTCAATAACTCGTAGAAGCCAGAAACAAGTCGACGCTACCACTCCGACTGATAGGAGTTTACGATTGTTTCTTTCTTTTAGAACTCTGTATCCATCAAATATTTGTGCGGCGATCCCGTTCGGATTGCGCCCCAAACCGATTCCCGCCATTGCTGGGCCGAGGAATATGAAAAAATCGTGAACAACAGTAAAAAGCCAATCGAAACTTGCCCAATCACTAGCTAGTTTTTCCCAAAAATCTCCCATGACAAGGAAAGCAGTTCCGTAGAGAATCCCTCCGATTAGTGCTCCACTGATGTACCCAATTCCTCCCACAACGGTAAGCATGAATAGTGCAAGTCCTTCAAATACCGTAAATGGAGCATCTTCTTGAATAGCTCGTAGGTTAGATGCATGAAGCGCTCCACCAAACCCGGCGATGGCTGCAGCCAGAGTAAATACGGACAGTTTGAGCTTAAGCATATTTAAGCCGAGTGTCGCGCATGCAGCTGGGCTGTCCTTCATTGCTGACAGTTGCCTGCCATATGTACTCCTCCGAAGTACAACGAGCAAAATAGAAATTATGGCAAATGAAATACTTAGAAGAATCAACATAGCTGACTGATTATTTCGAAAATCTATACCAAGGAAACCTGGTCTGGGTATATTTAGCGCTCCGTTGTTGAAGATATTGAAAGTGATATCTTCGCCATCTCCGATAAGGGGAATATCTAAGCTTAAAGTTTGGCGTTGTTTATATATCATTTTGTCAACAAAAATAGCGAATGCGAAAGTAGCTAACCCCAAATAAAGGCCACGTAATCGTAGTGCCGGAAGAGCAACGATAGCTCCAACAGCACCGGAGATAAGTGAGGCGACTATGAGTCCACTGAAAGACATGCTCTCGCGGCTAGCAATGCCGGTACCTGATGTCCCGTCAAAAAGAGTTATGAACACGAACACGGTAATAGCGAATGCAGCTACTGCAATCCATAGCCGTGATCGTGCAAGTCCGAATGCTGGAAAGACAAGGTAGCCAAAGAAAACAGCTAAAAGTACTGCAAGTGTCGCGAATCCCGCTCCTGTTTCGACTCCAGATCCGACATCAAACTGATAAGCGGATATCGCGCCGATTCCAGCAAAAGCAAGTGGGGCTAAATTTATTTCTCCTGCGTATCCAGTTAATAACACCATCGAGAGTCCTATGATTCCAAACCCGATTCCTTTAGCGAGACTGAATTCCCATTTGCTCTCAAGGATCAATGTGAATCCAGAAATGACCGCTACAAGAACTATTCCCCACGTGATTGCTGATTTAATGGTGGGAACTTTGAAGCTTTCACGCATTTTTGTAAGGGAAGTTCCCCGAAGTCGCTCTTGGGGTAGAACGATGAGAATTGCAAACAGAATAACGACTGGTATCGCTGACCGTAGTTCAGATAACCAAGGCCATTTCCTTCCTGTTCCAGAGAGCCAATTCCAATATGACACTGTTAAACCGATTGCTAAGCCACCCATAAACGTTAATGGGAGGTTTTTAAGTCGGCCGAAAATCGCAGCTGCATATGCGTTAACGACAAGGAGAGTTAGCGCTAGAACATTCAAGCTTCCTAGAAGAGGGGAAATGAGGATTCCAGCTATGGCAGCCATCATTGCCCCGATAGCCCAACTTAACAATGCAGCAAAATCTGGTTTACCTCCGTTTAACTGAACGAGTTCTCGGTTATCTACTACAGCTCGCATTGTTATCCCGATTCTTGTATTTGAAAGAAGAAACTTCAGGACTAAGGCAAGAAGTAGAGCGGTAACGACAACAATTGTTTGATGTGTTGTGATGTAAGCATCACCTATTGACCATTTTGATTCTCTGCCGAAAAATGGTTCGGGGATTCTTGATTCAAGGTCTTGCCAGATCCAATTTGTTGCTCCGATAAATGCCAACATGACTGCTATAGGTATAACCAATTTTGTCGTCTCATTTGTACCTTCTAGTCCACGCATAACTACCAGTTGCAGAAAAATGCCAATAATTGGAGCAACTATAAATAATACGAACAACATGGCGAGAGGTGCAGGCCATTGTCCACCCCATCCAGTGTCCCAACGTAATTGCCAATAGATGAAGGCTGTGAACATGCCAATCGCGCCGTGAGCGAAATTAAAGATGCCAGACGTCGTGTAGGTAACAACGAGTCCCGCGGAAGCAATTGAGTAGATAGAACCAATTGCTAATCCAACGACTGTGAACGTAATCAGTTCAGTCATTGTTTATTGAATTTACTCAGCGATGAATTTCTGAGAAACTCTGTTCTCATCAAGTTGAGCGTCCTCTGTCCACTGATTCGTAAATTCTCCAGCCCAAGCATCGTCACACGCATATGTCCCTGGTTCTGGCGGGAAGATTCTCTCATACGTATCTCCAACTAATTCAAGGACGATTCCGCATGGTGGTGGTTCATTCACACCGGGGTTACTAGCGACATGGAGTCCGCCTCCGCTCCACTCTTCTATTTTCTCGGCTTCTGCTAGAACGCATTCTCTTGTGAGTTCAGATCCACACTCTTTAGCAGCGGTAGCCCACAACATAAATGCTGAAGCGGCTTGCATGCCCAATAAAGCGATTTCACCACCTGCTGCTTCCATAATATCTAAGTAGTCAGATACCGCTTCCGAATATTCGCGCTCTTCAAAGGGTACAAAAGCCATCCTCACATATGTCCGGTCCATGACTCCATCACTGTTTGCTTCTCGACAACTATTTTCATAAAAATTAGCATCAGTTGTGTAGAAAGCATCGAAATCGTTGACCGATGCAGCTGCACGAAAAGCTTGGTAGTTAGGCAAGCAGGTACCCGTAAAGTAGACATGTTCCACCCCAGCATCTTTTAAGTCCAGTACAAAAGGAGTCCAGTCGTCTTCACCGACAATGTTGTATTCAAGGTTAATTACGAACTCAAATCCTAATGGTGGGTATGACGAAAGCGTTTTATCTTTAGTTTCTATCGTGGCGCCAAAGTTTCCAAACATGGTTCCTGACTTCTCTATAGAAGATGGGTATGTTTCAGCAATGTAAGCGGCCATTGATAAAGGATTCCTATCAGCTGGGTTTGGAACCGGCTGGATCATCAAAGGGCCATGTGCTGCTGCGGCGCTAACCGTATATGTAGGTATATGCGCGAGTTCGCATTGAACCCTTGATTCTTCACCGATTCCATCAACCGCGAATCCTTCAGCAACCATCATGAACATCCGTGGGCAAGCATCTAGCCACACGTTACTGACTTCAAAGATTTTCGCATCATACAGCTCTACTTCTATCTGCCTTCCGTTTATACCTCCAAGCGAGTTACATTTATCAACAAACGCTTGCAATGTATCTGTCTGTGTGATGTTCAAGCCAAGCGCCGCTGCGTAACCTCTATCATCGCCGCCTCCAATAAGAATAGAGTCATCGGTAACTCCCTGATCACTGTTGCCGGATGCATCGCCGGGGTTGCATGGCCAAGTGATATCACCGAAAGTTTCATATTCAGGTTCTGGTTCTGGTTCTGGTTCTGGAATAGTTTCTGACGTCTCGCTCGTTTCTTCTTCTATTTCTTCTGTCTGCGTTTCGTCCTCGCCTTGTTCTTCTGTGTCTTCACTTGCAGTATTGTCGGTAGCTGGTTGGCTATCAGTTGAAGCACTCTCTTCATTTGATTCTACGGAAGTCGCTCTATCACCACCTCCGCCACACGATGTTGCTATCAGTAACAAAGCTGAAATAATAGCTAGTACTTTTACCCTGGTTCGCATAATCCCCCAATTCAGACGCTCTGTTAGGAAGAATACACCTGTTTGGTGTTTTGGTCAGATCTAAATGAACTATTGGGGAATTAAGATTTTTTACGCTCTCCGTCGAGGAATGCTTGTCGAGCTTTTTCCCCTTCGCCAGCTAAATTTAATTCAAATGTATACCCCTGCTCATATCGATAGCTATTCCGGATATCAAGCATTTCAATCCCATTAGCTGACTTCTTAGCGGCTCGGACAGTACGGCTAGGTTTTTCTGCAATTTGCTTTGCCAATGTACAAGCGGTATCCATCAGTTTAGTGTTTGGGACGACATCGTAGATAGTTCCATACCTTGCTAATTCCTCGGCTGCTGCAGTTTCACATGTATAAAGCATTTGGCGGGCTCGTTGTTCAGGGACGAGTCGTTTCAGGTGCGTCAACGCCCCTAAAGCACCATTATCTACTTCAGGAAGTCCAAATTGAGCTTCTTCAGCTGCTACAACGATGTCAGCGGCTCCGACTAAACCGATTCCAGTGCCTAAACAAAAGTCATTGACTGCTGCGATAACTGGCACTGCACACTCATACACAGCTGCAAATGCTTCATAACAGGCCTGATTGACATTGAGAATGCCCTCATTTCCAGAAAAGGACTGGATTTCTTTAATATCAACTCCAGCACAGAAACCCTTTCCTGAAGCGGTAAGAATAGCTACTTTGACATCAACAGATTTCGCTACGCTATTGAAAATATTAGCGATTTCAAAGGTGTCGTCGATATTGAGTGCGTTTACGGGGGGGTTTTCCATAACGACTTCTAGGATTCCATCTTGGGTTATATTTTGTAGTATTGCCATTATTTCCTCGCTATCACTGAACTACCATGTCCAAACATTCCGTAATTTATTGACATTCCGATTTTTGCGTTTTCTACTTGGCGGCCATCTGCTTCTCCACGTAGTTGCCATGTAAGTTCACATACTTGTGCTATTGCTTGGGCAGGTATAGCTTCCCCAAAAGCTCCTAATCCACCGGATGGATTAACAGGTATCCGCCCACCAATGGTTGTATCTCCATCGTGGAGAATGTTTCTCGCTTCTCCAGGTTCGCACAACCCGATGTGTTCGTACCAGTCAAGTTCATAGGCTGAACTTAAATCGTAGACTTCCGCAAAGTCTAGATCTGCTGGTGTGATCTCTGCTTCTCTATAGGCGTGTTGCGCAATTTGGTTTTTGAACGTATGGCTTTCATCCCCTGATATCGCCCACGAATCAGAAGCAAAGTATGGCATGTCTATTATTGCGTTGGGGTACACGGGACTCACTGTAGAGATTCCCGAAATTTTAACTGGATTTTTGATACCTTTCTTCTTAGCGTAGTCGAGGCTTGAAACAACGAGTGCTGCGCCCCCATCACTTGTTGAGCATATTTCCAATAAACGTAGTGGATCCGCAACCACGGGTGATGCGTTTACATCATCAATGGTGAAGGATTTGGCATATCGGGCGTTTGGGTTTTGTGCGCCGTGGTTTGAGTTTTTGACTTTGACTGCAGCGAAGTCATCTTGGCTATCGCCGTAGAGTGCCATCCTGCGTCTAGCGAACATACCAAAGTAAGCAGGGTTTGATAGACCAATGAGTCTGAACCGTAGCCAATCAACATCATTGGGTCGCTCTCCGGGCACTGGAGCGAACATACCCTTTGCGACTTGATCGGCGCCAACGACGAGGGCAACGTCGCAGATACCGGAGAGGATTTGGGCCCGTGCTATGGATAAAGCGGTAACCCCAGATGCGCAAGCGGCATAACTTGATGCAAGTTGGCATCCTTGAAAACCAAGCGCGTTAGCGAATGTAGAAGCAGATACCCAACCCGGGTAACCGTTCCTAACGGTATTAGCTCCGGAAATAAACTCAATTTCTTCCCATTCAACACCGCTGTCACCTAATGCTTCTTTTGCAGCATGGACACCGAGATCAACGAAAGATTTTCCAGGGAATTTCCCCCATTGGTGCATTCCAGCTCCCAATACTGCTATTTCATCTACGGTCATTTCGCTTGCCTTTCACGCGAGGTCCCATTTCCAAACGATGTATTCATGTTTATCATCTTCGTACAAAACATCTAATGCGAGCTTGACATCTAATCCCACTTCTAAATCGTTGATGTCTATTCCCGGCATCATTTGTCCACATATAACCAGATTTTCTTCACTTAGTTGTGCTGCGCAGATAAGGAATGGCTCAAAAGGTTCTTTGATTTGGTATGGTAACGCTGGTGGATAGTCAGCAGATGTGTAACTCCAGATTTGCGCCTCCGGTGACAAATATACCTCTTCTCGCTTTTCATCATTGACGCACATAGGGTCAGCACCGCTGAGATCTTTTGGAAAGTAATAGCTT
>Ga0066836_10001515_pt1 | contig 12208 bp, 7 predicted proteins | sample ETNtaG_18_FD_71568 | JGI IMG/M metagenome (GOLD analysis project Ga0066836, IMG submission 71568) | Marine microbial and viral communities from oxygen minimum zone, Eastern Pacific Ocean - ETNP201302SV91 | ecosystem: Environmental > Aquatic > Marine > Oceanic | place: Pacific Ocean: Eastern...
GATGCATTGCTATTTTCAACTACACCAAATGGTACACATAATAGCGGAACCACTTATAGTACAACAGTAAAATACTTTTTAGAAGGCGTTGAAAAAAATAAAGCAGATTATCTTGCAGGACATTCAACTGCTACTTCACGATACATAGAAGTAGTGCCTACATCAGATACTGGTGATAGATTATATTATTATAGTAATAGTAATTCTGATATGGGTATGACACTAATCATAACGAATAATGAATATGGTTTTAATACAGATATATTTTATGATCGAGCCATGTATACGTGGAATATGGCTGAAGCAGAAAGACGACAATATACCCGATGGCAAAAAACAGAAGATCCAGAGGGCGATCTTCCATATTCAGGCTATGCATTATTAAGTGAAGCAGATCATTATGTACAAAAATTAACTGATATACCAAATTTATATAGTAAGTTAAGTCTTACATCATATACAGAATGGTCGGCGGCAAGTAATTATAATAAAGGCGACAAAGTACGTTATAAAGGTAAACTGTGGGAAGCACAACTCGGAATGACAAGTTATGATGGTAAAAGTTGTGCAGTAAAAGGAGCAGATCAAAGCGGTGATACAATTACTGTTGATGGATTAACACAAAAGCCATTAGTAGGTACGTTATTAACATGGGTAGGTGCTGATGTTGATGGAACTGTTCCAACACAAACACATCATGTAGAAGAAGTAGGAAACTGGGATGCAACTGCTGGATCGGCAGACTTAGTTATATATCCTGCTAAAGTAACAAAATCATCTGATAATGCTTCAATTACATTAAATGTACCAACACCAGCATTATGGATAATAGACGGAACAGGATACGAAGGATTTTATTTAGATGAACCTAACTGGTTAGCAGTCGAAGATACACTTGGTAATTCAAGAATTTGGGTTAATCAATATGATGATAAGGGCTGGAATATTTTACAGTTAATGGATTATGATAATACTACATTTACAAGCCAAACATCAACAGCAACATTAGAACCTACAAATGCTATTATAGAAATTTGTAAAGGAGTTGTTACTGGAGATGAAGCACAAATACAAACTAAAGGCAATCATAATCTTAAAAAAGGTGATTATGTAGTAATTACCGGAGTTGCAACTGCTAATACAAATGTAAACGGCATACACAAAGTTATTGGATTTCCAACTGGAAGTAACGACGATGGTTCGTTAAAAGCAACAGACCACTTTTTAATTGACGAATATGCTTCGGAGACATCAACAATAACAGAAGGTAAGATGTTTGCATTTAAACCAACACGTTTTCAAACAACTGCACAATTAACAGCCACCACATCAAATGCAGAATACTTTTGGAGAGATGGTGCTATTGCATATGTTGATTATGATGCTACGTATAGAGGATGGGCAGTATATCAACATAATAGGTTACATGCATTAACTGTATTCTTAAAATATGATGCAGATAATTATCAAGAGGCAGTTAATAAATGTTACGGGTGGGGACCATTATCTGATTCCACACTAGGACAACCTGTTATTAGATATCAACAGTCAAAAATTGATGAAAGAAATATTGATAGAGTTATTTTATATAATGGTGACACAAATAAAAAACTTGCTGAATGTGAATTGTATGATCCATTTAAAGGTATTATACCAGGTGAAGCAGATAAAAATATAGATTATAAGAGCCTATGGGATCCTGCAAATTATAGTAATTCAACAGATACAACGTATACAGGTGATGATACAACTCACTGGGCAACTGAAAAAGAAGGTTTAATTTGGTGGGACCTTAATAATGTAGGTTATATTGAATATGAACAATCTACTTTAACTTATAGAAATAATTATTGGGGCAAAGAATTTCCGGCTTCGAGTGTTGATGTATATGAATGGACAAAAAGTTCTATAGATCCAGAAGCATGGTCAACTACCGCCGAAGGTACAGTTAAAGATGATATAGAAGTAAGCGGAACACCATATTCTATAACAGTTGAAAATAACACACATTATTATTATACAGTAGAAGACGAAATAGATGCAAATGGTGATTTAAAAACTTATTATTACTTCTGGGTAAAAAATAAAACATATGCAATAGATGCTAATAAATCATTAAGCACATTTGATATTGCTCGATACATAAAAGATCCAACTAATATGGGAGTTAAGTGGTGTGCCCCTATTGCTCCAAATGCATTAACAATAGCAAACGTTGAAGATTTAATTGAGACTAATACAGTCGTACAAGTTAGATTTAATATTAGTGAAAAATCTACACACGATGAATGGCAGACTATATACGAAAATGATAGCAGTGAAAAATTACCAGAAAAATATAAAGCAAGATTACTAGATAACTTAATAGGATTTTCTTCAGACTATTCAACACATTTAATTTGGACTTTACGAACAGATTATAGTGCATTATACAAATATAACAGTGGTGATGTTGTAATGGCCGATAATCAATATTGGGAAGTATTAATAGATCATATGGGTGGTGATATAGGTACTGCATTATCTGCAAATAAAGTAAGACTATTGCAATTATCTGGTTCTAACGGTACATTCAATAAAGGTGATACAGTTTTATATGGTGCTAATTATTATGAGTGTTTTAGAACTCATAATTTAGGTGAAGATCCGGGCTTACCAGGATCAGGAATAACAGGAACAGAAATACCGGAAGGTGTTTGGTATCCATGGACAACCATAAATGCTAGTACAAATTCTGCAAGTTATGTTGCTCCAGCAACTACTTCGTTTGCGTTTCAACCTTGGAAAATTGTATATGATTTAGAAGATACCGACGTTGAAGTAATTACTGCATCCGCTAATACAAATTACAGAAAACGTAATAAACGATTAGAATTACCTGACACCTCTTTACATCCGTATGCTAGATATGGAAATGAAATACGGCCTAGACAAAGTTGGTTTAAAAATAGAGCCGCCGCTAAAAGAGAATTTATTGACGGTGCTAATGTAATATTAAAAGAAATTAACATGGTTGATAATGTTGGTTATTGGAAAACAACTGGTACTATTGTTTTGGATATGCAAAAGACAGCATATACAAAAGGACTACATACATATAATCCAACAACATATTGGCAGTATATTGATTGGCAGGATTCTTCTGTAACAGTTGAATCAAGCTCGGAAATTGTTGCTGACGAAGCAACATTTGCAGAATTAGATGCTACAACATATACAATAAACAGTATAATTGAAATTAGTGATGACGGGTCCGGTAGGAGAGAATGGTTCCAGGTACAAAAAATTGGTGATACACAGAAGTTTGTATTAGTTAAAAAAGAAAATGCAACAATAGAAATATTAGATACATTATGGCAAACATCTAGTACAGGATACGACAGCGATATATTTGATTTTTATGGATTTGATAATGATGCCGAAGTAGAATTTGAAATTATTGCAAATGACTTATTACTAAAAATATTTTCAAAGGCATACGAATCTCGATTCAATACTATGTTTTTTAATATGTTACGTTATGTATTACAAGAACAAAATTTTGTTCCTTGGATGCAAAAAACTAGTGAAAATAAATTTAGGCTTGTAAGTAAAGGCGACATACAACCTGGTAGTTATAATGTTGAAAATACACAAAATACAATAGATTATTATAATGAAACAAAGCCTTATCACTCTAAGTTAGATAAAGAGTTATTTTCTAAACATATGTTTGATATGCAAAATGTAACACTATCTGAGATAGATGGTAGAGCTGGAACATATGGAAATGCATTAACACATGTTGCAAATATACAAATTATGCATGGCGAAGTTGATTCGTACATTTATTCTTATACTATGGTAGCAGATTTACATCCAAGTCGTCCAGGCGGAGATTTAGATTATGTTAAAATTCCGTGGAATACGTTTACAGCAACTATGGGCGGTACGACAATACCTTGGAATCCTGGAAGTGCAGTTATTGGAGTATATGTTAATGGTGTACTACGTGATGCATCAACATATGAAGATATGAATAGTGTTGACGGGCGTGTTATAAATTTTAATTCCAAATTAACTGCTGGTGATAAAGTTAATATTTTATTTAATATAACCAAAAAATATTCAGAAGGTAATTTACACCCTGAAGGTGTAGATATATCTACTAATAGTATTGGCGGTGATTATATAGGATATGCAAATGCTTCATTTACAGAAGGAGAACCATCCACAATATTCGATGGAGATGCATTTACTACACTAACCGATCCTACTGATATTATCGATGCTAGTGGATTTTATACTGCAACAGCATGGAATAATTGGAATAACGAAATGATACCAAGTTTCTTACGTGAAACAGTAGAAATAAGAGTACAAAGTAATTGGTCGGGTAGTACTGTTATAACAGGATCAGCATGGAATGCTACACGATCTTGGAGAAATATAATACAGGATAGAGAAAATCATCAAAGATTCATGATCATAGAAGATAACAATCTTACATTAAGTAGGGATATAACTGCTGATGCAACAGAATTAACATTAAGTACATCTGGAACTACTAGTAACATTGTTAGTGCAGGACCAACGTATAGTGTATTTGCAGAAGAAAATCAACCTAGAGGACTTACATTTAACACTGACGGTACTAAAATGTTTGTTGTTGGTGTAAGTGGTAACGATGTAAATGAATACACCCTTTCAACAGGATTTGATTTAGCATCTACAGTTACATTTGTAGATAGTTTTGTATGTACAGAATGTCCAACTCCGACAGCAATAAAATTTAATGCTGATGGTACAAAAATGTTTGTTACCGGCTACACCAATAGTAATGTTCATAGTTATGATTTAACAACTGGTTTTGATGTATCAACATCAACTTTTAATGAAACATTAGTTACAAGTGGTAGTGAAAGCAATAATTTTGGTCTTGATTTTAACAACGACGGAACTAAAATGTTCATTACAGGAAATCAAAACGATAAGATATATGAATGGGCGTTAAGCACAGGTTTTGATATTTCTTCAGCAACATTTACACAAGACGTAAATGTTACTTCTATAGACGACGAACCGTTTGGTATAGAATTTAGTGTAGATGGAAAAAGGTTGTTTATTGTAGGAACTAGAGGTAATGGTGTAGATGAATACAATCTTTCTTCAGCATTTGATATATCAACAATGGTACACGTAGGATTTTACCACATAGGAGGAAACCCATCCGGTATACATATTACTCCTAATGGAAACAAAATGTTTATAGTTGGTAATAGTAGTGATTTAGTTAAAACTTTCAACCTTACAACTGGATATAGACTTATGTACCCAGAAGGCATTGTAGGCCCAACACTTGACGAGCCAGGTGGTGTTGCTAATGTATTTTATTTAGATTACTTTCCTGGAAGAATATGGATTGACAATGAATGTATAGAATTTGATTATATGATTGGTTCAACGTTTTATAATTTAAGGCGTGGAATGCTAGGCACAAGTGCAGTAGCTCATACATCCGGTGCTAAAGTAAAAGATGCAAATAAATTAAAAGAAATAAATGTAAATAGATGGGAAAGTACAAATCCATTAACATCTGCTCCTAACCAACGTAACTTAGGATTTCCACGTATACCACAATGGAATGATTTAGGAGTAAGATTAAACAATAGTACGAATGATTTATCAACAAAGCTCAAGGGCTATCATGGTACGATAACTTGATGCTAAATATTAATAACAAGGACGAATAATGTTTTTAGATACAGTAACTCCGCTAGTAGAAGGACACGTACTCATAAAAGATCTCGACTCTGGTCGTGTTCTCGTTAATAAACGAAATAAAATTAATTTCGAGAATATGAGTATTACCTTAGCAAATGCGGCCGCAAATAAAGGGCAATCTATTTGGGAAATGCACTTTGGAAATGGTGGAACCAATGTTGATTCTGCAGGAGCAATAACATATAAATCTACAAATACTGATACTGCATCAGGCAGTTTGTATAATGCAAAGTTTTATAAAGTTATAGATGCGACAGACAGTAATAATACAGACTCAAGTGCTAATTACTTAACAGTAAATCACACTAACGGCCAAAATTATACAGATATTGTTGCTACATGCACAATGGCTTATGGAGAACCAGTAGCATCCGATACAACATTTAATTTAGCAGGAGTTGATCAAGGAACATTAGATAATAATGCAAGTGTTAGTGGTGCATTTGTGTTTGACGAACTAGGATTGCGGGCTCGACATACTGGTGGTACATTAGGTGCAGGAAATTTACTTAGTCATATTGTGTTTCATCCAGTTGAAAAGTCAGCAAATAGAATTATACAAACAATTTATACAATAAGAATAAGGTGCGGTTGATATGGCATACACAATAACAGGAGCAGATGGTTCAGTAGTTGCAACTATCTCTGATGGTACAACAGATACGACGTCTACGCCATTAACTCTTGTAGGAAAAAATAGTACAAATTATGGGTTACATCTTAATACGAACATGGTTTCGTTATTAAATAATTTCTCAAGTTCAACAAATCCTACAAATGCAATAATTGGCCAAATGTGGTTTGATAGTGGTAATAATCGATTAAAATATCTAGATACTGGTCGCAATTGGAGAATTACACCAAACTTAGTTGTTTCAGGCACACAACCAACTAACCAACAACAAGGTGATTTTTGGCTCGATTCAACAGATAATGTTCTTAAAGTATATTCAGGATCAACATATAGTTCAATGGGATTAGGATCAAGTAGTGCTGGTTCTGTTGTTGCTAAAACAATAAATGATAGCTCGGGTTCAGCAAAAGCAATTATGGAATTTATTGCTAGTAATAAAACTATGTTTATAATGACCTCTGAGAATCAGTTTACTCCAGCATCTACTGCTACACAAGCCGACGGTACTTTGTATACTGCAAATTTTCCAACAATTAAACCAGGAATAAATTTACGGCAAGATACAACAATGAATCCAAGGTATTGGGGAATAGCAAGTAGTTCTGAATATGCTGATTTAGCAGAAAGATATGAAGCCGATGACAATTACGAGCCTGGTACTGTAATGATGCTAGGAGGTACAAAAGAAGTTACGCAAACTACTGTCAAAGGCCAGGGAGGCATTATAGGAGTTGTGTCAACTGCACCAGCATACTTAATGAATTCAGAAGCAGGAGCAGATGCAACGCATCCTCAAATTGCAATGGTAGGAAGAATTCCATGCAAAGTAGTAGGAAAAATTAACAAATTTGACGTAATGGTAGCCAGTGATACACCAGGAGTTGCAACATCAATGAGTGGATTAATGACCCGTGAAGTATATACTAAGTATAGTAATCAAGTTGATCAAAGAATGAGAATTGGTTTTGCTAAAGCATTAGAAAGTTATGATAGTACCAGCGTTGGATCAATTGAAGTAATGATTATACGATCATTTTAAAAGGAAAATTTCGTGGCACACTATGATGTTACCGCTGGAACAGATACCGTTTCACAGGCACAATTTACTGAAATTTATAACAGTATAAACAAAGTATTTGGAGATCTATATCCAGGTGCTGTGTCAACATCACTCGGTGCTAATTGTGTTAATTACAAATTCGGTTGGGGAAACAGAAACTCAAAACAACATTCCGCGAAAATAACACATTTAGATTGGAATCAATTAATTGCTCGCTTAAATATAATTTTGGAACACACTGGTTATACCTTGACAGCAGGCGGAAATTCTGTTACACTTGTAACACGTGGCGAAACAATTAAAGCCACACACTATAATGCTATTGCTGATGGCATTAATGAGATTTTAACAAAGACTGTAACCATTAATGCAGGTAAGGCGTATACAAGAAATTACTATAATTATGTTGCGGCTTCACAAGCAGAACTATTAAATTTTACAACTATAACTAGAGAAGATGCATGGACAAATGCAATAGTATCTGAAATAAAACTTAGTTTTAGTGATTTTGATGATGTACGTTATTGGCATAATAGCGGAGCCGATATAAGGATTACACCAACAACAGCAGGCTCAACCACAACAGCCGGAACAACATGGGCTGGTATTGTATCAAAAATAGGCACTTATTATTGGACCATTGATGGTGGAAACTATACTGGAACTGGTGGAACAATATATGGTCTTAATTTTTGCAACTTAACAACTGATTATAAATTATCGTTTGTTAGTGGAGCATCATCCGGTTATAGCGGATATTCAGGGTATAGCGGATATAGCGGATATAGCGGATATTCAGGGTATAGCGGATATAGCGGATATTCAGGTTCTAGTGGTTATAGTAGTAGCGGATATAGCGGATATAGCGGCTATTCCTCTGATAGAGTAAAAATATATGTCAAATTAATAGATAACGAATTATATTTTAAAGTACAATATATAAGTTCCATGGGAGCTCCGATAGACGGAACCCAATCAATACAATGGCAATGTCGTGCAGGAGCAGACATAGCAAGCCGTGGTATTAAACATCATACAACCAAGCCAAGTTATAGTATTATAAATACCATGACAAGTTCCGACGATTCGTAAAAAGGAAATATGGATGAAAGATTACAGAAAGCACTAGACTTTGCAAATTATAGATTAGTGTTAGAAAATCAAAAAAATAACCTCAAACTTGCTTCAGATCAAAATTTACATGTAATGCATTCAGGACAAAAAATAAAAATAACACATTCCCTTATAAGTTTTCTTGGTATATTAAAACAAGAAAAACAAAAGGAAACCACACTTCTTGATGCGTATGATAATCCTGTAAAAATTGACAATATTGATGAATTATTAAAATCGTGCATTGAGAAATATAACTCGACAATGAACGATTGGAATATTCAATTCAGCAAAATTAAAAAAGCAAGAAATATGGAAAAACTATTAGATGCCTCAAGATAACGGATTATGTGCATTTGCTTATAACAATGACCAAATTAATTATGTTGAATTAGCATACGTATGTGCATTACATGCAAAGGCACACTTAAAAAATAACAAATTTTGTTTAATTACTGATGATGGCTCGCTATCATACATGAAGCAACTCTATTCTCCTAAGAAATTAGAGAAAGTGCTTGATGTAGTAATGATAACAGATGACCCCTTAGAAGAAATGGGCGATGAAAAAAATATTCGTCAACATTTTGATAGTCCTTGGACTGAATTTAAGGCTCCATTTATCAATAATAATAAACACGAAGTGTTTACTATTACCCCATTTAAGAAAACTATCTTAATAGACTTAGACTACTTGGCTATGTCAAATATGTTAGATACCTTTTTTGAATTAGATACTCCAGTAGGTATGTTTGTTAATGCAAAAAACGTTCGTGGAAATAATCCATTATGGAAAGAAATATGGTTACATAATGCAGGTATAAAAATGAAATGGTCTACTGTTATTGCGTTTGATCAAAGCGAAGAGGCAAAAACATTTTTTGATATGTGGGAATATGTTAAAGAAAATTATAACTATTTTAAATTTTTATATGGATTTCCAAAAGGACTATACAGGACTGATTATTGTGTAAGTATTGCTTCGCATATTATGTCTGATTCAAAAGAATCAAACTGGTATAATTTTAACGAAAGAATGTACTTTAGTGATCAGAAAGATGAGATATATGATTTTAATGACGGGGTATATAGCATTATGGCTAATGATCAAAAAGAAAACTGGAAAGACATTCCAGTAGCATGGAAAAATGTAGATCTTCATATGATGAATAAACGATCAATCAGTAGAATAGCACATAAGGTAATAGAATATTATGAAAAAGAGCTCAACTTATAAAAAATGGAAGATAACGCCAATACAAGCAGACTTTGGCATTACATTGCTATTAGATAAAAATAGTGATCCAATACAAAAAGAATGTTTGTCAATATGTGTTAAAAGTATTAAAAAATGGTATCCTAGTATGCCTATAGCAGTAATAACAGATCAAGCATTGAGCTTGAAAGAAGTTGATTATGTTATTCCGCAGGAAATTGCTATTGATAGTTATTGGACTGATAAGAAAATTAATCTTTGCACTTTGTATTGGCTAACCCCATTTAAAGTTACGTTGTTTATTGATAATGATTTTATGCTAACCAGTCCTGATAACATTGATCAATACCATATGGAATCGGTTAAAACAATGTGTGTGCCAAGCCGTGTTCTAGGTTTTAGAGAACATATGTTACCATATCAGAACAGGGTATTAAATGAAAATGGAATCGATACAATACTTCCGCATACTTTTTGTTTTAGAAGAGACAACGAAACTACATTAGAATTTTTTAATTTATGGTATCAAATTTGTCAGGATTGGCAAGCATTTTTTCCATATGTTAATAAAACAATAAAATTTAAAAATTTCGACTCAACCATTGCAATATCCTTAACTGCTCATATATTGGGCATAACTAAAGAGCTTAAAAATAGTGTATATACATATGTACACATGGATCCTTTTTTAGAAGGATCGTTTCCTGGAATTAGAAATCCAGCATGGTCATCCTTCTTAAAAATATGGCCTTCTGAAGATGGAATAGCAATAGAAAATTATAAAGTAAATAAGTTATTACATTATAAAGATAAAAAAGTTATCTCAATATATAAGAAGCAATTAAATGAGTGGTTACGTTGAAACAGTTGACAGGAATCATAAATTGTGGGTTTATAGTAACAAATATACTGGTGCGGTTTTAGAGTTTAAACACAAACCAAACGAAGCGTATGATCCAGAACACATACGTGAAACATTGCACCAAACAGAAGACGTTAAAGGATACTTAGAAGAAGATGTTAATTATAACAAACTTCAAGTATACTATAATCCTGACATTCGTGATTACGATATAAAAGTTAAAGATAATAAAATTAACATTCGTGTTGATGAACAATCCTTATTCATGGTTCCTGAATTTGAGTGGGATAACACGTATGGCGACATTAATGTAATTATTGATAAAGATAATGATGTTTTATATTTCAAAGTAGGACAACAAATATATGACGAATTACTAAACTTAGAATTAAGCAATCGAGTTAATATTACAACTAATCAAAAAGTTTTAGAATTTTGGATTACAAAGAAGAACCAGCCACACATTTTGTTAGATACTTTAAAATTAAACACAAAACAATTTTTAGCAGATGGACAATATACATTTGATATTTCTGATATTAAAACTCACGTAAATTATAATGAACTAAGTATTTTTACACAACGTCTTTTCTCAGATTATAAGATGTTTTATAAAAACCAATTTTCAGCAATACTTGAAAACCAAGAAAAATTTCATTCAATTCAAGTAGCAATGCATGAAAAATATTCAGACTTAGCAATTTGGCAAGAAAGTGTAGATTTAGATTACGAAACTAATACATATCAACAACGGTATGCTTGTATGTCGTCTATTAAAAATTTTGCAAAGTACGATATTTTAGATGACTATATACATTTATACTGTGTAAACAAAAACAATACAAACGATTTAATTGACGTTATACGAATACCTATATTAGAAATAAAAAATGAACGAGTATTTAACTTTTGGGTTAAATCAAAAGCAGAAGTACAATTTCTGCATAATCACCAAAAAATCTTAATGGGCATACAATGAGAATACCAATTACAGAATACGATGTTGTATTCATTAGTTATGATGAGCCTAATGCTGATGATAACTATGCAGATTTACTTAATAAAATTCCATGGGCAAAACGATCGCATGGTGTGTGGGGCAGTGATGCCGCACATAAAGCGGCCGCGGCACAGGCTGAAACTGATAGATTTATTGGTATTGATGCTGATAACATAATCGATGCTGATTTTTTAAATATCGAATTAGATAGTACAAAAGTTGATATGTCTATTGATGTTATTAGTTGGAGTGCTAAAAATCAAGTCAACGGACTAGTGTATGGTAACGGAGGAATTAAATGTTGGCCTAAGGCCGTAGTTGAAAACATGATGACACATGAGAATTCCAATTCTAAAGAAGGTCAAGTAGACTTTTGTTGGGACATACATTATGTACAAATGAATAATATTTATAGTACAATTTTTAATAATGCAACTCCATATCAAGCATATAGAGCAGGCTTTCGCGAAGGCTGTAAAATGAGTTTAGATATGGGAGATGTTGTACCTGTAGACCAATTTAAAAAACGAGTACACTATAAAAATTATAAACGACTATTA
>Ga0066836_10001517_pt1 | contig 12206 bp, 9 predicted proteins | sample ETNtaG_18_FD_71568 | JGI IMG/M metagenome (GOLD analysis project Ga0066836, IMG submission 71568) | Marine microbial and viral communities from oxygen minimum zone, Eastern Pacific Ocean - ETNP201302SV91 | ecosystem: Environmental > Aquatic > Marine > Oceanic | place: Pacific Ocean: Eastern...
GGTGCTCGAGCACTGCAAATCAGCATGGGTGCACCACTCTATGTGTCCGAACAAAAATTGCGTGATGAATTCCGTGAAGAATTGGTCGCACTCTACGGTGTCGAGGAAGCCAGTGTTCGCTTTGTTCTGGATCCACTCAAAATCGCTCTACTCGAATATGAGCGTGAATTGATTCCAATCGACGTTGATCCACACGAGGATTAATCGCGACTTGAGGACGCCCTGTAAGGGCGTCATTCATAGATTGTATCTGTCCGCAAGGAGGCATGGAGTCGACACCTGACTTGGCAACAGCCAACTTGTCAGATTGGTTTCGTCTCATGAAACCCGGTGTTTTAGCACTTCTACAAGTGACAGCAATGTGCACCATCCTCATCCATGATTTGATTGCCTGGAATGCTGCTGGGCGGCTCGATTTCGATATTTTTAGCACTCTAGAGACGATGGGCATCGTATTCGTTGGCGGGTATCTAACCGCAGGTGGTGCGCACACATTCAACAACGTCTTGGATCGCGACATCGATCCTCAGATGAGGCGTACTGAAAATCGTGCCATCGCCCGAGGTGCCATCACCCCAAAGGCGGGATTGATTTGGGCTCTTTTCCTTTCTTTTTCAGGGACGCTTTGGCTCATCGAGTTCGCCAATGAAGTCGCGGCCTTTTGGGCTGCTTTCAGCATCTTGTTTTACGTCTTCATCTACACTCTTTGGTTGAAGCGAAGAAGTGTCCAAAATATTGTCATTGGAGGCATTGCTGGAGCGACACCGCCATTGGTGGGTTGGGCTGCTGCGATGGGTGATGCCGTCTCAATCTCAAACCCATTTGATTTGGGGAGTTTTCTTCCTTGGCTCATGTTTTCGTTGATTTTTCTCTGGACACCTCCCCATTTCTGGGCGCTCGCATTGTATCGGAGTGACCAATACAAACAAGCTGGCATACCGATGATGCCGTGGGTACATGGTCCTCATCGAACGATGATTGAGATGCGTGTTTATGCTCTTATTCTGATTGGTATTGCGGCAATGCCGTGGTTGAACCCTGCTGAGGTCGGTGAACTCGCTGCATATCTATACACTCTCATCGTATTGGTCCTCGGAATATGGTACAATCAATCGGTCATCTCGATCGACATTCACGAGCCCCGGGATGACGAAGGTAGAATCCCCTCTGCAGCCCATTCATTCTTCGTATCGATATCCTATCTGGCATTGATGTTCATGTCGCTCGTCTGCGTCTTATTCAGTCCTGAATTGACAATTTTATTCCTCGTTTTGGTCATGTTAAGGATTCTGTCGAAGAAAAATCAGAAAAAGCCCATTTCCGTATCCTCGTCGGCGTCGGATTGATACACCCCACCACCCCTTCGGGTGGTGCACGTGGTGCGAGAGGTGGAGACAATGCAGGAAAGCGACCTGATTTATGATTGGAATATTGTTGACTATGAATTCAATCGAAACCCCGCAAATCACCCCCATGATATCTGGTTTGATGATGAAACATTGCGGGACGGTTTGCAGAGCCCAAGTGCTCGAAATCCGACGATTGAGCAAAAAATTGAGCTCCTATCTTACATGGAGAGACTCGGAGTCCAGAAAGTCGACCTCGGCCTTCCTGGTGCCGGTCCATTCCACGTCAATCACATCGATGCAATGCTATCGCATATCGTCGACAATGACTACAGTATCAGGCCCGGTTGTGCGGTCAGAACGGTTGTTTCTGACATCGAGCCCCTCGTCGATTTACAGGCAAAACATGAGATGCAAATCCAAGCGAGTGCTTTCCTGGGCACCAGCCCAATTCGCCAATTTGCAGAAAATTGGACCATGGAACGAATCCTCAGCACGGCTGAGAAAGCGGTATCATTCGCGGTGGACAATGATATCCCTGTCATGTTTGTGACCGAAGATACAACCCGATCAAAGCCCGAGGAAATCAAGGAAGTTTACACACGCGCAATCGAATTGGGCGCAGATCGAATCTGTGTCTGTGATACCTGTGGACACGTAACACCAAACGGGGTCAAACAACTTCTCACCTTCGTTCAAGAGGAGGTCATTCCGGATGCGGGTGTCAAACGTCGCGACATCGAAGTGAATTGGCATGGTCACCAAGATCGAGGTTTGGGTGTTGCCAACAATCTAGCAGCAGCTGAAGCCGGTGCAGATGTCATCCATGGAACAGCATTGGGTGTGGGTGAACGAGCGGGGAATGCCCCACTCGACCAAACTCTCGTCAATCTGAGTTTGATGGGTGTCATTGAGAATGATTTGACACTACTCAATGAATACATGCAGAAAGCGCATGACTACGTTGAAGTTGCTTTACCAAGGAATTACCCCGTCTTCGGAGAAGACGCATTTGAGACAGGAACTGGGGTTCACGCTAGTGCGGTCATCAAGGCGATGAAGAAGGGTGACCATTGGCTTGCAGATCGCGTATATTCGGGCGTCCCCGCTCAGGATTATGGTCTTCAACAAATCATTCGAGTCGGCCATATGAGCGGTCGCTCAAACATCGTTTGGTGGCTTGAGCAGCATGGGCACGAAGTGTCGGATGATTTGGTCGCACATTTGTTTGAAGTTGCCAAGGGTCAGCGTCGATTGATGGATGATTCCGAGGTCGAGGCAGCAGTGCAAGAGTTCCTTTCCGATTGAACGTCACAAACATGGTTTCAATAACCAAGTCATGGCCCTACGGGCCATGAAGTGGCTGGGTCTGACGGTTGTGATGATTCTCGCCAGTCTCTCCCCCATCGTTTCAGCAGCAGAGGTTTACGAAGAAACGGACCACCTCTCAGAATACTCAACCGCAGTCCAAAACGCCTTTTCTCGCTGTGCAGAATGGCCATCTCATGACGGTAGTTGGTTGGTGGTCAGTCAACATTCGATTGGCAAAGAAGCTCCACATCTCCCCAATGCATGGTTGGTTGAGGCCAATCCATCTGACATCGCCCTCTGGTTGGAAACCAATCGAATCGAAATCGCATGCCCTGAGATTGAGCGTCAACAGGAGCCTCGCTGGACACCGAATGACCCCAAATTCGGAGATCAGTGGCACTTGGAAAATACCGGACAAACAAGTGGCGGCCTTTCCGGTGAAGACGCGAATTTGACAGGGGTGTGGGCATCTTACCAAGGTACAGGTGTGACCATTGGAATCGTCGATGATGGTTTGGATTGGGACCACCCAGACCTATCCACGAATTATGATTCTACCAACGATTACGATTTTTGTGGGGATGACGGCAATCCATCGCCATCCAGTTGGAATGCTCATGGCACTGCTGCAGCGGGTGTTTCTGCTGCGACAGGAAACAATGGCGTGGGAGTGAGTGGAGCAGCACCTGATGCCAATCTTGCGGGGTTGTTACTCATCGCTTGCAACACCCCTGATTCCACAGAAGCCGATGCACTCAGTCACGAGAATCAAGTCATTGACATCTACAGTAATTCATGGGGCCCAAGTGACGATGGGAGCACATTGGAAGCACCAGGTCCATTGACCATCGCCGCCTTTGAAGACGATGTTGCCAATGGGCGAGGTGGACTTGGAAATATCATCACATGGGCTGCCGGTAATGGATTGGATGACGACGATGATTCCAACAAAGATGGGTATGCCAATGCACGTCAAACAATTGCTGTGACAGCCATCACACATCAGGGCGATCAATCATGGTATGCTGAACCCGGTGCGAACATATTGGTTGCAGCCCACAGTGATGGATCAGGTGAAGGCATCACAACCACAGATATTGAGGGTTCATCTGGATACACGAACAACGACTACACCGATAATTTCGGGGGCACATCATCTGCAACCCCACTGGCCAGTGGCGTCATCGCCCTAATGCTTGAGGCCAATGCGAATTTGACTTGGCGCGATGTCCAACACATCTTGGTTCACAGTGCAAGGAAAAATGATCCCAGTGACAATTCATGGAACACCAATGGGGCTGGTCATGATGTATCGCACAAGTATGGGTTTGGTGCGGTTGATGCAGGACGTGCCGTTGCATTGGCAGAAAACTGGACACTCGTCGACCCTGCAATCAACGTGACCAGCAATACTCGTTCAGTCAACACCGCAATTCCGGATAATTCTGCTCAGGGGGTCACCGATACCGTGACCATCAACGATGGTTTGCAAGTAGAGCACGTTGAAGTTTACGTTGACATTGACCATGTATACAGAGGTGATTTGATTATCACACTCACATCTCCTTCGGGCACACAGAGCACGCTGGCTCAGAAGCAAAGTGATTCGAACAACAATTACCGGGATTGGATGTTTTCGACCGTCCACAAATGGGATGAACAATCCGCTGGAAATTGGTCCTTGAAGGTTGAAGACGACGGTAACGGAGACACGGGAACTTGGAATGATTGGGAACTTGTCATCCATGGAGTCCCTGCTATATTGGATTCAGATGGAGATGGGTTGACCAATGACAATGAAACCGATGTATATGGTACAGATCCCTATGATATCGATACGGATGATGACGATTTGACCGATTACGATGAAGTGATGAACAACAACACGGACCCACTCAACCCGGACAGTGACAATGACACCTTGCTCGATGGTGCAGAAGTCAATTTGTATGGTACAAATCCTCTTTCAAATGATACCGATGGAGATGGATTAACCGACGCCCAAGAGGTCCTATTCTTCGGCAGCGATCCGTTGGTCTTTGACCAAGATGCTGACGCCGATGGTTGGTATTGGTTCCAAGATTGCAATGATTCAGATCCTCTGATTCATCCAGGCATGTCGGAATTATTGAATGGAATGGATGACAATTGCAACAATGATTGGGACGAAGGTTTCAATGTGACCGATTCAGACAATGACGGGCTCAAAGATTTCCCAGAGTACCACATTTACGGAACGAATTGGACCAATCCAGATACAGATGCTGACAATCTTTCAGATGGTGATGAGATTCTAATTCATGGCACGAATCCTTTGGTACCTGATGCAGACGCAGATGCCGATGGATGGTATTGGTTTCAGGATTGCAACGAATCCGATCCTTGGATTAACCCCTCCATGCCCGAGATTCTAGATGGAATCGACAATGACTGTGATGATTTAATCGATGAGGACTACGAAGGAATTGATTCTGACTTCGATGGTTTACTCGATTTGGATGAGTTTAATGTTCATTTTACCGACCCATTCGACAACGATACTGACGACGACGGCCTTGACGATGGTGTTGAACTAAATGTTACACTCACGGATCCACTCATTCCCGATCCTGACTCTGATGGCGATGGATTCCGTTGGTTTGAAGACTGTCAAGACAACGATTCGAGCATTCACCCGAATGCGACTGAGATCTGGGATGGAATCGATCAAAATTGCAATGATTTGATTGATGAGATGGTCAATCGTGCCGGCCAGATTTCAGTATTGCCCATCGAAACCGATCATGCTCTAAATGCGACATCAGATACGCTTTTCCTGCAAACTTTTGTGAATATCTCAGATGATTCGATCTTGGAGATTGCGACATCTTGGAAACTAACCATCAACGAAAATTGGACAGAGACAATTTCAAGCGAAACGTGGTTGGATTTGGGGCCATTTGAATGTGAAGGTGTTACGAGTGGATATGTGGCCGAGATTTGTTCATACAATGGGACGACACCAACCTATTCAATCACAGTGTCAATCTCTGATGGGTACGAGATAATCAAGCACACTTGGTCGATCAAATACACAGTTTGGCATCCACCCGAACCCGAACCAGAACCCGAACCTGTGCCTGAGCCCGAACCAGAACCCATCGAACCCGATGGTGATGATAACGCCTCAACAAGTGGTGGTTTTGCTCTCGATGCTGATACCAAAGTCATCATCGGTATGGGTTCAATTGTTGTTTTCCTCGGTATTGTGGTATTGATTACCGGACGAAAGAGAGCTCCACCACCACCGATGCGCGCCCCACCCTCAGGGTTGCCTCAGATGATCGATGAGCGATTTCGATAATCAGGCACTGACGAGCATTGCCACAGCATTCCCACCGCCGAGGCATAAGGTCACAATGCCCTTCCCTCCACCGGTTCGGCGAAGCGCATTGATGAGCGTCATCAAACACCTTGCTCCAGTTGCACCCAGTGGGTGACCAATGGCGACGGCGCCTCCATGTGGGTTTAGTTTCTCATCCGGGATGCTGCATGCCTTTGCAATGGCACAGGAAGCCGCTGCGAAGGCCTCGTTATGTTCAACAAAAGACAAATCATCCATCGTCATTTCATTTCGATCGAGTAATAATTCGATGGAGGGAATGGGTGCTGCCATCACTCTAGCGGGCTCAACACCCGTTGTGCAATAATCCAGAATGGTTCCAAGTACCGGCCAACCGTTCGCCTCTGCTGTGTCTCGGTTGGCAACCAGAACTGCCGCCGCCCCATCCGAAAGTTGTGAAGCATTGCCAGCGGTGACCCGACCATCTTCTTGGAAGGCGGCTCGCATTTCGCTGAGATCACCTCCCGGGGATATCCCCTCATCACATTCCAATCCAGGGGTTGAAACTACCTCAAAATCCATCCAACCTTGATTCCATGCTGCTGAAGCGAGTTCATGAGAGCGAGCAGCAAACGTATCTGCAACCTCCCTAGAGATATCGAATTCTTCAGAAACGGTTTCTCCTGTGTTACCCATGTGTTCATCATTGTAGACATCCCATAGCCCGTCGTGAATCATTGTAGGTTTCATTTCACCAAATTCTGTTCTCGAAATCTTTTGTCCGAAATAGGGGGCGTTCGTCATCGATTCCATTCCACCGGCGACGATTACGTTGTATTCACCGCTTCGAATGCTGTTGGCTGCCATCATGACGGCTTTCAGAGACGAACCACAGACTTTGTTGATGGTTGTGGCCGGCGTGCTGAACGGCATCCCTGCCCCGAGTGCGACTTGCCTTGCTGGTGCTTGGCCAGCACCAGCCTGCAAAACTTGTCCGAACAGAACATCATCAATGATTCCAGTCGTTGGGTCGATCCCCACGCGTCCAAGCAACCCCTTGACTGCATGAATACCGAGTTCGACCGCTGATAGATTGGCCAACGATCCGCGATAGCGACCGACAGGTGTGCGTGCCACTGCACAGATGACCACTTCAACCATCACTCATCACTTCCCACTGATTGTATTAATCCGATGCGCCGCCGGCAAACCCATAGACATCTCCATTTTTCAATGCAGGACGGTTTTCGGCTTTCAAGAGGATTGTTCGCACACCCCAAAGGTCGCCAAAGATTCGGTATTTTGTGGTTGCATCAAGATAATCGACACCAGATGATCCACCGGTGCCAACACGGCGTCCAATGATTCTCTCAACCATTCGAGCATGGTGTGTACGGAAGAGAACCATGCTCTCTTCCAGTTCAACCACAGCATCAACCAGAACCCGAGGCCAAGCGAGCAATGGCAGTTCTCGATAGGATTCGATGAAAAGCAATCCAGCTCGCGCGCGATTGATTTCACCATCGGGTTTGAGGAAATCAATGGCACCTTGGCTCGCGGCGGCAAACCTGGCTTTAACCGCCTCAATATTGGCCATTCCTTGCGCTTCCATCCTTGCACTCGCTTGATCACCAATGCTCGTGTATGCGGAAAGGTGCGCATCAACATAGGCTTCGACAGCCTCAGAATCATCTTCAGAACCATAGAAAGAACCCATGATGGGTGTTCGCGATAACCATGTTGTCAGTGCGGATACTAACGTCGTTTCTTCCAAAGCGGCTTCCAACCGAGCCAATGCAGCAGCATCCGCCTCACTGCGTGTTGCCAGTTTTCGGAAGTGACCGAGAGGGTCCATATCGGAGACTCGACCCACATGCTCCAATCCGAGAATGATTTCCATTTCTCGCATTTGATAGGATTCAAACCCACTGGCGGTTCCCAAACCATCTCGGAATGCAAGGAATCCTTGCGGGGTTAGAGTTTCCATGACTTTCCATTGGTTGGCCAGCAAGCGGAAGATCTCAGTCACACGCCCAAGGTGCTCAACCGCCTTAGGTACCTGTGCCTCTGGAACGTGATCAGTGGCGAGAATATCGCGAATCTCTCTCAATTCACGGATGACCTGCTTGAACCATAGTTCAAAGGTCTGATGGGTAACGATGAAGTGCATCTCATCATTGCTTATTCCCTCATCTTCTCGTTGCAATGAGAGCAATTCATGCAGGCCGAGATAGCCACCATATGTTCGATTGGAGCCGTCTCCAGCGCCCGAATATCCTCCGCCCATGTTATTTCGCATCGGCCTGACGCTTGAATGTCTTGCCCCACTCACCGTTCAGGTTTAGAATCGGTTTTGAAGCGGTTTGCGAAGGGAACATTCGTCTCATATTGAACAAACTCATCCGTGTATGGATGCGTAAATCCGAGTGAAGTAGCATGCAAACAAATTCGGTTGAGAGGGTTTGTTGTCGCTCCATGAATGGTGTCACCTACAATTGGGCAGCCTAGAAATTGCATCGCCATCCGTATTTGATGACGCCGTCCTGTTTCAATATTGATTTCAATCAGTGATACGAAATCATCCTGGTCTTCGATACGCCAGTGAGTAATCGATTGCTTTGAACCTTTGAAGGTGGATTTGACACGTTTTACATGCAGATTTTTGCCCTCTACCAGCCAAGATGAATCCGTTCCCTCGGGATGCTCAGGCCTTCCTTCTACAAGGGCATGATACATTCGTTGTACATCCCTTTGAGCGAATTGAGATTGCAAGATTTCTTTGGTTTCACGGCTTTTTGCAAATACCATGACGCCGGATGTATCTCGGTCAAGTCTGTGTACGATGTGTGACCATGCTCGATCTGATTGACGTTTCACATAATCGACGCAACGGCTGTGTAACGTATCGTTCTCGAGTTTGTCAGTGGCCACAGAAAGTAATCCCGCTGGTTTTTCAACGACCAAAATAAAATCATCTTCAAAAATAATTTTCAGTTTTGAAAAATGCTTTTTTGGTTCCGGCGGTGGTGATTTTTTCATCGCTTCCGAGCGATTAATGATCGTAATTCTGTCACCTTTCACAAGAACCTCTTTGGCTTTGTAAACAGGTAAATCATTGACCAATACTCTACCTTCGGTCAACATTTTCCGTAATTTTGACTTTGTTGAATCCGGATAAATTGATGACAATGTAGAGAGTAGTAAATCCTCCTCCTCAACCTTGAATTCCATTTCAGCACCCAATGGAAATTCTGACTAGTGCTTCAATTTCTCTATTCGCGTAACTAGTATGATGCAGCGTACAGGCATATTGCGATTAGCGTTGGGAAAATTACCAGCGGGGGCACAGGTATCTCCTCCAAAAAGCCCCTGAATTTAGCTCCCAGAAGGGTGCTCAAAATTACAGCCAGAGCAATTACGTTGCCGATGAGAATAAAATCACCCTCGCTTGCGAGTTCATCAATCATGAAGCTGCAGCATAGATTCAACCCACCAATACCTGCAAAGGCTCCTCCGATGAGCATCCTCATTGATGCAGCAGGGCCTCCTTCTACACCCTCGACCTCTCCAAAGAGACTCTTGTTGAAACCGACAGGATCCCAATTCTTCATTATCCCGACGAGGATCATGACGATCCCGACGATTTGCATTGCCAGTGTGTGTTCCATGGGCCGACTTGTTACAAGACGGCACTTGAATGTCTTGCCCCCTCCACCGTTAGGCTTCACAGGGGGTATTGACATCCTCAAACATGCTCGTATCTGAATTCCCAATCGTATTGCTCCTCGCCGTAATTCAATTCGTTGTTCTCGTATTCCCACTCTTGAATTTCTTTTCTCAGAAGGTCTTCTGCATTGTCAAATTCCAATCTCGTAATCCAAAGTGCCATCAGTTTCATTGCCCGACTTCTGAGTGCGCTCTTCTGTCCGTGCAGTTCATCCTCAAGTGTTGGTATCCAAAGTTGTATTAGTTGCATGACCATGTTCTGTATTTCTCTTGCTTGCTTCGTGTTCTTGTTTCCTTTTGTAATATCCATTTAGCGCTTCCGCCCCTCGACCAATCAGGTTCAGAGATCGATTGTTGCTCAAGACATCAGAATCACGAGGTTTCAGGTTGGGTCTGACCCTATATTAATCACACGAATTCACCCCTCAAGAGTGGATGTCATTTCCGCAACGGATAATTACCGGGCATCGGAGCCGTCCCTAATGGCGACCACCCACCCGCACCTGCCTGATTGGCTCGCGGAATACAATCCTAACGAGATTACGATTGGTGTCATCGCCTCGCACTCATCGCTTCAAATTCTTCATGGAGCGCGCATGGAAGGCTTCCGAACCCTCGGTATTTGTGTGGGTAAAGAGCGCCAAAAGATGTACAAGGCATTCCCTGGGGCCGAACCGGATGAATGGATGATTCTGGACAATTATCTAGAACTCTTAGACAAAGCCGAAGAGTTGCGCAAGCGCAATGTCATCATCATCCCGCACGGCTCACTGGTCGAATATCTCCGCCCGGACAATTTCATTGCTCTCGAGGTACCCACGTTTGGGAATCGCCAAATTCTGAAATGGGAAGGCAGTCGAGAATTACAGCGTCAATGGCTTGAATCCGGTGGCTGCACGATGCCCAAAGTGATTGAAGATCCAAAGGATATCGATGGGCCTGTCATCGTCAAGTATGCTGGCGCCAAGGGTGGTCGCGGTTATTTCATCGCACGTAATTTCCGTGACTTTCGACGAAACGTAGACTTGGAAGAGGAATTTACCATACAGGAGTATGTTCTAGGAACACGATACTACTTCCAGTTCTTCTTCGATCCAATCGCTGATGATGGATATCAGGTTGAAGGCATGGGTAGTCGAGAGGGTCAGACTTGTGGTCGTCTTGAATTGATGAGTATCGATCGTCGAGACGAAGCCAATGTCGATGAATTCTACAAATTGGGTAGTCTTCGCGACCTTCGCGATATGGGCCTAGAACCTTCTTTCGTCGTGACCGGCAATACACCAGCTGTTCTCCGTGAATCATTGCTTCCTGAGGCCTTCCGATTGGGCGAGGGTGCGGTGGCTGCATCACTTGAATTGGAAGAAGGTGCCCGCGGAATGATTGGGCCTTTCTGCCTTGAGACCATTGTGACGGACAAACTTGAATTCCGTGTGTTTGAGGTCAGTGCTCGAATCGTTGCTGGTTCCAACGTCGCTGTTGGTGGATCACCCTACTCAGATATCAACGAACCAGGATTGTCTACAGGCCAGCGCGTAGCTCGATGTATCCGAAAGGCGATAGAGAAGGATTGTTTGAATGACATCCTATCCTAATCAGAGGGTACCCCCTGAGTCGTACTACTTCAATCAGTGGGTTTTTCACCTATTTCAAAGGATATGCAAAGGTTTCAGTGGTATATTTACGTCCAGAGTGTAAATAATCAAATATCATTCATTGTATCGAATAATATGGGCAAACTATCATCTCTATCAATGGTGAGTTTGTTCCTAATTTCATCATTATCTGGTTGCATCGGAACTGAAACTACAGATGGCGATGACTTCCTTGGATGTGAATTTAATGATGTTAATCAAATTTGGAATCAATACGATGAACATTATTATGCCAAAAGAAGCAATCCAGACGATGAAAGTATTGAAATTGCTGATAAATTAATCAATAATAATGAAATATTTCTTTTCCGGTTTTGGGATGATTTCGTTTTCATTGAAAATGAATTAGATTGGTCTGAAGACCCTTATGATGACAAGACTTGGAAATACTATTTCCATAGTTTGAGAATGGTAAGTTACCTGATGAACGCATACGAGTTGAATGGGAACATAACATATCTTGAGGGTGCACAATGGTTTATTGAGAGCTGGATTGAACATAATCCAAGTCCCGAAAATCAAGCAAGCACAAGTGCATGGGATGATCACAGTACAGCCAATAGAATCTCAACTTTCATCTATTTCTGGGATTATTATCGGGACTCGGAAATTTGTGAGGGTGAATTTGCAAATCAATTTCTCAACTCATTAAGTTTACACGGTGAATTTACTGCTAATGAAGAAAACTACAGTTGGGGCAATAATCACGGAATATACCAAGATCGTGCATTGATGCAATTGTCCGTATTATTTCCTAATTTTGAACAAAGTGATGAATGGTTGGAAATTAGTACCTCTCGACTGTCAAATAAATTAGAATCCGATGTTACACCTTCTGGCGTCCAT
>Ga0066836_10001521_pt1 | contig 12185 bp, 8 predicted proteins | sample ETNtaG_18_FD_71568 | JGI IMG/M metagenome (GOLD analysis project Ga0066836, IMG submission 71568) | Marine microbial and viral communities from oxygen minimum zone, Eastern Pacific Ocean - ETNP201302SV91 | ecosystem: Environmental > Aquatic > Marine > Oceanic | place: Pacific Ocean: Eastern...
TGGATAATTTAAAATCGGGAACCCAGACTGTTGGATACTACGGAGAATCTCAAACTTTTTCAATCGATCAACATACAAATACAAACAATTATCCTGTAAGTATCACTTTGCAGGATACAGGAAACAATTCAGGAAGTGGAGGTGATCAAGAGGGAATTGATACTACACCACCAACTGTAAACGTCACCACTTCTACTATAACTACCATCAGTGGTGCAGTGGTACAAAGTACAGAGATTGGTACAGCTTATTTGGTCAACACCTCGGTCACTGTCAGCAATCTTTCCAGTATCACAGGGGCTGCGGAAAACAAATGGAACAGTGTTGAAATCAGCTCGGCTGATAACAACACCTACCTATCAGCCACTGGACTTATTGATGGAACATACAAGGTTTTTGCGGCGGACACGTCAGGGAACCTATCAATTGCGTCAAGCAACAGCGTGAATGTTGTGACAAATTATGCACTCAATTTCGACGGTTCAAACGATTATGTCTCCATTCCAAACGATCCGTTTAGTAATAACAACACCTTTACTATTCAAGTATGGTTAAAACCTGAAGCTGTAAATGATGGAGCCTATCATGGCTTTGTAGGAATTCAAAATAATGGTAGAAAACCTAGTATGTGGATTAGTACGAACGGAAACCTACATTACGATTCTTATATGGGGAATACACGTTTTAGTGGAACAATTAGTGATGGAAGTAATACATTCTTTACAGTGAATGAATGGATTCATGTCGCCTGGAGCAATGATGCTAGCAATTACAAATTTTATAAAAATGGGAACCTGATCGGTACTGAGACAGCCCCAAATTCATTTAATGCACTCAACAATCTTGGATATGAAATTGGTAGAGTTGATAATTATTTCAACGGCCAAATAGATGAAGTTGCGATCTGGAGCTCCACCCTTAGCAGCACTGCCATAATTACCCTATACAATTCTGGAAATGGGTTAAATGCGTCAATAGATTCAGGAAATTATACTAACTCCGGCGATCTTGTTGGCTACTGGAAGTTCAACGATGCTACTGATTCTACGCTGACAGATAACACTTCGAACTCGAACAATGGGACTTTAATAAATATGGATTCTAATTCCTGGGTGACTTCTGGTCTTAACTTGACAAATTGATTATCTTTTCGTTACTGTACACATATGAACAAGAAGTATAAAAAATGAACACCTTTAAATCAACTAATCTTATAACGGCAAAACCCTTTCCAAATTATTCTTGGTCCTGGCAATTAAACGGGGATAATTTTTAAAATTACTTTTTTGTGAATTTGAAAAACGATTATTTAAATATCTCAAAATAAATTAATGCTTAATCCAATTTCATTGCGACTCTTATGTCTTAACTTTGGTCATTTTACAGATCACATGCTAATGCTAATATTTGCAAAGGCAGCATTCAGTGCAGGAATTGACTTCGGTTTTGGAAAAGATGGAGCCTATGCTGAAATGATTTTATACGGTATTCCCTCACTAGTTTTGTTTGGAGCATGTGCCCCATTAGCAGCACATTTGGCTGACCTTTGGAATCGAAATGGAATGTTGACTGTTTTTTTTGTTGGCATTGGATTGTCCTCTATTCTTACTGGATTCTCACAAAGTCTTCTTCAGTTAGGTTTTGGACTTGCTTTCATTGGTATATTTGCATCAATTTACCATCCTGTTGGAATAGCTATGGTAATAGAGGGTGAAGGGAAAATCGGTTGGAGACTCGGAATGAATGGGCTATGGGGGAATATGGGTGTTGCAGCAGCTCCACTAGTGACAGGTTTAATACTCTCCCAATTTGACTGGAGAATGGCTTTCATTTTTCCTGGAGCGGTTTCTATACTTTTTGGACTTGGTTTTTTGATCTTTGTGAGTAATGTAAATTCCAGTCCACATGGAGCTATTCGACAGGAAAAAAAATTAATTGGATTTGCACCTGGCTGGCAACGTGCCTTGATTTCACTGGCTTTAATTACAGCTGCAGGAGGGTTTGTCTTCGGAGCAATGACTTTCATTATTCCTAGATTATTTGAAGTCAGAATGCTAGGAATTTCTGCAGACATTGCTGTAACAGGAACTTTAGCGTCTTTAATATATGCAGTGGCTTCTTTTGCGCAGCTCGTTAGCGGAAATGCCATTGATAAAAGGAATATAAAAAATGTCCTAATTTTCATCGCTGCTGGTCAGCCATTATTCCTATTTCTGATGGCTCTGCAGAACGATTATACACTATTTGTGGTTTCTTTACTGGCCATGGGTTTTGTCTTTGGCCAGATACCAATAACTGATGCGTTATTATCACAATATGTTCCTGATCAGTGGAGACCCAAGGTGCTTTCGGTAAAATTCATGATAAATCTGGTAATAGGTGCTGTGGCATTGATAACGGCACGTTACTTGTTGTCTAATGGAGCGGGTTTTGAGGCAGTAATGCGAATAATTTCAATTGCAGCATGTTTTATAGTAGGGGCGGCTATTTTGTTACCGCAACGTCATAACCCCGGCAATGTTGCAAACCAATTGGAATAATTAATATTATAAAAAGTTTTTAATGCATCTTTTCTAAAGAAATAAATTTATGAAGCTAAGTAATAAGCCTGACGATAAAGAAAAAATAACAGCTGTTAATAAATTTGGACCAAATGCAAGTTTCCACGATTCTACTTGAAAAAGATTTGAACATGTTAAAACCGAAAGTGACGCTACCGAACTCATAGTTCCTCCAGCCCAACCTACAAGATGTGCCTGCATAAGCAAAGCAGGATGTATTTCAACTTGTCCTGATGATAACAAAGAGAATGCAATTGTACTTGTAATTATTGGGTGTATTCCTACGAAAGAAAATAGGGTTATTAAGAACGGAGTAAGTGTCAAGATAGACCACGTAGGATAAATTGCAGAATTGAAAATAATTTTATAATCATTTATTGAATTGGAATGAGAAATTAGGTATCCAATTAACATTGCAATACTTATTACAAAAATATCGTCTGAAGTATTAAGAAGCCAAGATGTAGAATTAGAAAAAATCTTATTAATATTTTTAAAGTTAAAAATTGAATAAAATAATACAATTATAGGCATTACTAAAACTACTGCTGATAATGCTGTAAATTCGAACAAAATTGATACAGATAAAACAGATGACATAATTAACAAAAAAATTGGTACTACCGGTCTGAGACATGCCAGAGATAGTTTAATATGTTTAAATGTTAATCCATAAGCAAATATTGACAATGAAACAAGATTGAAAAGTATACCAAAAATAAATCCACATGCTATTACAATCAAAGAATTTGTATTTTCAATAAGAGCTTGCCCCACCGCAAAAGCGACAAAAAATGGAGACCAGGTTGCAGAAGTATTCATACCACGCAAACAGGCTTCTGCAATAGCCTTACGATATTCTTTATTACTATCCTCCGGAAGAGCTGCTGAAAGAATAGAAAATGTTCCAGTGTTTGTTACACTACCAAAAAAATGAGAAGCAATTTGAAATCCTGACGTTGCAATTTGTCTAGGAAGAATTTTTAATAAATTTTGAGAAATTTTCACTCTTTCTACATCTACAGATGCAGATCTTACTAAGATCATAGTAGGTAATAATGCAGAAAAGACTAAAATAAAACGACCTCCGGATAATAATTCCTCAAAACTTGGAATACTATCTAAGAAAAAAATAGCTACAATAAGAAGAATAAGAATTATAAAATTACTTTCTTTTTTGAGACGACTAATTGTTAATGCAAAAAAACATATTAAACCCAATACACCCACATTTCCAAAAGTAAAAACTGTTTTCCCAAAAATGATATTCATTATTGCTGAGAACCAGGCAAGATAAAGAAAAAATAAACGAATTTTGTCAATATTCATAAAGATTGTAGTAGTAAATTATTTTTTGTGATCAACTTAACCTTTTAGAAAATACATATTCCATTTTTGTTAAAATAAGTTAATATTACAGAATTTAAATATAATTAATTGATATTATTTAATATATTATAAAATAAATTAAAAATTATAACAATGTTTTGTCATAGACTAAACATTTTTTTAAAGTACTTAAAAAAGAACTTTATTTTATCGATACTCAGTAAGTATTATTTATAAAACTAAACACCATTTTCCTAGAATTCATATAGAATGATGCTTTTTGTTTGCATGAAATTTCAGACAAAATAGTAGTCTCTTTCAGTGTATTGGAGCATGAAAACTATTAAAATATTAAACAAAATCATTTTAATTTTAATATCAGTAGGATTGTTAACCTTATTGATGCTTCCAGGAAGTTTGTCGGCAGGTCATTTCCGCTCTGGAACTATGTCTTGGAAACTTGCTGAAAACGACAACGATACAATCATCCTCCATATGTTAAATGGATGGACTTTTGATCATAATTGCTGTGATACCACAAGCGTAGATGATGTAAAAAGTAATTGGGATTGGGCTGGAGATGGGACTGGTACCGACGGCAATCCAACCATATATTGGGAAAGTGACGGCAGCCCAAATACAGGTGCCACTCTTGATTTCACAGTTACATCAGTAGATATTAGTGCAGATCACATTCTTACGAAAATGGGAGATAGTTCCTCAGGATGGGAAACTGGAATTACTCATGATTATGATAATGGGACGTTTTTAATTTATTGGGCAGGTTATGCCAGAACAGCTGTTAAAAATAAAGAGGATGGGTATAGTAGTAACGGTGGCACAAGCATGGGTAATAGTAACAGATGGAGGCTGGAAACAATGGTAAGAATAGGGGGCGACTACGCTGGCAATGTTTCGCCTGTAAGTGCTGTTCCCCCTATTGTAAAAGTTCAAGATAATTCATCTTTTTCTTATCAAGTTGTTGCAACTGACGACAACGGTGACAACCTGACTTACCGTTGGGGACAATTTAATGAATTTTTCAAAATAGATGGTTCTGGAAGCACTGCTACCTATACAATGCCAACTGGAATGACATTAAGCCCTTCGGGTTTAATTGAATGGGATATCAGAGATAATGTTACATGCGATGGATGCACCAATGATGATGATGTTGATAACACGACCAATAAACTTTGGGTAGCAGTGATCATGGTAGAAGATAGATTAGATAACGGTACTGCAAAGTCAAAAATCCCAATAGATTTTTTCTTTGAAGTGACTGATCCTACAAATGCTCCGCCTTCTTTTACTGCATTCCCCACAGGTACACAAACCGTAGTAATTGGAGACAATAAAACCTTCACAATAAAATCCACGGATGATAGCGGAGTCGCTCCGACTGTTTCTGTAGTGAACCCTCCTTCGGACAACAAAACCATTTGGGACAATTCCAGTTCAACTTCAGGAGGAATAACGACCTTTTCGGTATATTTTGCACCAGACAACACATCCGATTCTTCTTATGTTGTAAACATTCGTTCGACCGACGCTATCGGAATGACCAAAGACAAAAGCCTTAGCATCAATGTTTCTTCTATCGCCAATGATGATCCTACCGCTCCAACACTCGTTTCTCCTGCAGATAATTCCACTGTAACAAATCCTGTGTCATTCCAATGGACTGAATCAACAGATCCAGATAATGATAACGTTAGTTACACTATTTACATATGCCAGAACATTGACTTTACTGGATGTAATGGAACAAGTGTTACTGCAAGTGCTAACTTTATACCTCCATTTAATCAAAATTTTCATGACACTCTGTTATCGTGGCCAAGTCCCCTTCAAGCTGCGACCATTTCCCAGGAAGTTTCTCAAGATCTTTCTATGATGCCCAAGTGGGTTATTTTGTTAGGTGTTCTTGGATTGTTAAGTGTTTTCATATTTTTTTCAGTAAAAATTATTACACACCTAAAAATTGTGATAATGTTGTTTTTGATAATAATCGGTGCTGTAAATTGCAGTAAAAGTGATGACACAGATGATGTTGTTGAAGCAGTGTCCGATGTAACTAATACGGCTTCAACTAATACGGATTCAAATTATACATCTTCAGATTTGACAACCAATACGACATATTACTGGAAAGTTATTGCTTCAGATACTAACGGTGGTAGTGCAGAATCTGAAACATGGAGTTTCACAGTACAATAAAATGAAACCCTAGCTTAAATTGGTTAACGAGTCATCCATCCAACACTAAAGTCCACCAAAAGGTGGATACCTAAGATCATTTTTTACCTTGCAGATCTTTTTTCTCATGTTCTTCAATTAATTTTTCAAGATTTTTTGATCTAATATTTTTGACAATTAAATCTATATTTTTGAGAGTATTGGATAATTCTTCTTGTTTCCTCATTTGCTCTTTTGAATCAAACATACTCTGAATTATGACACCTATAACAAGGTTGATGATGATAAGACCACTGATGATAATAAAAGATATGAAAAAAAATATGCTAAAGTTAGGCATTTTTGAAGGCGCGGTACACTTTTCTGGTGTACTCTCGTAACCATAATTATTGCAGCCATACATTTGGATGTACATCAAATCTGTCCAGTCTTCAAAAGTGGCTGCCCGAACCAATGAAACCATAGCAATCCTTAGACTTCCGAAGTGAACAGGATCATTTTTCGAGAAGATTGTCGTACCTATAACACCATAGATATAGACCATCAAGACCAAAATAATCCCAACAAACCCAATCGGTTTAATGCTTTGTATCAAAGAAATAATTATCATACGCAGTTGTGGAACTCTACTGAAAATCCTTGTAAAACGAAGCAATCTTAAGATTCTTAAGATAAAAGGGTAGGTTCCGAAAGGTAGGAAGGAAGCAATAACCAGTATAGAATCGAAAATATTCCAACCATCTGAAACAAATTCTAAAGGTTTATCCCACTTTGGGACAAAACGGATTATAATTTCACATAAGAAAATGTATTTGATAGTTTGGTCTATCATGTGGAACAGAGATTTGTTGTCTTCAACTAAAGATTCGTTTGTCTCTATTCCGACAATAATACCTGTAAAGACAATCATAGCATTGATAAAAATATTATAATAACGGTCATTTTCGATATTTGAAAATATATTTTTTAATCCTGGTTTTGATCCAATATTATCAATGCCAGAAGTAAGATCTATATTTTCCAAAAGTAGATCATAGAGAATTTTTTCTTCATCTGTAAATTCTTCATCAGCAAAAATTATTTCCTCAACCATTGACCTGATACTGAGTTTTTGTTTGTCATCAATATCTTTTAGTTTCTGGAGGCCATTCCCAATTTTATGGATCTGATCTTCAAGGTCTAAATTTTTCAAATTCTGGAATGCTTCGTTGTAGTAAACACGTATGTCAGGACCCATATATTTTATCCAAATATCTGCGAATTCATCAATATTTGCAAAATCAGATGAAGAAACGAGATTCAGAACGTTCAGATACTCAAATAGTTCAACAGTTGGATGGATTTCATAGGCATGGAACTTTAGATACTTTTTTGCCATATCATAGAACTTCCTTTCAGACGGAAGTACCTCTTCATCAGCAAAAATTATTTCCTCTATCATCATCATAATCCCCTTTTTGGTCGCCTTCTCCTCTTCCGCCAGTTGCAGGAAACTCTCAATGGTAAGTTTAATTTTTTCTTTTTCATTAAGAGATGAAAGATTATTTTCGGCCTGGGATTCATTTTCCTCAAAAGACTTACCCATGTACTTTGTTATGATACTTTTTATATTTTGCTCGCTTTCCTCATTTGTAAGAGAGAGATAGATCAAAAATTTCAGGCAAATAACAAGTTCTTTTGGTTTATTTAAATTGCTAAGCTTCATATCTTTAAAATTGGTTGTTATTTAAGATTATAAGACTCTGAGACTATAAGACTATGAGATTATGAAAATTTGAAAATTCAAATTTGAAAATTCAAGTTATACCAAATTTTATTTTTAATTTCAATGTCTTTGTAATTTTCCTGATAGTATGTTTGCCTGTGAAAAGTTATTGTGGTGATCATTTTTCAAAATGTACATGGTCTTCGTTAATGATACAAAAGAAACACTTGAAGTATTATTTTTTGTGTCCTAAGCTGGCCAAACATTATTTAATTTAACTTTTCATAAAAGAAGATTATATGAAAAAAATAAATTTTTGGTTATTTTATATAGTAGTTTCAGTCCCCATCATCATAGCATCGTGTAGTAAAACGGAAGATGAAACCACTGCCAGCAGCACCGCAGCATGCAGTACTTCCCTCAGCACTTCAGCCTCAGGTACCTTAACTGACTTTGCGACAACTAAGGGAGTAGATAACGTGACTGGTACATATTCAATGAGTTGGCAAGGAGCAACTCCTACTGGTGGTTGTATAACCTCAGGGGCAGTCAGTACTATGATTAGTAATGATGGTATTCCAAGTGACTCACAAAACTTTAAACTGCAATATATTATAACTTCAGACACCTCATTTACAAGGATTATGACTTATTATTCAGACAACAATTCTTGCGCTACCGTCTCGGGGTACCATGCTGACTCTTACACCGGACTTACAGTTGGAGATAATATAACGATAGCTAGTGCTCCATCTCCTTATCCAGATTATGCTACAAAAGTTAGTTATAAGCATGAATGTTTTATGGGCAAAGGAGTAACTGACACCGCTACAGCATATTTAAATTCCATGTCTACTGTAAGTGGGGCCGTCACAGGAACAGAATTAAACCAAGCAGGTGATGGTGAAACTTATTATAACATCATGGCACTTAACGATAATCTCAGTGGTACATCCTATAATTGGTTTTACCTGGGACCGAAAAGTACTAGTGCCTATCCCGATAATTTCTCTAGTAGTAGTGGTGATGTGAATTTCCAAAGTCAATAACTTTTTTTGACTTCAAATTAAACACCTAATGACGAACATAGCTCTATTAACTTTACCGGCGGCGACTCTCTAAAAGAGAAACCGCCGGTCTGCTCAGAACAGTTCATTTGAATGGATTCTGCTTTTCAAGAAAAATATGTTAAATATTTTTCTTAGACATTTCACTTGCTATTCTATCAGCTTGTCGCAGAGCTAAGCTAACAATAGTAAGAGTAGGATTTTCAGATGCACCAGTTGTAAAAACACTTCCATCAGAAACAAACAGATTTTTTACATCATGCGTTTGGCCCCACTTGTTGACTACACCATCACGTGCCTTGGCACTCATCCTGTTAGTCCCAAGATTGTGTGTTGATGGATAAGGAGGAGTTGGAAATGTTCTAACTGCACCTACTGAATCATATACAGCTGCTCCCTGTTTATACCCATGATTTCTCATCGCAATGTCATTTGGATGATCGTCAAAGTGCACATTAGGAATTGCCAAACCATATTGGTCCTTTTCAGTAGGATGAAGTGATATGTTGTTTGATTCTTGTGGCATATCTTCTCCAACTAACCACATACCTGCCATATGATTATACATATCCAGAGCAGAAGAAAATTCTCTCCCCCATGCACCCGGATCAAGAAAAGCAGACATAAATGGTAACCCAAGTGAAAGAGTTTCCATTTCATAACCACCAACAAAACCTCTCGAAGTATCATGCCTCGATTCATCGGTAATAATTCCTGCCATAGTAGTTCCTCTGTGCATGTTTACAGGTTTGTCAAAGGTAGCATATACTGAACCTGTCATGTGACGCATGTAATTCTTCCCAACTTGGCCTGAGGAATTTGCCAAACCATCTGGAAACTTTGAAGAAGAAGAATTAAGTAACAAACGAGGACTTTCTATTGAGTTGCCTGCAACACAAACAACACGTGCTTTTTGTAATTTTTTGTTTCCACTTTTATCTGCATACAATACGCTAGAAACTTTTCCATACTTATCATGATTTATTCTAAGTACTTGAGAATTGGGTCTTACTTCAAGATTTCCTGTTGCTTCCCCTTTTGGGATTTCAGAATAAAGTGTTGACCATTTCGCAGCAGATTTGCATCCTTGGAAACAAAATCCAATTTGTAGACAAGATCCCCGACCATCTCTAGGTTTTGAATTTATAGCCATTCGTCCTGTATGACAATGTTTATAGCCGAGATTATCAGCTCCTTTTTTCATAATTTTAAAATTATTGTTACCTGGCAGTCCTGGGATACCATGCGTCCTAGTAACTCCCATGCGGTCTTCTGCTTTTGAATACCAAGGCTCCATTTCTTTTAAATCTATTGGCCAATCAAGTAAATTTGCTCCAGGAATGTTACCGTAATGAGTTTTAACTTTAAATTCATGTTTTTGGAACCTCAGTGAAGCTCCTGCCCAATGAATGGTAGAACCTCCCACAGCCTTTACAATCCATGCGGGTAGTCCTGAAAAATCTCTTGCAACTCTCCAGTCTCCAGAAGTTGTTCTTTTGTCAAGCCAAGAAATTTTTCCAAACATACCCCATTCATCATTTTTAAAATCAGGAACTTCGTGTCGACTTCCAGCTTCAAGAATAACTGTTTTTACACCTTTCAGAGCCAGTTCAGTACCAAGAGTTCCACCTCCTGCACCTGAACCAATTACAACTACTACACCATCATCATTTAAACCAAATTTTTTAGACATTTTTTCTCCTTCTTTATTATTTAATTATAGCCAACTTATATCATCAAAGCCCCTGTTAAGATAACCTCCCATAGGTGAAGATTCTCCTTCAAAGCCAAACAATGGCCATACTTCTTGATTATTGTAGATTCCAGTAATAAGGGTACCTCTAATCTTTTGGAAGAATGCAGTTTTTTCTATATCACGTAATAATTGGACACGTTGTGTTTCCCATCCAACATCTCTATACTTTTTATTATATTTTCCAATTGATGCTTGTTGCAATCCTACTAAACCATTCTCAAACAAATCCTTATCTGCCTTAGATTTTCCTGCAGCAGCATCAAAACCTGCTACAACATTTGCATAATACTTGTCATCTAATTTATCATGAGGATAAATATCTCTAGACACTTGTATAAGTGTTGCAAATGTATCATTTTTAAGTGATTTTGCTTTTGCAGCCCAAGCTTTTTCTTTGCCAACAATAATTCCTGTAGGTAAAACACTCATCACAATTAGTGTTTTACTACCAGCCTTAATTAAGTTCCTCCTTGAAACTTTATTCTGATTTTCTTTATTTTCCATTTTACTCCTTGCTATTTATTATTTGTTGATACCTTCCTAACCGTTTTAAGACCTCAATCTTGTAACCTCCATTATTTAAATAAAATGAATTTTACCTTCTGATAATTAACTTTAAATTACATATTTTTTTAATTTACTTAAATCCCCATTAAAACATGGCTGTACAACGATAAACCAACCAGTTCAAGAATGTCAAACAATTTTTACAAAAAAATCTACATCGAAATACTTGTTAAGAAATCCCGAATTTTTAAAACATATTTAACTTGATGGATCCAAAAATTTATGTGAAACCTCCTAACAATTGACACCAAGACCGTTGTTTCCTGAAAAATAAATTTATTATTAGTTCTATAGAAAAAGCTGGTACATCACTCCGGGCTTAAACCTAAAACTTTCTGGTTAGGAGGCTGAAGTAGTGAGTGAGGAGATTGGAACAAAATAAAACTATATTATCAGCTGGATATATTGTCCCTACTTTTTCAACATATCATAAATCAGATTAAATAATTTTCCATTTTTCAAAATTTTCTAATTTTTTAAGTTCTTCTATAATCTCCTGTATTTTTACTTTCTTTATAGAGGTAAATCTAGCAGAAATTGAATTCGATTTATTTTTCCAAATTTGTCTAACATGAAAACTATTTTTTAAAATTGTTATACCATTGCTTGACAACGTGAATTTTATAGGTTTAGTTTTTCTGGGCCTACAATTAGTTTTCGTTCTTCCTCTTACTGCTAAACAATCCTGTCGACTTTCAAATTTGTAAGTTCCGGTAGACAAGGAATCAAACATAAAATATTTTTTATTCGTTCTTGGATAAAATTCAATGGTTTTCTCCATCCCATCTTCGTTCTTTAAGGTAAATGTATATTTAAAACCAAAAGGGTTTTTGGTCTTATTTATTGCATTTTGGGGAATTATTAAAATGGATTCTATATTGTCACTACCGGGTATCGGTAACTTGTTTGTACAACCTGTAAAAAATATAATAATAAAATTAATCAAAACTAAATATTTCATATTCTCCCCTCAAAAAATTGATGAATTTAGAAGTAAAAAT
>Ga0066836_10001522_pt1 | contig 12173 bp, 8 predicted proteins | sample ETNtaG_18_FD_71568 | JGI IMG/M metagenome (GOLD analysis project Ga0066836, IMG submission 71568) | Marine microbial and viral communities from oxygen minimum zone, Eastern Pacific Ocean - ETNP201302SV91 | ecosystem: Environmental > Aquatic > Marine > Oceanic | place: Pacific Ocean: Eastern...
AGAACCAGATAAATCAAATTCCCCTCTTTTGATATTTAGTACAATTTTACCTTTTTCAATATATTTGCTTTTTTTAATATCACTCATATCAATATTGATTTTTCCATTTAAATTATTATTATTTAAAAAAAAATTTGTTAAAAAATCTTCAAATATTTTATTAAAAAATATTACATTTATTAAGTTAAGATTTGAAATTTCAAAATTAAAATTAAAATAAAAAGGTTTTACATTAACTGTTCCAGAATAATTAATATCAGTTTGATTAATTTTAGAATCATTTGAAACTAATTCATAAATATTTTTATTTTTCTCATTATTTATTTTTGTAGTAAAATTTGAATTTAAAAATCTAATTTGATTTTCAGCGCTATAATAATCTTTTAAGTATGATTGATTTTCAAAATTTAATTTTATTTTTCCAAAATTTAATTTTAGATCATTTTTATTATTATAAAAATTATTTAAATAATTTAATTTAAAAGGTAAATTAAACACGTTTCCATACAAAGTTAAATTATTGTGGTTTTTCTTTTCTTCAAAAAATAATTTTAATTTATTTATCGAAATTATAGAAAAAGTTGAGTTATTTTTGTCACTTAAGAAAATTTTACTTTTTACTATTAAGATATTATTTTTTATAGATTCTGAAAAAATTTTTTCAATAATTTCCATGCTATTAAGATTAATATATGAATTAAAAACTTTGATTGAATTTATTTTAAAAGTATTTTTTTTAAAAAAATTTTTTTGAGAAATAAAAATATTCATGTTTTTTATTTCTAAAATTTTAGTATCACTTTTATCATTTTTTATTATAATATTTTTTATATTGTAATGAGGTCTTGGAAAAAAAGTATAACTGAATTTTTCAAAGCTAACGTTATCAGACTTAAAATTTGATGATATCTCGGTTAGTAATTTTAGCTCAATTATTTTTTTATTGTATAATGCTGGTACTGACAAATAACATAGGTATAAAAAAGTTAATGAAAATAATGCAATAATTACAATGTTAGATTTTAATAATTCTTTATTAAATTTAAAATATTTTTCTTTTATTAATTCTATATAATGTTTTTTTGTGAATATTCTAATAATGCCTAAATTTTTCATTATATTTTTTGTCTGATTGTTTTATATAATAATTTATCAATATAAATGAAAAATAAAGATTATTTTAAAGATTTAAATATCGCACAAAAAAACGCAGTTGAATACCTGGATGGACCCTTGCTAATCGTTGCTGGAGCCGGCTCAGGTAAAACTAGAGTACTAATTTCAAGAATTGCACATTTAATTGAGCAGAAAAAAGCATATCCTAATCAAATTCTTGCAGTCACATTCACAAATAAAGCTTCAAAAGAAATGCAAAATAGAATTAGCAAAATTTTGAAAAAAGAGGCAGTGGGACTTCCTTGGCTTGGTACTTTTCATTCAGTGTGTGCAAAATTATTACGAAAGCATGCCAAAGCTGTTAATTTAAATTCTAATTTTACGATAATTGATCAGGACGATCAGGTTAAACTGATTAAAAATATATCCAAAGCTGAAAATATAGATACAAAAAAAATATCACCAAGATATATTCTCTCGATAATTGACCAATGGAAAAACAAGGGATGGTATCCTGAGGAAGTACAATTAAAAAAAAGAGAAGTATTAGAAAAAGGTTTTCTAAGTATATATAAAATTTATCAGTCTAAGTTGCTTAGTCTAAACGCTTGTGATTTTAGTGATTTAATATTGCACTCAGTAAAAATTTTTGAAAACAATCCTGATATAACTGAGATGTATTCTAAGAATTTTAAATATATTTTAGTAGACGAGTATCAAGATACAAATCTAATTCAAAGTAAATGGTTAAACTATCTAGCAAAATATAATAAAAACATTTGTTGTGTAGGTGACGATGATCAATCAATTTATAGCTGGAGAGGAGCGGAAATAAAAAATTTTTTAGAATTTGACAAAGTATACAATAATACCAAAATAATAAGACTTGAGAGAAATTACAGATCAACTCAAAACATACTATCAGTAGCTTCTAAAATAATATCAAATAATGAAACAAGAGTTGGTAAAAATCTTTTTACAGAAGGTGAAGATGGAGATTTGGTTTCCCTAAATTCTTTTAGAAATGGAAAAGATGAAGCTGTAGGAATAAGTGACGAGATAGAAAAATTAAAAAATAAATATTCTTTAAATAATATATCAATTTTAGTTAGAGCAATTTTTCAAACACGAGAATTCGAAGAACGCTTTTTAAAAATTGGAATACCGTACAGGATAATAGGTGGTATAAAATTTTATGAGAGAGCTGAAATTAAAGATTGTATTGCTTACCTTAGGGTAGTCAGTCAAAATAAAGATGACCTTTCTTTTGAAAGAATTTTAAATGTTCCAAAAAGATCGGTAGGTGAAACTACAATTAAACAAATAAACGAACATGCTAAAAAAAATAATTTAACCTTAGAAAAAGCTTCAATTTTATTAATACAAGAAAATAAAATAAAACCAAAAACAAAAATAGGACTAAGCACTCTAATAAATTTATTAGAAAAATGGAGAAATGATATATTCAATAAAAAAATAGGTCATATAAAATTAATACAAACTATTTTGGACGAATCTGGTTATAGTCAAATGTTAAAAGACAAAAAAGATTTAGAAAATGAAAATAGATTAGAAAATATAAAAGAATTAATTAATGCAATGAAAGAATATGATAACTTAGAAAACTTTTTAGAACATGTTGCCTTAGCAACTTCTCTTGATCAAGACTGGGAAGACAAAAAAGTTAATTTGATGACAATGCATGCATCGAAAGGTCTTGAGTTCGACGTAGTTTTTTTGCCAGGCTGGGAGGAAGGTTTGTTTCCTCACCAAAAATCAATTGAAGAAAAAGGTCAAAAAGGATTGGAAGAAGAAAGAAGATTGGCATATGTTGGGATCACCAGAGCAAAAAAAAGAGCAATTATATCTTTTGCGATGAACAGGTTTTATCAGGGTGATTGGATTGATAGTTTAGTATCAAGATTTGTTGATGAATTACCACATGAAAATATTAAAAAAAATAATCATTTTGAAGATGATATAAATGATGATTTTGAATTTAATCAAGATATAAATTTTGAAGATGAAATAAAAAGTCCAGGATGGATAAGATATAAAAAAAAATTAAAAAGATAGCAATCAAATGATTAGTTCGTTGAAAAGATTAATGGATAGCGAAAATGTTGATGGTTATATTGTACCTAAAAATGATGAATTTTTTTCTGAATATTCTTTCCCAAATAGATTAAAATTAATATCTAATTTTTCTGGATCGGCAGGTTTTGCAATAATCTTAAAAGATAAAAACTATCTGTTCGTTGATGGCAGATATACTTTGCAAGCAAGTATTGAATGTGGAAAAAATTTTAAAATATTTGAAATACCAAAAATTAAACCTTTTGATGTTTTAAAAAAAGAAAAAAATAAACTAACATTAGGGTTTGATCCTAAATTATTTACTGAAATAAGTTTAAAATCAAATTTTAAAGACAGCTGTAATTTATCTCCAATTAATAAAAATTTAATTGATGAAATATTTAATCTGAAAAATAATTATAAAATAAAAGAATTTTATTATCTAAATGACAATGTGGCTGGTGAAAAAATAATTTCTAAGTTAAAAAAATTATCTTCGGTCCTTCGTAAGAAGCAAATACAAAATATATTTATCAGTGCACCAGAAAACTGTGCCTGGTTATTAAATATAAGAGGATTTGACAATCCAAACAGTCCTATTCCGAATTGCCAAATAATTCTTAATAATAAAAATATATATTTTTTCTCTGATATAAAAAAAATAAAAAAAATTCAAAGTTCAATAAATTATAAAAAAATAAAATTTCACGGATTTAATGAATTTTCAAAAGTAGTAAATAATTTAAAAGGTAAAAACTTTTCAACTGATAAAAATAGTTGTTCGATTTTTAATAAAAGTATTATTTCTTCAAAATTTAAAATTTTAAATGAAATAGATCCTTGCTATGAATTAAAAGCTATAAAAAATAAAACTGAAATAAAAAATATGGCACATGCTCATATAATAGATGGAGCAGCTTTAACAAAATTTTTATATTGGATAAAAAATAAAAAAAAATTTAATTTTACTGAAATAGATGCAGAAAAAAAATTAGAATCATTTAGAAAAAAAAATAGAAACTTTTTATATCCAAGTTTTAATACAATAGCAGGCTCGGGACCAAATGGAGCAATAATTCATTATAGAGCAAATAAAAAATCAAATAGAAAAATTAATAAAAAGGATATTTTTTTATGCGACTCTGGAGGACAATATAAATATGGAACAACGGATGTTACAAGAACCATATGTTTCTCAAAAGCAAACCCAAGAATTAAAAATATTTTTACTAGAGTTTTAAAAGGACATATTGCTGTTTTTAGTACAAATTTAAATAAGATTAATACTGGTAAAGAAATAGATAAAAGAGCAAGATTTTTTCTTAAAAAAATTAATTTAGACTATGGACATGGTACTGGTCATGGAGTCGGTCATTTTTTAAATGTACACGAAGGTCCTCAAGCCATTTCAAAGTACAATAATGTAAAAATTTTACCAGGTATGATTTTGAGCAATGAACCTGGATATTATGAAGTAAAAAAATTTGGAATTAGAATAGAAAATTTGATCTATGTTGAAAAAAATAAAAATAAAGTTTTTTTTAAAAATTTAACTTTGGCTCCAATTGATACTGATTTAATTAATTTTAAAATGCTCAATAATTTAGAAAAAAAATATTTATTTAACTATCATATGGAAACTTATGCAAAAATAGCAAAATTTTTAAACTCCAATGAGAAAAAGTGGTTTTTAAGACTAATTTAAAAGTTTTTTCCATTCTAATTGACTAATTACTTTAATACTTAATTCATTAGCTTGTTTAACTTTTTTTGCAGTAGGTTTTTCCCCAATAACAAGGTAGTCAAGTTTTTTGCTCACATTGCTTAAAATTTTTCCTGAATTTTTTTCAGTCAGTGATTTTGCTTCAGCTCTACTAATATTTGAGAGCTTACCTGTAAACATAAATGTTTTATTTATTAACTTTCCTTTTGTATTTAGCACAACATCTTTTATGCTTAAAATAGAAACTAATTTTTTTACTAAATTTAAATTAATTTGATCTGAAAAAAAGTTTTTTAATGAATTAATTTGAGTTTCTCCTATGCCATCTAAATTAGCGAGAGAGTTAAAATTGAAATTTCTTGTTAAATCTTCAAAACTTTTTATATTTAAAAAAAATTTTGATAAAAGCTTCGCATTTTCTTGGCCAATATGTCTTATACCTAAAGAAAATATAAATTTATCTAATTCAATATTTTTAGCCTTTTCAATAGATTTTTTAAGATTGTTTGAAGATTGTTTTCCCCAACCATCTAATTTTTCAATCTTTTTGTAATTTAAATTAAATATATCATAAGGTAACTTTATAAATTTTAAATTCCAAAATTTTTCAACAACTTTTTTTCCCAATCCTTCTATATTAAATGCTTCTTTTGAAACAAAATGTTTGATTTTTTCAATTGCAATTTTTTCACATTTGTATCCTTCGCTTGAACATCTTTTTACTGCATCGTATTTTTTTGAAACTTTGTTAAAATCTTTTATGACTTTAGAACCACATGATGGACATTTCTGTGGAAATAAAAATTTTTTTGACTCCTTTGATCTTTTGTTTAAATCTACTAAAAGCACATGTGGTATTACATCACCTGCTCTTTCTATTTTAACTGTATCTCCAACTCTTATATCTTTTCTAATTATTTCTTCTTCATTATGAAGAGTTGCGTTTGAAACTAACACACCTCCTATGTTAACTGGTTTAACTTTAGCAACTGGCGTTAGAGCTCCAGTTCTTCCTATTTGAATCTCAATATTTAGTATTTTAGAAAATGAACTATCGGCTGAAAATTTATGTGCTATTGCCCACCTAGGAGCATTTGCAACATAACCCAATCTATTTTGTAGTTCTAAATTATTTATCTTATATACCAATCCATCTACATCAAAATCTAAATCATATCTTTTCTTTTCTAATTCCTTATGGGCCTGGACTAAATTGTCTACACCGCTAACAACTTTATTAAATTTATTTGTTTTAAAACCCCAGTTTTTAAGAAGTTGTAAAAATTCTGATTGTTTTTTAAAATTAATTTCATTATTAAATCCAAATGAATAAGCAATAAATCTAAGTGGAATCTTTTTTGTTTGACTTGAATCTTTTTGTCTAAGAGATCCTGACGCTGCATTTCTAGGATTTGCAAATCGATCTTTAATATTTTCAAAGTCACCTTTTTCAATGTACACTTCACCTCTTATATCTATATCTTTTGGAAATTTTATATCTTCAATAAACTTTGGAATATCTTTAATTGTTTTTAAGTTTTCAGTAATTACTTCGCCTTCTGTACCGTCTCCTCTTGATAAACCTAAAACAAAATTATTATTTTTATAAGTTAATGATGCTGAAATTCCATCTATTTTGGGCTCAACACTATATTCTAAAAATTTTTTTTCTTTAATATTTAAGTAATTAAAAATTTTTTTTTCATAATTTTCTAAGTCATTTTTATCAAATGCATTTGAAAGTGATAGCATCCTTTCTCTATGAGCAGCTTTTGCAAAATTTTTTGAAGGTTTAAATCCTACTGTATTAGAAGGTGAAATATCTGAAATTAAGAAAGTGTATTTTTTTTCTAATTCAAATATTTCTTTTTTTAATTCGTCATAGTCTTTGTCAGAAATTACTGGTTTGCTTTTTTGATAATAAAGTAAGTTATGCTTATTTAATTCTTTAATTTTATTAAAATATTTTTTTTTTATTTCATTTTTTTGCATAATCAGAACAAGGACTTAAACTTTTCTAACAAGCTTTTCTTGTTCTTTTTAATTTTTAGTACTGGATCAGAGTATTTCTTATTATATATTTTATAAGTTTCTTTATACCATTGGTTTGATAGGTAATTATAACCTAGTACACTTGCGTATTTTTTTGACTCTTCAACTAGTCCTATTCTGTAATAAACTTCAACCAGTCTGTGTAATGCCTCTGGAGTGTATACTGTCGTGTCGTAGTAAGTTACTACTTTTTTAAATCTGTTTATCGCTGCAATCCATTTTTCCTTATCTAAATAAAGTCTTCCAATATACATTTCTTTTGCCGCTAAAACATTATCTATTAATTTTAATTTATATTTGGAATCCATTGCAAAATCTGAATTGGGATATTTTTTAATAATATATTTAAATTCTTGTTTAGATTTTACTAAAGGTTCTAAATCTTTTTTTTCATCAACAACAGATTCAAAATAACATATTGCTTTTAAAAAATGGGCATAAGATATATTTTTATGTTCAGGATATTTAAGTATAAATCTGTCAAGCTCTTCAATTGCTGAACTTAAAAAATTTAATTCATAATAACTGTACGCTGACATAAGTATAGCTTGGGATGCCCATTGGGATTGAGGAAACAAAATCTCAGCTTCACTAAATTTTTTTGCAGCAAATAGATTGTCTCCTTCTTCTAAGCTTTTTAATCCTTCTTTGTAAACTTCAATCATTTGTTTTTCCATGTCCTTTTCAACAAGCTCATCCTTTATATCTTTTTGATTAGACTGGCACTGTGTAAACATCAGTAAAAATGTAAACCAAAGAATTTTAGAAATATTTGACATAAATTATTTTTAGCAGAAATTACTTGAATACCCAATAATTTATATCGCTGATTTAGGCTATAGATTTAAGAAATTGATTTTTCATTAACTCACTAGGAACTTTATTATCTCTAATTTCAATCAATGAATAGTTTTCCTTATTAGAAAATACTTTTCTTAGAAGTTCATTAGTTAATTTGTGGCCACCTTGGATAATTTTAACTTTTCCTATAATTTTATATCCTGACAAAAATAGATCTCCTAAGCAATCTAATATTTTATGATTAACAAATTCTTTTTTATTTCTTAATCCGTTGTTATTTAAAACTTCAGATCCTTTTACAACTACTGCATTTTCTAAACTTCCACCTTTAGCGAGATTCATTTTTTTTAATTTTTCAATATCTTCAAATAAACAAAAGGTTCTTGAATTAATAATTTCACTAAGATCATCTTCATATACATTAATTTTGTTTCTTTGTTTATTAATTAAAGGGTTGTCAAAATTAATTTCAAAATCAACTTCTAAATTAATTTTACTTGGCAAAATTGACATTTCTTTATTCCCATCTTTTATTTCGATAGATTTATTTATTTTTATAACTTTAATTGGCGTATTTGAATTGCTGATGCCTACATTTTCAATTTTTTTTACAAATTCCACTGAGGAACCATCTAGTATAGGCACCTCTTCTCCATTAATTTCTATAATTGCATTATCTATTCCTTTTATAAATAACGCTGCCATCAAATGTTCAATTGTTGAAACTTTTATTCCATGCTCATTGGCCACAGTAGTACAGTAATTAGCCTCAGACACATTAAATATACTTGGAATAATTGTGTTATTTTTTTTAATATCAGTCCTTCTTATAATTATACCAGTATTAGGTCCTGAGGGTAAAATATTAACAGTAGCAGTCTTCCCGCTATGCAGTCCAATTCCCTCGAATGTAAATGCTTTATTTAATGTTTTTTGGTTTAGTAATGACATAATGAATTTATACAAATTGGCTATAAGAATTAAAAAACAAGAAATGTTACAATAAAATACGATCTTTATTTAAAATAATTAAATATTTTTTCAAAAAAACCATATTTACCTATTTTTTTTGGGACTACACTAATTTCATGCGGTTTGTCCATTGTAATAAATTTGTATCCAGAATCACATACTAGAGTTGAATTTTCATCAAAAAAATTAATTTCATTAAAATAATTAAATTTATCATCTAAAAAAATCGAATTTTTATTTAATATTTTTGATCCTTCGCCAGTAAATACAAGCACAGAGCTTTGGTTATTCTTTATTAAACATGAGTAGTCCATGTCTTTAAATATAAAATTTATTATTTCATCAATTCTAGCAAACACCACTCTCTTCAATAATGCAGAATCTATGTTTTTATCTAAAATATTTTTTAAATGACTTGTAATAGAGATGCTATTTTTTTCATCTGATTGATTTGAAAAAGTTATGTCTAAACTATTTAGATTTTTTTTTATCTTTTCAGCTTCTGCCATAGAAATTTTAAAAATCTTTGAAATATCTTTTGTAACGTGATTTCCACCTAAAGGAAAAAATTTTATCAATTTTATTTTATTTTCACAATAAAGCACTAAACAACTTCTTTCATAACCAATGTCAAAAAAGAATTTATTCTCATATTTGTCAAAATAATCTTTGATACAGTATGATTTTATGTAGCTTGTACAATAAATTTTTTTTATTGAAAGAAAGTTACTTTTAAAGTTTTCTGATAGTTGATTAACTATATGACTTGGCAGACAAATGAATTTAACTTCAATAATTAACTCTTCACAATTGATGTTATTTGGAAAATTATTAAATTCTTTTTTATCAATAATTATTCTTGTTACTATAAAATGTATAATTTTATATTTTGGGTAATGATTTTTTATTAAGGAGTTTAATATATTTAGTAAATTTTTAATATCTTTTGATTTAACCAATCTATTATTAAAAATTTTTTTAAGAGCTATATCAATACAAAAAAAATTTTCAGTATCAATCATAAGATTGATGTCGTTTAGGTAACTGTTAGATTTTTTTTCAGCTTTTTTAATCAATTTATAAATTTTTTGATCATAATTTTCGAAATTGAATTCATCAATATTGGAATCGTCAATAATTTTTTGATTTAAAAAAAATTTGTTTTTAGGAAAATTTTTATCAATTATGCCTATCCTCAATTTTGATGACCCATAATCTAAAACTGTCTCAAATTTTTCTTTACTCATTTGAAAAAATTATCTGGTTTGGTACTCTTAAATCAATCACTTTATTTTGTTTTCTGACATTTTCTTTTAAAACTTCGTTAAGAATATTTATTGAATTATTAATATTTTCTATAGGTAGTTTAACTAAAATTTCATCATTCAATTTAATATCCCATCTTTTACTTGGAAAATAATAATATTCTTTAATTTTATTTATATCAAATTCAGACTCATTAATAATACGTCTTAAATTAAAAAATTCATTATTAGAAAAATTTCCAAAAATTATTGGCAAACTATCATCTGGTTTTTTTTGAGGTAAAAAAATAATTTTTTTATTCGATCCAACATAAAATAATTTATTATTTTTATAAGTAATTGCTAATAACTTAGTTTTTTTTAATTTAACATTAACCTTTGATGGGAATGATCTAGAAACTGAATAGTTGTGAATATAATCAATATTATTTAATTTATTTTTTATATCTCTGTTGTTTAATAAAAAAATATTTTTTCCTATTATGTACTCTAATTTTTCCTTTATTATTGTGTTTAGATCATTATCTAACCCACTTACCTCAATTTTATTTACTTCCAATAATGAGCTCGCCCTATTATTTAATGAAATATTACTTGTTGTTGATAAAAAAAATAAAATTAAAATATAAAAAAATATACTTCTTTTTTTATCTATTGATTGAAGCATCATTTATTATCCACTCGATTAATTCTATAAAGTTCAAATTTTTATATTTTGCAATTTCTGGCACTAATGAAAGTGATGTCATTCCTGGCTGAGTGTTTAATTCTAAAAGGTAGAATTTATTTTTATAAAATCTAAAATCTGATCTTGTAACACCTTTGCAGCCCAAAATATTATGAGCTTTTAAAGCTATGTTCATTATTTTGTTATAGTTTTCAATACTTAAAGCAACTGGAATTATATGCTCTGTCTTTGCTTTTGGATTATATTTTGCCTCATAATCATAAAATTTTCTTTTTGGTTTTAATTCAATAGCACCCAACTTAACTTTTCCCAAAATTGCAGCTTGAATCTCTCTTCCAGGAATATATTTTTCAATCATAATTTCTTTATAAATTTTTAGTTTTTCAATTTTATTTATTATATTTGAAGCGTTGCAAATGTGCACATTTACACTTGATCCTTCGTTCAAAGGTTTAATTACTGCCGGGAATCCAATCTTTTTTTTAATATAATTTAATAAAATGTTTTTATTGAATTTTTTTTTGAATTTAAATTTAATATATTTTGGTGTTAAAATATTATTTCTAATAAATATTTTTTTTGAAATATCTTTATCAATAGCTAACGACGAAGCAAGAACACCTGAATGAGTATATTTAATTCTTTCATTTTCTAGTATTGACTGTATATAACCATCTTCGCCATAGCGACCATGTAATGCATTAAAAATTACTTCAGGTTTAAATTTTCTAATTTTTTTTATTAAATCTCCCTTTGGATCAATTATTTTGGTAATATATTTACCACTGTCGTTTAATGCTTTTTGAACACTTTTTGAAGTTATTAAACTAATTTCTCTTTCTTTTGAAAATCCACCAGCAAGTATTAATATTTTTTTTTTCATTTATTCAACTAATATGATTTCTAAACTTAATCTAACACCTGTAGAATTAAACACTTTTTCCTTAACAAAATTTATAAGCTTCTTCATATCTTTACAACTTGCTTTGTTTTTATTTATAAAAAAATTACAATGTTTTTCAGAAATGATAGCATCACCAAATCTTGTGTCTAATGGTACCGATGATCTAATAAGTTCCCAAACCTTTTTACTTGTCTGATCAACAGGATTTTTAAAAGTACTGCCTCCGGTCTTGATTTTCGTTGGTTGAGTTTTTTCTTTTTTAGTCTTTAGTGATAACATTTTTTGAGATATTAATTTTTTATCATTTTTGTAACCTTTAAATGATGCGCTTAAAAAAATTAAATCATTATTTAAATCACATTCTCTATAATTAAATTTGATTTTGTCCCCAGGAATTGTAATCACATTACCTAAAGTATCGATTGTCTGAACTGATAAAATAATATCTTTGAATTCAGCGTCAAAACATCCTGAATTCATTCTAATTCCACCACCAACTGTTCCTGGAATGCAAGAAAGAAATTCAAACCCACCAAGATTATTTTCGCATGCAAATTCTGAAAGTTTTTTATCTTG
>Ga0066836_10001524_pt1 | contig 12167 bp, 9 predicted proteins | sample ETNtaG_18_FD_71568 | JGI IMG/M metagenome (GOLD analysis project Ga0066836, IMG submission 71568) | Marine microbial and viral communities from oxygen minimum zone, Eastern Pacific Ocean - ETNP201302SV91 | ecosystem: Environmental > Aquatic > Marine > Oceanic | place: Pacific Ocean: Eastern...
ATTTATTCAAAAAAAAATTTAGAATCTTTATTTAAAAAGATAACTAAAGAAGGAAAGATTCATAAAATAGCATTATTTTCCAGTGTAGTTCCTAAATATGAAACATTAGTCAAATCCTTTCTTAAAAAAAGATATAATATTTCTTTAAAAGAAATTAAAGATAAAAAAATTAAAAAAATAGTTAAAATTAATATTAAAAATAAAAGACAAGTAGGTTCAGATAGAATTGCTAACGCAGCAGGAGTTTTTAAAAAATATAAAACAAATTCTATCGTTTTAGATTTTGGTACTGCGACGACATTTGATGTTGTTAATAAACATGGTGTTTATAACGGTGGTTTAATCGCACCTGGTATAAATCTTTCTATAAAAAGTTTATCAGGTTCTGCTGATCAGATACCTTCGTTTTTAGTTAAAAAACAAAAAAATGTTATTGGAAAAAATACCATTGACGCTTTACGATCAGGTTTTTACTGGGGTTATTTAGGCCTAATTAACAATATTATATTAATGATAGAAAGAGAAACTAAAAAAAAATATAAAATTATTTTCACTGGCGGTTATGCAGATTTATTTAAAACTTCTATAATCCGTCCTTTTACGGTAGATAGGAATATAACAATAATAGGTATAATTGAAATTTTTAAAGAAAATAAAAAATATTTGAACAAATGAAAAAAAAAGAAGAATTTATTTTTTGTCCATTGGGCGGCTCTGGAGAAATAGGAATGAATATGAATTTGTTTGCCTATGGAAATGAAGAAAATAGAAAATGGATAATAGTTGATATAGGAGTTACATTTGCTGATGATACAATTCCAGGTGTAGATTTAATTTATCCTGACCCAGGTTTTATAGTCGACAAAAAAAACGATTTATTAGGATTGTTTTTGACCCACGCACATGAAGATCATATTGGAGCCATTGCCCATATATGGCCTAAGTTGCTTTGCAATATTTATGCAACTCCTTTTACAAGTGTTCTTATAAAAGAAAAATTTAAAGAAAAAAAAATAGATTTAGGAAATAAGTTAAAAATAGTTGAACTTAATGGAAAAGTAAATCTTGGTCCTTTTAAAATTGAATTTGTTACTTTAACACATTCTATATTGGAACCTAATGGCCTTAGTATTACTACAGATTCTGGCACAATATTACATACTGGAGACTGGAAAATTGACCCCAATCCTTTAATCGGAGATAAAATTAATGAAGAAAGATTAAAAAAAATTGGTGACGAAGGAATTCTTGCAATGATATGTGATTCTACAAATGTTTTTAGTCCAGGTCGCGCAGGTTCTGAATTGGATGTGCGTAATAGTTTATTAAAAATAATGCAAAATAGATCAAAAAGAATAATAGTTACTTCATTTGCATCAAATGTTGCTAGAATGGAAAGTATTTTTTACTGTGCTGAAAAAATAGGGAGAAAAATATCGTTAGTAGGCAGATCAATGCATAGGATCTATAATGCAGCAAAGCAGTGTGGTTATTTAAAGGATTTATTAAAACCTATTGACCCAAGAGAAGCAAAAAAGATTGATAGAAAAAAGATTTTGTATTTATGCACCGGAAGTCAAGGTGAACCAAATGGAGCTATGAAAAGAATATCAAATTATATACATCCTGATGTAAACATTGAATTAGGAGATACAGTAATTTTTTCTTCCAAAATTATACCAGGTAATGAAAAAAAACTTTATAAACTTCATAACCAACTAGTAAAAAATGGTGTAGATGTTGTGTCCGAAGAAAACGAATTTGTTCATGTTTCAGGTCATCCTAATAGAGATGATCTAAAAGATATGTATAAATGGGTTAAACCAAAATCAATTATACCTGTTCACGGTGAACACAGGCATATGATAGAACATATTAATTTTGCTAAAGAAATGCAGGTGCCTCATCCTGTTCAAGTGGAAAATGGTGATATAGTCCAACTGTATCCAGGTGAAAAACCTAAAGTTATAGATAAGGCTCCGGTAGGTAAAATGTTAGTAGATGGAAAAATAAGTGTTGGCGAAGATTCTCAATCAGTGAAAGAAAGAATAAATATATCTTTTAATGGATTTTTGGAAATAACAATACTTATCGACGGTAAAGGCTCTTTAGCAAAAAAACCTATTATTTCATATAAAGGAATTCCAAATAATGAGGAAGATTCTGATTTTATTTTTGATTTAGAGGATAAAATAAGAAATGTATGCAAGACATTTTCTTTAAAAAATTCAAAGCAAGAACAAAATTTAATTGAAGCTTTAAGAATAGATTGTAGAAAAACAGTTAAAGAAAAAACTGGCAAAAGACCATTTACAAACGTAAATTTAGTAAGAATTTAAAACTATGTATTTATCAAAATTATTTATTCCGTTATTAAAAGAAATTCCTTCTGAAGCTAAAATTAAATCTCATCAACTTATGCTTAGAACTGGAATGATTAAGCAATCATCAACAGGAATTTATTCTTGGCTGCCTCTAGGTTTTAAAATAATGAAAAAAATTGAACAAATTGTTAGAGAGGAACAAAATAATATTGGTGCACAAGAATTATTAATGCCAACAATACAATCTGCAGAAATATGGAAGGAAAGCGGCAGATATGACGATTATGGTGAAGAAATGCTAAGAATTAAAGATCGCCAAGGTAAAGAAATGCTCTATGGCCCAACAAACGAAGAGTTAATTACTGAAATTTTTAGAGCTAGCGTTAAATCGTATAAGTCCTTACCTCAACTTTTATATCATATACAATGGAAATTTCGTGACGAATTAAGACCAAGATTTGGTGTTATGAGATGTAAAGAATTTTTTATGAAAGATGCATATTCATTTGATGTAAGTGATGACGAGGCTAGAAAATCATATAATAAAATGTTTTTTGCTTATTTAAATACATTTAAAAGATTGGGATTAACAGCAATACCCATGGAAGCTGATACTGGTCCTATAGGCGGTGACCTTTCGCATGAATTTATAATTTTGGCAGAAACAGGTGAAAGCAAGATTTATTCAGATAAAAGAATTTTTGATATAGATATTAGCAACCACAATAGTGAAGAAAAATCTATTAAAGATTTGCGCAAAAAGTATGACGAGTTTTATGCTGTAACAGATGACAAATATAAAAAAGAAGATTTTGAGAAAAAAGTAAAAAAAGAAAACCAATTAGTAACAAAAGGAATAGAGGTCGGTCATATATTCTATTTTGGAGACAAATATTCAAAACCTTTAAAATGTTCTGTAGATCTTAGGGATGGAAAAAAGGTAAATGTTAAAATGGGATCTTATGGTGTTGGCGTATCTAGATTAGTTGGTGCCATTATAGAAGCTAAATTTAATAATAATATTATGAGGTGGCCAGAATCTGTTTCACCCTTTGATGCAGTAATTATTCCAAGCTTACAAAAGAATGATAAATCAAATCAAGAAAAAGCAGAAAAAATATATAAATTTTTACTTAAGAACAAAATTGATGTTTTGTTTGATGATACTGATGATCATTTATCAGCAAAATTTAAAAAATTTGATTTAATAGGAATTCCATATCAAATAATTTTAGGGTCCAAATCCAATGATGATAAATTTGAATTCAAAGAAATAAATGGAAAAACTGAATCATTATCTTTAAATGATATTAAGAATAAATTATTAAACAATAGAAATTAAAATTGATTTCAAAAATAGAAAGAGTAATAGCTTTTAGATATTTAAAACCAAAAAAGAAAGAAGGATTTTTAAAAATAATTTCTATTTTTTCTTTTATGGGTATAGCTCTTGGTGTAGCCGTTCTTATAATAGTTATGTCAGTAATGGGAGGCTTCCGAACCGAGCTGGTTAATAAAATTTTGGGATTCAATCCTCATATAATTATTAAACCTTATAATAATAAGATCAATACATCTGATGTAGGAAAATTAAACGAATTAGCCGAAGATATAAAAAGAACATCATTTACTTTTAGTGGTCAAGCAATTTTAATAAATAAAGAAAACACAACTGGAATATTGGTGCGCTCTTATAAAGATGATGAGATTAATAAAATTGATCTTATAAATAATGGTATTATTGATGGAAGCTTAAAAGATTTTGGTAAAAATACTATTTCTATCGGAAAAGAATTGGCCATATCTTTAAACTTAATAGTTGGAGATGAGATAACCTTAATGTCCACATCTAATCTACAAACACCTTTTGGAAATTTGCCGCTTCAAGAAAAGTTTACCATATCTTCTGTTTTTAGTACTGGCTTAGCTGAGTTCGATCAAAATGTTATTTTTATGTCTTTTGAAAATGCAAATTCTCTATTTGAGCTGTCAGATTTTGATATTAATTTAGAAATATTTTTAAGAAAACCTGAAGAAGCTGAAGAAATTAAAAAGCATATACAAAAAATATTTGACGAACAATACGTTTATTCTTGGATGGATCTTAACAAATCATTTTTTTCTGCTCTTAAAGTTGAAAGAAATGTCATGTTTATTATTTTAACATTAATTATAATTGTAGCTGCTTTTAATATAATTTCAGGTTTAACCATTCTTGTAAAAAATAAAACTAAAGAGATAGCAATTTTAAGAACACTTGGCGTAAGCAAAAATTCAATTGCTAAAATTTTTTTTCTTATAGGCTTCAGTATAGGATCAATGGCAACCTTTACAGGCGTTATTATTGGTATATTATTTTCTTACTATATAGAGGAAATAAGGATTCTGATAACTTCAATTTTTAATATTAGTTTATTTCCTGAAGAAATTTATTTTTTAAGCCAGATACCTTCTGAAATAAACCCAGAATATATTTTTATAATTTCGATTTTTTCTTTATTAATAACATTTTTTGCAACAATTTTTCCATCAATTTCTGCAGCAAAATTAGATCCCGTCCAGGCTTTAAAATATGAATAGAGAGATTATTAAATTATCAAAAATATCAAAAAAATTTATAACAAATAATAATGATATTGAAATTTTAAAAAACGTTAATTTAGAAATTAAGAAAGGCGATTTAGTTTCACTTACAGGTCCTTCTGGATCAGGAAAATCAACTTTATTACATATAATTGCCCTACTAGACAAACCAACAACTGGTGAAATCTTTTTTAAAAATAAAAATTTTTCTAAATCTTCAGAATCTGAAAAAGATTTAATAAGGAGAAAAGGAATTTCCGTAATATATCAAAATCATAATTTGCTTAGCGATTTTACTGCTATAGAAAATGTAATGATACCTTTGTTAAATAATGGACATTCATGGAATGAGTCATTAGATCTTGCTAAGAAAACTTTATCATCTGTTAATTTGTCAAAAAGAGGCGATCATTTTCCTTCACAATTATCAGGCGGCGAACAACAAAGAGTTGCGGTGGCTAGGGCTATTGTTACTGAACCTGACATAATTTTAGCAGATGAACCTACGGGTAGCTTGGATCAAAAAACAGCCAATGAAATATTTGCCTTATTTTTAAAACTTAAATCCAAAAATAGAGCGATTCTTTATGCAACTCATAATAGAGATTTATCAAATAAAGCAGACTACAAGTTAAATATTTTAGATGGTAAAGTATTAAAAAAAAATGAATGAAGTTGTCAGTAAAGAATTTAATCATATTAAAATACATACTCAATATTCAATTTGCGAAGGTGCATTAAGAACAATTGATTTAGCAAAATATTGCAAGGATAACAAAATTAAAGCCGCTGGTTTATGTGATTCAAACAATTTATGTGGAGCTTTAGAGTTTTCAGAATTATTAGCTAAATCAAAAACTCAACCAATTATAGGAACTCAGATAAATATTAATTATAAAAATAACACTGGAAAAATACCTCTTTTTGCTAAAAATTTGAAGGGATATAAAAATTTAATCAAGCTTTCTTCAAAATCTTTTTTAGACATAAAAGATTCGGAAGAATCTCATTGTAAATTTGAGGATTTAGAAAATTTATTTGAAGGAATAATTCTATTAACAGGTTCAATAGACGGTTTCTTTGGGAAACTTTATTCAAAAAATCTTACTGATGATGCATCTTCTCTACTTAATAGATTAAAAAAAATTTATAAAGATAATATATATATTGAAATTCAACGTCATAATGATTTTGGGGAAAAATTATATGAAAAATTTTTACTTAATATTTCTGAACAGCTTAATTTGCCAATTATAGCTACCAATGAAGTTTTTTATTTAGATAAAGAAATGCACGAAGCTCATGATGCGTATTTGTGTATCGGAGAAAAAACATATGTAAATGTAAAAGATAGACGTAAATATTCAAATCATCATTATCTTAAAAATTCTATTGAAATGTATGATCTTTTTAAAGATTTACCCGATGCTTTAAAAAATAACGAAAACTTTCCTTTAAAGATTTCATATAGACCAACAAACTCACCTCCAATTTTACCTAATATAAAAAAAGATGGAATGAAAAACGTTGATGAAATTTTAATAAAAGAATCTGAAGCTGGATTAAAAGAAAAAATGAATGAATTTGTTTTTGTAGATTTAAAAAATAATAATGAAAAAATTAAATCTTTATACAATGAAAGATTAAAACATGAAATTTCTATAATTTCTAAAATGAAATATTCAAGCTATTTTCTTATAGTTTCTGATTATATTAAGTGGGCAAAGAAAAAAAATATACCTGTTGGTCCAGGTCGTGGATCAGGAGCTGGTTCCTTAGTTGCTTGGGCACTTTCTATTACCGATATCGATCCAATTAAATTTGATTTGATATTTGAAAGATTTTTAAACCCTGATCGAATCTCAATGCCGGATTTTGATATAGATTTTTGTGAAGAAAAAAGAGATCTAGTATTTCAATATTTAAAAGAAAAATATGGGAAAGGAGTTGCCCATATTATTACTTTTGGAAAACTTAAAGCTAGAATGGCATTTAGAGATATAGGAAGAGTTTTGGGTCTTCCATATGGATATGTTGACAAATTGTGCAAAATGATACCTTTTGATCCGTCTCGTCCGATCTCTTTAGAGCAAGCTATAGCTCAAGAACCAAGAATAAGACACGAAGAAAAAAAAGATCCTAGAGTAAAAAAACTTGTAGAAATTTCAAAAAAATTGGAAGGATTAAATCGAAATATGGCAACTCATGCAGCTGGAGTTGTTATTCCTGAAGAAAATTTAGCTGAATTTGTTCCATTATATAAAGACTCTTCTTCTAATTCACTTTTACCATCAACGCAATTTGATATGTATACATCGGAAAATGCTGGATTGGTTAAATTTGATCTATTAGGTCTTAAAACTTTAACAGTTATTAACAAAACTCTATCAATTCTTAAAAATAAAAAAATAAACCTTGATATAAAAAAAATAAAATTAGACGAACCAAAAATTTTTGAACTCTTAAGTTCTGGTAATACTGTTGGCTTATTTCAATTAGAAAGTGCTGGAATGAGAGATGCTCTTACTAATATGAAGCCAAATAAATTTGAAGATATTATAGCATTGGTAGCTTTATACAGACCGGGCCCGATGGCAAACATACCAATATATAACCAATGTAAACATGGTCAAAAAGAACCAGATTATTTACATCCTAAAATAAAAAAAATTTTAGAACCTACTTATGGTGTAATTATTTATCAAGAGCAAGTTATGCAAATAGCACAAATCCTTTCGGGATTCTCAGCAGCCGAAGCTGATATTTTAAGAAAAGCAATGGGAAAAAAGAAGAGCGCTATATTAGAAAAACAAAAAGAAAAATTTATAAACGGGGCAATTAAAAATGGCATTACAAAAGAAACTGCAATATTTATTTTTGGGAAAATAGAACCTTTTGCACAATATGGATTTAACAAAAGTCACGCAGCAGCATATGCTTTAATAGCTTACCAAACAGCTTATTTAAAAGTTTATCATCCTAATGAATTTATTTCCGCATCAATGTCTAATGAGATGTCTAATACTGATAAATTAAGTGAATTTTTTGAAGAATTAAAAAGATTAGAAATAAAAATAGAAAGACCATGTATAAACAAATGTTTTGCAGATTTTTTACCTAGAGAAAATAAATTATTTTATGCTTTAGGAGCAATAAAAAATGTAGGTATGGAAGCTATTTCATCCTTGGTTAAAGAAAGAGAAAAGAACGGTAAATTTAAATCTATAGGTGATTTTATAAACAGAGTAGATCCAAAAAATATTAACAAATTACAACTAGAGGGACTTGTAAAGGCAGGAGCTTTTGATTCAATGTACCCCAACAGAAAAGAGCTTTTTAACAATATTCCCAATATTATTCAAAATTCTAAAAATATAAGTGAGAATAAAATTCAAAATCAAACTAGCTTATTTAATGAAGAAAGAGACGCGGTATCATATTTATTGAAGGATACTAATATCAAAGACTGGTCTTATGAAGAAACATTATCTAAGGAATTTGAGTCAGTAGGTTTTTATATTTCCAATCATCCTCTGAAAAGTTACGAAGAAGTATTAAAACATTATAAAGTCAAACCTTTTTCTGTCTTTGAGAATGATAAAGCTGGAGAGTCAGCTATTGCAGGTACTGTAATGTCAATAAAAGAAAAAAAAACATCCAAAGGAAACTCATTTGCTATTGTGAAGTTTAGCGATTTAAGCAAAGCATATGAATTATTTCTATTTTCAGAAATCTTGGAAAAAAATCGTACAAATTTAATACCCGGTAAGTCTTTTTTAATGACAGTAATTAAGGATAAAGATAATCAAGAAAATAGATTTAGAAGAACAAATGTTAGAAAAATTTCAAGTTTAGAAGAAGTCATAAAAGTGAACTACAGTAATGTAGAAATACATTTACATAATACTGAAGACCTTGAAAAATTATACAAGGTCATTAAAGATAAAGGAAATTCAAAAATTAAAATTTCCATTGAAGATAAAAATAAAAATTATATGTTTGAGTTAAAAGATAAAAGAAAATTTGATTATGAAACTTTAAAACACCTAAATAATGAGCATTATATAAAGAAAATAGATCTATAATTCATATTGAATTATATTAATATAAAATGTAAAACAGCTCACTAAATACGCACACAATTTTTGGTTGCGAAACCTCCGGTCCTTAAATGGAAAGAATTGTGGTGGAATAACCGGAAAATATTATGAAATTACCAAGTGTTAATATAAAAAATTTGTTAGAAGCAGGAGTTCATTTAGGACATAAAACGTTTAGATGGAATCCTAAAATGAACAAGTTTATTTTCGGATCAAAGAAATCTATACATATAATTGATTTAGTTCAAACGCTAGAATTAATAAATGCTGCTTTATTAAAAATTCATGAATGCATTTCTTCCGGGGGTAAAATTTTATTTGTTTCAACAAAAAAACAAGCGGCAGCTTCAATTGCAAATTTAGCAAAAGAAACTTCACAATTTTACGTTAATCATAGATGGCTTGGTGGTATGCTTACTAATTGGAAAACTATATCTAATTCAATTAAAAGATATAAAAAACTTTCAGAAGATTTGAAAAGAGAAAATACCGGTTTTACTAAAAAGGAATTGCTTAAAATGGGTATACAGCGAGACAAGTTAGAAAGATCACTCGGTGGTATATCTGAAATGAAAAAAATTCCAGATATGATTTTCATAATAGATACAAATGTAGAAGAATTAGCAGTTAAAGAATCTGTAAAATTAGGTATTCCTATAGTCGCAATTCTTGATTCAAATTCTGATCCCGAGGGAATCAATTACCCAATACCAGGAAATGATGATGCAAGAAGAGCTATAAACTTATATTGTGATTTAATTAAGCAAACAATATTGGATGCCCAATCCAATGCGAACATTACAGAAAAAGCAGATGACAGCAAGATAAAAAAAACAGAAGACAAACAAAAGCCTCTTACATCAAAAGATAAAACTAAAAGCGAAGAACAAAAAAAAACATTAAAAAGTAAAGATAAAATCAAAACAGTAAAAAAAATATCCAAATCAATCATTTCGAAAGTTAAATCATTAGCTGCAAAAAATAAAAAATAATATTTTTATTATGAAAAGTGACAATCTATTGGAAAAAGTCAAAAAGCTAAGAGAATTGACAGGAGTTGGTTTTAAAGATTGTAAAAATGCTATTGATGAAAATAATGGTGACATCGATAAATCTATCGAATATTTAAGAAAAAAAGGTATAGCAAAAGCAAATAAAAAAATGGAAAGAGTGGCTGCCGATGGATTAATTTCTATAACGGAAAAAGAAAATAAATTTTCTATTATTGAAGTTAATAGTGAAACTGATTTTGTTGCTAAAAATGAAGAATTTATAAAATTTGTAGAAGAATTATCCAATATTTCATTCCAAAATTCTGGAAAAATGCATTCTATTTTAAGTTCGAAAATGAAAAATAATAAAAATGTAGAAGAAAATCTCGTTACATTAATAGCTAAAATTGGAGAAAAAATAACTATTAGAAGAAGTGATTTTATAGATTCAAAAAATTCAGTTAATTTTTCTTACATACATACACAAATCAAAAAAAATCTTGGAAAAATTGGAGTTATACTAAGTTTAGAAACTTCTATTGATAAAAATCATATAGCTGAAATTGGCAAACAAATAGCAATGCATATAGCTGCTTCGTCACCATTATCCATAGATAAGGATACTTTAGAACCAAAAATCATTGAAAAGGAAAAGGAAATAATAACAGAAGAGTTGAAAAATAGCGGTAAGGATCCTAAAATTGTTGATAAGATTGCTATGGGTAAATTAAATAAATTTATTTCGGATAATACTCTTATGAATCAGGAATGGATAATGGAACCTAAAAAGAAAGTTAAAGAAATTATTAAAGAAATTGGATCAAAAGATAAAATTTTGATTAAAAAATTTATTAGATTTAAAGTTGGCGAGGGTATCTAAAAATCATGCTTTCAGACGAAATAATAAACAATTGTAATTCAAAAATGAAAAAAGCTTTTGATATATTTAGTCATGAATTGGGAGCATTAAGAACCGGACGAGCTAATGCATCTATGCTTGATATAATCAAAGTCGATGTCTATGGGCAAAAAATGTCCATAAATCAACTCGCTACGGTAAGTACTCCAGAACCCAGATTAATTAATGTGCAAGTTTGGGATCAAAACAATGTTTCATTAATTGATTCAGCGATAAAAAAATCAAATATTGGGATTAATCCACAAATTGATGGACAGCTAATGAGAATTCCAATTCCAGCTCTTAATGAGGAAAGACGTACTGAACTAAAAAAAATTATGGGAGGTCTTGCCGAAAAAGCTAAAGTATCTATTAGAAATATAAGAAGAGAAGCTAATGATAGATTAAAAAAAGAACTTAAGGATAAAAAAATTAGTGAAGATGAAAATAAAAATTTAGAAAAAAAAATTCAAAAGATAACTGATGATCAAATTTCAGAATTAGAAAAAAAACTTGATGTTAAAGAAAAAGAAATTATGACAGTATGAATCAGCTAAATCATATAATGAGAGTATGAATCAGCTAAATCATGTTGCTATAATAATGGATGGGAATGGGCGATGGGGCTTAAAAAAAAAAGGATCAAGAAATTATGGTCACATAAAGGGCATCAAAACCGTAGAAACTGTAATTAAATCTTCACTTATTAAAAAAATTCCGTATTTAACACTTTACACTTTTTCTACTGAAAATTGGGGCCGACCAGACAATGAAATACATTTTCTTTTTGATCTAATAAGAAAATCTCTAAAAAAAAAATTAAAAACATTAATTAAGCAAGGAATAAAAGTGAATATTATTGGTCAAACAAAAGGATTACCTAAAGATATTATTAGAATAATAAAACAAATCAAAAAAAAAACACTTAAAAATAATAAAATTACTTTAAACCTAGCTCTAAATTATGGATCTAAAGAGGAAATTGTAAATGCTTGTAAAAAATTAATTTTAAAAAAAAATCAAGAAATAAACATTAATAATTTAGAAAAAGAGTTATATACTTATAATTTGCCAGATCCTGATGTCTTAATAAGGACTGGAGGGACTAAGAGACTAAGCAATTTTTTGTTATGGCAGCTGGCATATACAGAAATATTTTTCATTGATAAATTGTGGCCAGATTTTAACGAAAATGATTTCAATAAAGTTGTAAATAAATTTAAAAAAATAAAAAGAAATTTTGGAAAAATTTAATGAAAAAAGAATTAAA
>Ga0066836_10001526_pt1 | contig 12163 bp, 9 predicted proteins | sample ETNtaG_18_FD_71568 | JGI IMG/M metagenome (GOLD analysis project Ga0066836, IMG submission 71568) | Marine microbial and viral communities from oxygen minimum zone, Eastern Pacific Ocean - ETNP201302SV91 | ecosystem: Environmental > Aquatic > Marine > Oceanic | place: Pacific Ocean: Eastern...
AGGCCGAGATAGAGAACGATATCGGCTCCACAGAGTGGGATGAGTTGGGCGGCCAGTTCGGGCACTCCTGTGATGCTGTTCTCGACCTCGAGCAACCTCAGCCTGACAGTCTGAGGAACTATGTCGAGGAGCGGTATGATACTAACCCCCTTGAGGAGGACAGTGATGGCGATTTGATTGCAGACCGCTATGAAATTGCATTCGGACTGGTTGAACTCGGAGTACACTGCGGTGTCCCTGTTTTCGGCACCATCACACTTCAGGCCCCTTACTCCGACTTGATGAGCGGACACGGCGATAGAACCTGGTTTGAACAAGACATGGATAACGATGGCAGGCTGAATGGACCGGGTGACTGGGATACTGACGGCGACGGGATGCCAGACGGCTTCGAGTACTGCTACGCCATCAACTCCGACGGATCCCAATTCCTCAACCCCTCCAACGCCACGGATGCCTATGGCGACATTGACGAGGACGGGCTGAACAATGTCGAGGAGTACGAGGTCGCTTACACTTGGGGTCCAGAGAACTTCACCAATCCAATGATTGCCGATACGGATAACGATGGTATGCCCGACGGCTGGGAGCACATGAGCGGAATCCATCCCAACGATGGTAGTAACGCCGACGAAGACCCCGATTTCGACGGCTATGACGAAGACGGCGATGGAGGTGTACGCTATTCTGAGTTGGTTGGAGTCACTACAGTCCATACGATATCAGTAGAGGTCGGCGACTTCGTTCAAGTCAACAATACAGTTCTCTGGGTCAGAACAGTCCAGAATAGTCAGTATATCAACATCCCAATCAAGACTGATACTGCAGGTTGGATTTACTCCATCAATGTCGAGATTGGTGATGAGGTGGTGAGTCGGTTGCAGGATCTAGCGATTGTAGTGGAGGAGCACGAACGCTTCACCAACCTGGATGAGTACAATGCCAGAGATCGCGACTCGGATGGATTCGTCGACGGACGCTCAACAGATCCGCTAGTGGCAGATACTGATGGAGACGGACTAATCGATGGCATAGAGGTCATTGGATGGACAATTAGGATAGTTGACCAAGGAGTCAGGGATGTCAAGGTCAGAAGTGACCCTGGCGCATTCGACACAGATAGAGATGGACTCTCGGATGCCGCTGAATACTACGAATACTTCACCAATGCAACCGACCGCGACACAGATAGTGACGGTCTAGAAGATTTCACAGAGGTGATTGACGGCTTCTCCTGGAACGGCTCAACATACTTCACTAACGCATCATCGCACGACACTGACCTCGACGGTCTAGCGGATGGAGAGGAGGTGGTAGATGGACTAGACCAGTACATTACTCACGCCAACGACGCGGACAGTGACGATGATGGTCTGTTTGATGGTAGCGAGGTTCTGAACATTCCCCGACCGTGGCAAGGTGCGACTAACCCACTCAACAATGATACTGACGAGGACGGTCAGCCTGATGGCTGGGAGATGCAGGTGTTCTCTGTGCAGCACAACACCAAGAGTCACAGCCTGTGGATTTCAGTCACTAATTGGCTACCACCCGGATGCGACTCGATGATTGAGTGCGGCCTAGGTCCAGGAGGTTGGGTCTGGAGCAGTTATCTGGGAGGGTTCTCCACATCTGGTGACAGAGATGGAGATGGAGAAATGGATCCCAAGTACTTCCTGCATGAGATGAATCTGTCAGGGTTCACAATCCCTGCTAGTGGTCGCTGGGCATTAGATCCAGCATGGGGCTCTCTACCCGATTCATACTTTGATATTGATAATGACACTCTGATGAACTCATTGGAGGCACCTGATCGATGGAACACCAACCCCGTAGATGACGACACCGACGGCGACAAACTCCCCGATGGCTGGGAGGTGCATTTCTCAGAACTCTCCTTGAGTCTGGGTTTAGTCGATAACAACACTTTGGGAGCCGTAGGGGCTCGGGGGCCGATGGATCCTAGGATGGATGACTCTGATGTCGATGGTATAGATGATGGCCAGGAGGACTTCGATGGCGATGGACTGAACCGTACCCATCTGATGAATCGTTACTGCCCCGGTTGGAATGACCCACAACAGTCAGAATGCCACATAGACCCAGCCACTGAGGGCGGCAGTAGTTTCTACGATGATCTCGAGAACTACACCAACTTTGAGGAGTTCCAGAATGGGACAAACCCCATTGATCCTGACTCTGATGGAGACCAGTGGCTAGATGGTTCGGAGGTCTATCACCAAGATCAGGACAATGATGGCATGTGGGCAGGCTGGGAGTACTATTTCGGATTCGATCCGTTCGATCCAGCTGATGCCAATATCGACTCTGATGGTGACGGTTACATCAACAAGTGTGAGAACAAGTGGAACTCTAATCCGAAAGATCCAACCAGTTTCCCAAGTCAGGGCGAGTTGTGCAGCGAATTCGATTGACCCTCTGATTTTTCTCCCTAGTCCCTCTCGTCCATTCGAGGTTGCCATGTCCTGGTGGATACTTCCTACTACTGCCGACATAGGTCTGCGTGCATTCAGCGATGACGCCGTCGGCGCCATGAGGGAGGCTGCTTTGGGGATGCAGAACATCCAGATGACAACCGGGGCTGCCAATTCTGATTCACCTAGAACAGAATCGACCTGGATGATTCATACAGCGACGGAGGACTATGGCAGGGTGCTTGTCAGATGGCTCGAGGAGGTTCTTTACCGCGCCCAGGCGGAGGGAGAATGGCTATGTGAGGCTGTAATCGAGATTCTCGATGGCCGCATAGATGTGGTAGCTTCATGGGTGGATGCCGATCTAGTTCAGCGCGAACTCGAAATCAAAGCGGTGACGATGCACGAGGTTGCATTGGTCGAGGTTGGGCCCGGAGAAGTAATTGAGGGAGTGGATTCAGATATCCCATCATTCGAGGGCCCAGGATGGATGGCCCAAGTCGTATTCGATGTTTAGGCTAATTCCTCATTGATGTAGAAGGCCCCACTGAGGACTGTTTTATTTGCTGCCCCTCAGTCCTCTACATCGAAGCGCTGATAGACCTCGTTTGTGGTCTGCGTGACTCGGATAAATGTAGCGCACTTCGGCAAATCCTTGATTCTCCTAGCACCTACATATGAGCAGGCGGACCTTACTCCTCCCAAAATCGATTGCACCGTCCCTTCTAGAGATCCTCGGTATGGCACTCTGACTTCCTTGCCTTCAGGAGCGCGATGCTTGGCCACCTCTCCGTAGTGTGATTCCATAGCCTTGGATGAGGACATTCCGTAGAACGATTTGAACATCTTACCATTCCTGCCTTCGATTAATTCGCCACCGGACTCATCGTGACCTGCCAGCATACCGCCTAGCATCACGAAGTCAGCCCCAGCAGCGAATGCCTTGGCCACATCTCCCGGAGAGGAGCAGCCACCATCTGCCATCACATGACCGAGTAGGCCATGAGCAGCATCAGCGCACTCAGAGATGGCAGAGAGCTGAGGGTATCCGACACCTGCGACCTTCCTAGTCGTGCATACTGAGCCTGGACCTATGCCTACCTTCACGATATCCGCTCCCGCTAGTATCAGGGCTTCAGTCATCTCTCTAGTAGCGACATTTCCCGCGACGAGAATCTTTTCTGGGAACTCAGCCCGGACTTGCTTCACGAACTCTAGGAAGACCTCTCGGTAGCCGTTGGCGACATCTATGCAAATTATCTGGATTCTGTTATCAGTTGCCATCTTCCGCTTTAGAAGTTCAAAACTCTCTTCGGTAGAACCACAGGTCACAGCGACAAACCCCGGATCGACCCCGCTCTCCCAAGCCTGAGCATATGCACTAGTAGAGTAGAACTTCTGCAGGCAAGTCAGCATCTCGTGCCCCTGCAAAACTCTTGCCACATCGAACAGACCAGTAGTATCCATGTTGGCCGCCACAATGGGGACACCCTTCCAAATGGTGTTAGAATGGCGGAAGCGAAATTCTCTCTCCAAAGTCACATCGGACCTCGAAATCAGAGTACTGCGCTTCGGTCTAATCAATACATCATCAAATGTAAGCTTCACATCGTGCTCTACACGCATCAGAACCTTACTACTGCAACGAAGGAGTGCTTAAGACCATTCTGACTGATTTAGGAATACGCAGTAGGGCGATATCGAATCATTTTATCTCAGTGATACCATACATGCCAAGAATTGGTGCTCGTGCCGGGATTTGAACCCGGGTCGACGGATCGAGAGTCCGTCATGATGGACCGAACTACACTACACGAGCGTGGTTCATAGCCACCGCCCTCTGACTTATGAAAACAATGGATAGGGGGCCGATTATCTGCGACCGTTCACTTTTACTTTCAGCATTCGGGACTATTCCCTCGCTTCATATGCAGAAGGCACCTCATAGAACCATGAACGCAACACCAAATACGGAAGCGGCACTTCTCTACAGGAAGCGCCCAGAACCATGCAGAGTAGTTTCACTAGCCACCCTGCGAAGAACAAATGCAAGCACTAGGCCGTATTCGAGACCGGAACTAGTCAGTAACACAGGAGTGGTTTCCACAACTGACTCCTGGTTGCCGATGCCCCACTCGGCCACACCAGTGAATGTTTCTCCTTCCAGTTGGAAGGGTCTGCACGACAGGGTACGGGCCAGTCGCGCAACACCGACGGTGGTGGCCTGATGTCTAGAACCAAGAGATTGCGTGAAGAAGTCAGAACCTATCTCGAGGAGAATGACACCGCGAATACTGTGGAGTTATTCGATCATCTGAACGGTAGGTTCCGCTGGGGTGCCACCATGAATCAGGTTGGCAACATCCTCGCTAAGGATTCTAGATTCTCCAAGATTGGCCATGTCCGCGGACGTTTCAGAGGTAGCACCTACACCGTCTGCGTCTGGGGTCTGTCCCAGCAAGCTACACAGGCCGTAGTCTAGAGGGGAAGGAATCAAGGCCGGATGGCTACGAGTAGAGTCGTGAGCCGCAGTTCCCTTGGATCTTGGATTATCCTGTTCAGAGCAGGAAACTCGACCACCGGGGCGCTCGGAGTTTTCTTGGGTGTCATGCTAGCTTTAGGCGGTTTGCCTAGTGGCGATTTAGCTACAATATCCATATTACAGGTCACTTCAGTGTGGTCGTTCATGTGCTCATGGAATGCACTTAACGATTATCTAGACCTAGAAATTGACAAGGTGAATAGGCCGAACAGACCTCTGCCTTCGGGTCAGATTACTGTCAGTGCCGCTAGGAAAGGAATTTCTGCGATGATGGCTATTTCGGTACTCTCCATAACGGGAGCGATGAGTATTGCAATGGACCTCAGAGGCGGCTTGGAAGACTGGTACCCGGCCTTGCTAATTTGGATTGCCGCCCTTTTCCTACTTGTCAACTACGAGGCTTCCGGTGACTATAGCCTACGCTTGAAAGACAGAGGTCTACCCGGAAATCTGGCAATCAGTCTGTCTGTTGGCATGGTAGTATTGTTTGGAGCAGCCGGTGTGTTTGAGCCGTATAGCGAGAGAGCATGGGCCATTTTCTTTGTCGCCGTGCTGTATAACTTAGCCCGTGAGATCGTCAAGGACATAGAAGATATGGAAGGAGATGAGGGCAGGAATACATATGCTATGAGAGTAGGTCCTCAGAAGGCTAGAACGGTTGCTTGGATTTTACTCATATTCACTCTAATCTCAATTTTACTCCCCTTCGGAATAGGCATATTCCCTGAACTTCATCTAATTGCGGTAATCCCCGCAGTCGTTCTGTTACTGATGGTTAAGCCCAAACTGATGATTGCCGAAGACAGAGCAGCTCAGATGCTAATCAAGAAATCGATGTATCTAGCACTGGCAGCATTACTAGCCAGTTCACTAATGGGATAATCAGGCCAACTCACGAAATGTGCGCCAGGCATCTTCGTTGCACAGCAGAGTGAGCAGAGACATCTGAGCCCACATTCGATTCTCTGCTTGATCGAGAACCACACTATTCTGTGAGTCAATCACGCCGTCAGTGACCTCTTCACCTCGATGTGCAGGAAGACAGTGCATGAACAGGTAATTGGGATCGGCATGAGCCACTAAATCTTCATTCACCTGGAAACCATCGAATGCCTCGAACTTACCCTCGACATGCTCTTCACCCATTGAAACGAAGATATCAGTGTAGATTACCCCTGCACCAGTAACTGCCTCAATCGGATTGTTCGAGCCTGAGATGCTGGCACCTGTTCTAGAAGCAATCTCACTAGCTCTATGCATGACTTCCTCGTCGGGCTCAAATCCTCTTGGAGTGGCATATTTGACATCTTTACCTAGACAGACAGATGCGAGCAACAAATCGTGGAACACATTATTCCCGTCACCAACCCATGCGATATGGCCAGTGACAGACTCTCCATGTTCGACCACTGTCATCAGATCGGCTGCAGCTTGGCAGGGGTGATGAAGGTCGGATAGTGCATTGATTACAGGCACAGTAGCATGTCGCGCTAACTCCTCAGCATCAGCGTGATCGAAGCACCTGTATGTGATGCCATCTAAGAATCGCGATAGTACAGCAGCGGTGTCAGCTATTGATTCACTCTTCCCGAGTTGAATGTCGTTTGAGAGCAGTGTCAAGGGTTGTCCACCGAGCCTACTAACGCCAACTTCGAAGGACACTCTGGTTCTAGTCGATGGCTTCTCGTAGATTGAACCAATTGACATCCCCTCTAGAGGCTTGAAGTCCCTTGTCAACTCCCCGCCGCGCTTGAACGCTATCGCCCAGTCGATTATGTCGCCCAACTCATCGGCTAGGTCATCTATTGCCATCAGATTTCTCTTGTCATCCTCTCTCATGCTCTATGTCTCCCGCAAATCCATCCCGTGAATCGGCCATCCCACCGAACACGGTCTGCGCAAACGAAAGTACGTCGGCCAATCCATCTTCGTACTCGCTGGATAGTGGAATTAGGCCCGGCTGAATTGATGCATGTTGCATCATCCTAAGCTGACCAATAGCAAACTCGGCCCTCTGGCTACCAGATTGAGCATCCAGAGCCTGTTGAGCAGATTCTTCGTACAGTGCTGCTTCTAGAACATCGAGGTTATCTCCCCATTCCATTATCTTCTCCAACACCTCAGGCTCCAGTAAGTCGGATTTTGAGAGGAAGTTGGCGGTTGGCAGACCGAGTCTGAAATGTACGATTGATGAGAGCAGCATCTGTGATACGAATCCACTAGGGGTCTGCGATAGCATCGGATCAAACAGGAATAACAGACATGCCCTGCCCTGGCCGATGACATCTACTAGGTGGCTGGAGGCTTCCCTGAAAGCAAATAACTCGACCTGCCCAGGAGTGTCTACAACTAGCATATCACACGACAACCCTTCAATCGACTCAAACACATCGTCCGCCTGAGAAGCAACGAGATCGGCTGCTAGAATTTGGGCTCCATTAGGACCTAGGTCGTACTCATCCATTACATCTGATAGAGAAACAAGTTCTCTGACATCAAATTCAGGGTCGTAGTGGACTCTCTCAGCCCCTGGATCAAGGTTGATAGCAAGAACATCGACTTCAAGAAACCTCGACCATCTCTGAAACGCAGTTACGAGCGAACTCTTCCCGGCGCCCGCCGTGCCTACGACGAACAAGACCGGCGGCGTAGTCCCGTCTTGGCTACTCACGCCCTAGCGTCAAGACGAGCGAACTTGAATCATTCGTATGCACGATATTAGACTCGATTTTACACAAGCAACGGTTATACCACTCTAAGTATCGTCGAAGTCTACCAATGGAGCCGAAGCATGTCGGAAGACCCTCCCCCTCTCCCTCCTGGATTCCCCGCACCCCCTCCTCCTCCTCCTCCTCCGGGGTTTGAAGAGGACGAGGAAGAGGCCGTGGAGGAATCTTCTCTTGACCAAGAGACCCCCCCTCCTCCTGAATTCATGGAAATCGAGGATAGGGCGATTAACGAGGACGAACATCCCGGAGAAGAAGAAATCCATGAACAAGCTAGCAGTCCAGAACTCCCTGATTATCTCCCCGAAAGCCGACAAATGGATACTCACGAACCACCACTGGACTCGGAAATTGAGATAGAATCTCTAGAAGACTCTCTCGCGGCTCTAGGAGACTCAGCCCCCGGTTCTACTGAGCCAGAGATCGATTGGTCCGATAGTGGACCCAAGTTCCCTCAACAGGCCGAGGATGAACAATCTACGGATTCCATGTCCACTCCGATTGTCACACCTACTTCGCACCCCTATCTCAGGTCAGCTACCGAGATAGATGCCATTCCCGGCGACAAACTACATGCAACTCTCAGCGAAATTGAGGAGTCTATTCTGAATCCCGATGGCTCAATCCACCGTCAGTCAATTGAGGGCGAGTTGATACTTAGAAGCGCGAGCAAGAAGCACCGAGCGTGGGACATAGAGGTTCTACTGACTTCTACTGATTCAACAGATATTGGCGGCAGATCAGTCTCCGTGAGAGAGTTGGAGGCTTCTGAAGAGACAGTCATTCCCTATTCTGCGAGCGGCCCGACAATGCTTGTAATGAGGGAGATTATAGACACGAACCCAGAGAGGGACCAAGAGGACAGCCAATCTCTCGTTTTCTCTGAAGATAACCAAGAGATTGAAGTCCACATAGAAGTCCAAAACTCATCCTCAGTGCCCCTATTTGATGTCGAGGTATCTAGGGCCTTCCCCGAGAACTTTGAGATTCCAGAGGGCCAACAGTACAGTGTTTCTGAATCGAATGTATTGTGGGACATCGGTAGGCTTGCTGCCGGAGAGAGCAGAAAACTCTCACTCATCCCCCGTGTCCTGACTCAGGGAGTCGAGAAATTCTCCGCAGGAATATCTTCTGCGATATACAGCTCTGAATCCACAGTTTCAAGAGCCCAGTTCGATAGAGTATCGGCCTCTACTTTACACATGATGAGAGTAGACAAGGTCGAGGACGACCGTCCCGGCATATGGCACTGCAAATCTGTTTTCGAGAACCGTTCTTCGTTCGTCGTGACGCTTTCGGGAGTCACTGTGTGGCTTTCGGGAAGTGAACAGCCTATTCTCGATGTTTCCGATATGAGACAGGATGTCCCTCCTGAGGGAAGTTGGAGCTCGATGGAGAAGAGGGTCGAATCAGACACACCCAGTTTCACTCATGAGTTCCGATCTTCTATCCTGCCTAGGGTTTCAGTTTCATCAAATGGCTCAATTGGCCTCAAGGAGCAGGAACTCACAGTCTTGGAGGTAAAACTCAACAAGCAGTATGACAAGTCTAGAATCAAATCATTCATCCCTGCTGACATCGAGGCCTCAATCACTGTTGAGAACACTGGTTCGGCACCAATCAACGTTATGAGGCTGTTAGATGATGTCCCTGGCATCTTCTCCCCTCCTTCCGAGTCAGATGTCAGTATCGACATTGAGGGTACGGATCTAACAGATGAGCAGTACACCATCGAGGTAATCGAAGGTATCCAGTTGGAGGAGAGGATGACCTCACCTGACGGAAAAGGCAACAGCCTCAGGATTACTGTAGGAACATCTGCCCCACTCGGTTTGCAACCAGGCAAGAAGATGGTGCTAAGTTACCCTCTGCATGCACCGGATCCGTCCAATTCCAACAAGCTTCTAGCCGCCCCTGTCAGGCTCGATTTCGGCTCTGAGAAGTTTGGCCCTGTAGGAACTCGAAATGTCGCCAGACCTCCACAGATTGAGGTAGTCCATAGGCGTCGTAATATCAGCACTGGCAAAGAGGTATTTCCCGCGGGAAATCCTGGCAGATACGAAGTCCTCCTGATGTTCATCAACAACTCCGACAGCGCTCTTGAGGACCTATCTTTGCATGATGTTGTACCAGGTACATTCTCGATAGAGAAATCATCTGTGCGCTCATCAATCGGCGGCCATCGAGACACATCGATGACAAAAGAATCCGCTCCTGAGGGGACTCATGTGGAATGGCCGATAGGCAGAATCGAGAAGGGGGAGAGGATTGAGGTGACATATGTCATACAAGGAGATCCGGAATCGGAGTACAAGGTCTCAGACGCACAGGACTTCCACGGAGCAACTTTCGGAGATGAGGTTGACGAGGAACCGAATCTGCCGAAATGGATCGAGATTGAGGTGGAGCCAGAACCCGAGCCAGAACCAGAAGGTGAGAAGTGTCCAATCTGTGGCAACGAGGCAGAAGTAGGTGCCTCAATCTGCGTGGTCTGTAGCTATTCTTTCTGAATCGTATCACTTGGACGCCTATGGCGTCCACCGAAGTATTCATCCTATTCACTCCTGACGCGGACTCATGGCACAACCATCGGGAGGCGATTCCCAAACAGAGGCAATGTCCTCGATGATGATGCCTATGCTCGTCTTGCTTCTTGTCATGATGATACTGATGTTTGTCCCCGGCCTGAGAGTGCTTCTAGCAGATAGTGCCGGCCTTGCAATCGAGCCGCTTCTACCCTTCCATGAGCAGTATTTCGTTCCAACAGTATTCATTGTCGGTACCAGTATCATGGTGGTCAACACAGTCATCCGATCTTTTTTCATCGACCCTATCGGGCAGGCTCACTTCAGTCACAGACAACGTCAGGTTGGCAAGCAACTACGAGAGGCACAGATGGCTAGAGACACAGCTAGAGTCGAGAAGATGCAGAAGCTGCAGATGGAGATGATGCCGGAGCAGATGGCGATGCAATCAGCAATGATGAGGCCGATGATGTTCACAATAGTATTCATCATCGCCATTTTCAGTTGGATGGCGAGCCAAGTCGAGACCTTCAGAGTCTCCTTCGTCAGCCTTCCTTGGCTACCGATGTGGTCGTTCAATGAGAGAATCCTATGGATTTTCCCGGCTTGGATAGCTTCCTACATCACAATGAGTGCCCCCTTCTCGAGAATCATCGATCGCCACCTGAAGATTCTCCGTTACAGAAGCCATCCCGCCGTCCTAGCCGCAAATCCTCTTCCGGAGCCCTTGATGCATCTAATCAAGGAAGACAAGCCGTCAAGCACTTCCAACGAGAGGAGGTCGCGAAGAGCTCAGAGGAGAAGAGACGGACCGAGGAAGAGGGGTCAACAGGAAGAATCTGCAAAGCCCAAGGGAGGCAACCTACACACATCCGCCCCCAGAGTTGGGACCATTTGCCCAGTTTGTTCGACCGACATGATTTCGAGAAGTCAGAGTGGTGGCTTGAGATGCGATGTTTGCCGCCACGAGTGGAGGTGAAAATGCTCAGAATCACCGTAAGTGGTCCTCCTGGCAGCGGGACATCAACTCTGGTGGATAAAATCTGCCAGAGCAGGAACTGGTCATCACTTAATGGTGGAGATATATTCCGTGCAGAAGCATCCCAAAGGGGCCTGTCAGTAGTGGATTTCAGCGCACTTTGCAAACAGGATTTGGATGTCGACAGGACCCTAGATACCAAGTTAAAGGAGATTATCTCAAGTTCAGACTCGCCTGAAGTGGTAGAGAGCCGACTGTGCGGCTGGTGGGCGCATCAGTTGAGTCTCGATTGCCTTAGAGTCTGGGTCTCAGTGTCCGATAAAGAGAGGGCCAGAAGGATTCATACCAGAGAAGGAGGGGAATATATGGAAAGATTGACTGAGTCCAAACAGAGGCAGGCTGACGACAATCAGAGGTACATGGAGCTCTATGGAATCGATATGGCGGACTTGACTCCCTACAATCTGATTATCGATGCAGAAGAAATCGATGCAGACGAGGTATTCCGTTTGGTTTCTGATGAACTTGGAGGCTAATATGGACGAGCCTAGTTATTGGGAACTCTCTGAGTCTGTGACGAATGCTGATTTCGGTTGTATGCCTGAGGAACGACCTCTGGATCAACTGCTGAAATCAGGAGTGATTGTTGTTGAGAAGCCACGGGGGCCTACCAGCCATCAACTTACAGCTTGGGCTAGAGACTTGCTAGGAATCAGCAAGATTGGACACGGCGGCACACTAGATCCCTTCGCGACTGGTTTACTCACCCTGCTTCTAGGCAAGGCGACTCGTCTTACCGACATAGTGCTGAGAGGAGATAAGACATATGCCGGCGTGTTAAGATTCGGCAGACCGGTAGATCAGTCGGAACTAGAGGGACTACTGTCCAAACTTGAAGGGGTGATTTACAATGTCCCTCCTCTGGAGTCGGCAGTGAAGATACAAGTCAGAACGCG
>Ga0066836_10001528_pt1 | contig 12154 bp, 9 predicted proteins | sample ETNtaG_18_FD_71568 | JGI IMG/M metagenome (GOLD analysis project Ga0066836, IMG submission 71568) | Marine microbial and viral communities from oxygen minimum zone, Eastern Pacific Ocean - ETNP201302SV91 | ecosystem: Environmental > Aquatic > Marine > Oceanic | place: Pacific Ocean: Eastern...
TCTGTCAACGGTCGAACCGACTCATATCCAGCCAACAATGAATCCCACAATTCAGGAACGGGCAAACCATCTTTCCAGCCGAATCCAACATAGGTTGTCACAAGATCCATCGCGAGCGATTCAACACAGATTTCCTCAAAATCAAGCAGCGCAAGAACCTCACCCTCACGCCCAATCACGTTGTCAGGATACAAATCCCCATGGATAATGCCGGAGGGTAAATCATCTGGAATGCTTTGCTTGAGACGACGACTTTCTTCTTCCAATAGGTGGAGGAAGGGCGTCATTGATCCATTTTCATGTGCCTCTTTCACCATTTTGTCCCAGAGGACATACCCAATCGCGAATGTGGTTGGAATGCTCTTGTGAATTGGAACCTCATGCATTTGTGCCTGTACCTTCCCAAGTTCGTAAAGTGAAGCAACGTCTGAAGGCAGCCAACCACCTTCGATAAATGGCATCAACATCCATGCCTGATTATTCTTGACAAGCGTCCGCACGCCTCCTTCCAATAGCAAAGGAGCAGGTGTAAGCACACCGTGGTCAGCAAGCCAACATGTCTGTTCAAGGATTTGATCCACTTCATCTGGTGGCCTTTCATCCCAGACTTTTAGAACGAGTTTTGTGTCATCCTCAAGCGTGACCAGATAATTCGAATTGGCCCACCCACCTGCAAGAGATTCCATCTTACGCAGAGGCGCCACTCCAGCTGCGGCCAGCAACCACGAGGCCTCTTCGACACTTACATCAGTATATGCCATTCAAACACCATCAATTTCGTAATTTCTTGTTAAACCGTTTTCTAAATCTAATGTATATTGTTGCCCGGTTCTGGGACATACTAATTCTTCATTTAATGTATCTCCAGATTCACTTACCCAACCAACTCGTCGAGCAGGATTTCCCACCATTAAAGCATGGGATTCAACAGATGAAATAACCACAGAACCAGCTCCAATAAATGAAAATCTACCAATTTCAATCCCACAAAGTATTGTTGCATTTGCTCCTATTGTTGCGCCATGCCTAACATATGTTTTTTGAAACTCATTCTTTCTATCAAGATGTGCTCGAGGATTTAGGACGTTGGTAAATACGCAAGAGGGGCCACAAAACACATTATCTTCAAGAATAACGCCTGAATAAATTGAAACATTGTTTTGGATTTTGCATCCTGAACCTATCTTCACATCTCTCCCAATCATAATGTTTTGACCTAAAATGCATTTAGAACCTATACTGACGTTTTCCATAATGTGTGAGAAATGCCAAATCTTTGTATCATTGCCAATTGTAGCCCCCTCATCGATTATTGATGATGGATGAATCCATGGAGCCGACCCTCCCATACCCTACCGCAGGATGGTGGGTTGTTTGAGCCGTTGGGTCAACTGGGAGTGACTAAATCTCAGAACACTTTCCCAAATTCGGGATTGCAATGAATATACGTTTCATTTGGGAAAAATTTGTCAATGATGCGCATCTCGATTTAAGATGGAGAGTTCTAAGAATTGGTAAGCCCCGAGATACTGCACATTATATCGGTATAGATGAAGACCCAAATACACGATTTTTAGTTGCATATCATGAGGAAAAAATGGTGGGTTGCTCAACATTACAAATAGATCCTAGAAAGGGCGTGGATTTCAGAATTAGGGGGATGGCTGTGGATTCAGATTACCAAAATAATGGAATTGGTAGTAGAATTGTTGAGATGTTGCAAGATTATGCAAAGGAAAAGAAAACTGGAATTTGGTGCAATGCAAGAATTCGGGCTGTCCCAATGTATGAAAGAAGAGGTTTTGTGATTGTTTCTGAAATTTTTGAAATTGAAGGAATTGGGCCACATCATGATATGGAATGGTCACATAATTGAAATTCTAACTTGAAACTTCAATTTTATCCAATGCAGAATCAACTGATGATCCGCCCAATATTTCTTGAATTCCTACAAGATGTCTGTCGAATGTTGCTAAATTTGTATGAATAATATTCCGAATCAATGATTGTGACGATTCTATGCCATCTAAATCCAGTGCTGTTTTGTAATTTAGTTCCCCATCTGAGATATCCATCTCAAAATTTCCAACCACTAATCTGTAATTTACTATAGTAATAAATCTCATAATTTTCTCAATCATTGATTGTGGGATTCCATCCTCAAGTGAAGAATAAAAAATCAGTTGATTCTCTTTTTCTCGGGTTTGAACCATACAATGCCATTTTCCATTATTTCCTTCAAAACCAAATGCAATCGTACTATGGCTTTCAAGTAACTCATATGTCCACCCATCATTCTCAAGGTATTCTTTAGCTGAACGCAATAACGGGAAATTTTGCAACGAATCTGGTTCTAATTCCCTATCAATTTGATTCGGAAGATGATGAGAAAGGTATTCTCTAAATCTTGGATTGAGAACTGGGCTAGTTTCGAAAGAATGTGATCGGAGAGTTTTTGAAATTTCTTGCATCATTTCTCGGCTTTCCAATTCAGTGGAATCTTGTCTTAATCCTCCACTCACTGAACGCACCCAGTAATAATTGGGTGCTAGTCCTTTTTTAGAGTGTTCTAAAAAAATAAATATAAAATATCAAAAAATACGGCTTAAAACATCAAAAAAATCAAATTTCAAGCTCAATATTCAAATTTTGAATCAATTCTTTGTATCTATTCCTAATTGTCACCTCAGTAACGCCAGCAACTTCTGCGACTTCTCTTTGTGTTCTTCTTTTTCCGCAAAGTACTGATGCAATATAGATGATAGATGCAGCGATTCCAGTAGGCCCTCGACCAGATGTGAGTTCTTTTTCTTGGGCTCTTTGGATTAACTCATATGCTTTAGATTGGACTTCTGCATCCAAATCTAAACCACTACAAAAACGTGGAATATACATCTCCGGTGTAGTTGGTGGAATTTTCATCTTCAACTCTCTAACCATGAATCGGTATGTTCGGCCAATTTCTTTTCGGCCAGTTCTACTTGCAGTACTAATCTCATCCAACGTTCTTGGGTTACCACATTGTCGACATGCAGCATACAAACTAGCCGCAGCTACACCTTCAATTGAACGGCCTCGGATCAATCGAGCTTCTACAGCTCGCTTGTAGTTGACAGCAGCAGCCTCACGAATAGACTTGGGTAGATTCAATCGACTAGCCATACGATCTAATTCTGCTAATGCCATTGCAAGATTGCGTTCTGTTGCATTACTTACTCTGCTACGCTTCTGCCATTTCCTCATTCGATAAAATTGACTTCGATAACGACTGCTGATTGTCTTTCCAGAATAATCCTTATTCTGCCAATCAATATCTGTTGAAAGGCCCTTGTCGTGAAGCATTACCGTCATTGGTGCACCAGTTCTAGCTCGTTGATCGCCTTGTTCAGGGCTGAAAACTCGCCATTCAGCCCCTTGGTCAATTACGTTGTCTTCAACAACCAATCCACACATAGAGCATACAATTTCGCCCCTAGTTTCATCGCGATCTAGGTCGCGGCTTCCGCATTCTGGGCATTTTACGATGTCTTCTACTTGGGGGTCTGACATAATTATTATCTCCGAAGATATTATACGCTGCAAAAGTAATCTCTTATAAATCTTATTGTTAAAAAGGGGGGCGATGTCCGGCCATTTTGAGTTGTGATTTGGTTAGAGTAGTAAGGCCAAGGTCAAATAGAGTCATCCTATGGTTAAGCCGGTGTCGACATGAATGAGGCGTGGCCCCCTGCATCAGTTTCTTTGACACCGGAGTCAAGAGTGCTCTTTTTGACAAAGGACCTTGAATTAATCAAAAAACAACTCTACGAAGGATTGAATCTACGTATGGAGGATTTCTCTATTGATGATTTATTGGATGATATCAACACTGATGTAATGACTCCAGCATGGGTGTGTTTTGATCATGAACCCTCAAAAATTGCAGAAAATGCATATGCTGGTTTGATTCATGATGGTGAAAGAGTATTCAAAGAGGGGGCATTGAAAAATGGAGGTTTCGAAATAATTGTTTCAGGTCATAGAAAGGGCACTGGATCAAGTCGAGAAACTGCGCCCCAATGCGAAAGGTGGTCTGGAATTCGAATAATTATTGCGGCCTCCTTTGCTCCAATTCACGAAAGAAACAACATTAATCTCGGTCAACTAATGGGAGATCATAGTATGTTGATTAGATTACAAAATGGGGAAGAAATCTCTCTCAATGAATTTACGGGGAATTATGATCCAGTAACAAAACTCATTCTAGAAAATGGTGGAATCCTACCATTCGCGAAGGAATTGAAAAGAGGCGGTGTCCAATTACCACCGATTTCACAAAAAGAAAAACCAATGACAATGGTGGAAAAAATTATTGCAAAAAAGTTGATTGGAGAAGAGGATAAGGATTGTTTCGTTTCTCCTGGTGATGCTGTTTTAGCATCTGTTGATGGAGGATATAGTCATGAATTTACGACAGCGCAGGTACATAATTTCCTAACTGCAGAGTATGGGGAAAATTATACCATACCCAACCCTCCAAAATTTGCTGTTTTTGAGGATCATTTGCTTTATGCACCAGGAGTACCACGATTTGGGCCATTTGTTGACAAAATCCAGACTTTGCGTGATTTGCAAGTTGAGTTTCAACGCCATACTGGCGTTAGAGATTATTCAGCAAAAGATGGGGTTAGTCCCGGAATTTGTCACCAAGTTGCTCGAGAGGAATTTATTGATGTAGGGGATTTCATCCAAGCTACAGATAGTCATACTTGCATGGGTGGGGCTTCGAATGCGCTCTCATATGGTGTTGGTTCAACAGAATATGCTAATCTAGTGCACAATCAGTTCGCTTTTGTTAAAGTTCCAGAAAGTATTCGATTTGATCTTTCAGGAAAATTGAATCCAGGATGTACTGCCAAAGATGTCATTCTACACATCCTATGGCATTACGCCAAACACTCAGATACATTGGATCGTTCTATGGAATTTGGTGGCCCAGGACTTGCTTCTCTTTCGATGGATGAAAGAGCCACGCTTTGTAATATGGCAACCGAATGTAGTGCAAAAACTGGAATTTGTGAGCCTGATCAAGTAACTATTGATTGGTTGTTGAAACGACGGGGGGATTTGTCTGAAGACGAAATTCGGATGGATTTTGTCTATCCCGATCAAAACGCTCACTATGATGGAGGTATTCATTCGATTAATTTAGATGAAATTCGTCCAATGGTGGCACATCCAGGAAACCCTGACGATGGCATCCCATCTGATCCCACAAATGGAGCATACATCGATGAAATTGGCGATGTGGAAATCGATATTGCATATGCAGGTTCATGTACAGCAGGAAAGGAGGATGATTTCTTTTACTATGCAATGGTAACTCAGGCTGCTTTAGATGCTGGACTAATGATTGCAGAGGGAGTAGATTGCTACATTCAATTTGGATCAAAAACAGTCAAAGATTTGGCTATACAAAATGGATGGGTGAAATTGTTTGAGTCTGCTGGAGTAAAACTCATTGATCCTGGTTGTGGGGCATGTATTGGTGCTGGTCCTGGGGTATCTGATCATGCAGAGCAAGTTTCAGTATCTGCAATTAATCGGAATTTTCAGGGACGTTCTGGCCCAGGGAAATTGTATCTAGCAAGTCCACTAACAGTTATGGCTAGCGCATTCACTGGAAAGATTACCGCTTGGCATCCAAATCTGTTTTTAGAGGCATAAGGGGGTAGTGGATTGGCCCGACGGGAGCCTATGGCATTACTTTGGGAAAAGGCACATGATGCATTGTCTTCATGTGTTGAAGTTGGGGTGAAATTTGCACCTTTACCATCACCACCACATCTTTTCGAAGAAATGCCAGCAATTGAGCCCGATGGGGGAGTTATTCAACAACAAGCCATTGGGGTTAACGCGATAGATAAAGCTGGATTCAAGAGGATAATCGAAAATTATCTCAGTTCTAATATTCCTGATCATGTGAAGAGAGCGGTTGATGAAGAAAGGGCCTTAGATCAACATATTTTCGATTCTATTGAATCATTGATAGATCATTTTCTAATCGCTCGAATAACAGAGTGGTTTCAATCCGGACTAGATTCTGATGTCCCAGATGTAAATCGTTGGTGGTGGGCAATTTCTCTATTTGTAGGAGTATGTGTACAAAGGCCCAAAGCAGTTCTTGATGATGGGTTTCACTTAATCGAATCTATTGCATTGGCATCTCCTCCAGGATATTGGCAAACAAGGGCGAGTAAGGGGCGACACCTACTAGATTGGAAAGGTGAAGATGATGTCAATGATGGAGTAGATATTCATGTGGATGGAGCGATTGCTGCGGCATGGATCCTAGATGTCGTTGAAAATGAAAATTTGTTGGTGTTTAGGTGGTGGCCTGAAATTATCAATCGTTCTCACCTATACATTCCATTAAGGATGCAAGAAAGATTGTTTTCTTCAATAAATAATGAATCGAGGTTAGATACGCTGTTGGAATGTCTGCCTCACCTTATTGTCCAAGATGTAGAATTTTCAAAAAAAATAATTGATGATGTAATTGGCAATCTAAGTTCGGAAAAAATGACGAAAATTGTATCTCTGGCAGAACGAATTTCATTTTATTCGATTGAAACGTCGCTTCTACTGATAGATTGTGGATTTGAATATGGAGGTGACCCCGCAGTAATTGCCCAAGGGGCTCTTAGTGCAATTTCAATTCATGATGAAGGGGCGTTTCTAAGTCGTGTTGAACGAGCTGCTACACATGATGATATTCGTTCAAGAAGAAGATTTGTGCAAAGTGGTTTGAGGATCTTGATGCAAATAGATCCAAATGATTCTCGAGAAATCCTAATTAATTTATTACTTGAAGATGATGAAATTTCAAGAATTAGAATTCGTCGTTTTGCAATAGAAATGTGTGAGAGAAATCCATCTGCTCGGAAAACTCTGTTGGATAGGTTGACTGAAAATGGACTGGAGACTGAATGGTTGACTTGATTTCAAGAACACCCTGTAGTTTCACCACATTCGTTACACTTCAAACATGTTCCATTTCTAACCATTTGGCTTCCATTACAATTGGTACATATATCGCCGGTGAAACCCATTGCTCTTGCAGATTCTGCCAATGAAAAGTTGGGCTGAACATCGTCAAGATTCTCCGATTCCATGAGAGGAGGGGATTCATTCATTTCCATTACACTGTCTAATGTTGTCTGAATATTTCTTTGGTGACCAATATTCCTAGCAATTCCATCAGGAGTATGTTCTGGGCGGCTAATTGATGTCGAATCTAAATCTTCAGAAGACACGTGAGCTAAATCATCACGATTCAAATGAGTAATTGCAAGTTCACGGAAGATATAGTCCACAATCGACGTGGCCATCTTTACTCGTCCAGTGCCGCCTGAAACCATACCACTTGGTTCAAACTTCTGGAAAGTAAAGGATTTGACAAAGGCATCTAACGGTACTCCATACTGAAGACCAATTGAAACTGCAATTGCAAATTGATTGAGGAGTGATCTCCATGCAGCTCCTTCCTTAGATGTGGTAATCATAATTTCACCAAGTCGATTATCTTCATAGAGGCTTGAAGATAGGTAAACAGTATGTCCTCCAACTCTGGCCTTCATTGTCTTAGATTCTCTAACATCTGGAAGTGCTCGGCGGGTTGCGATGTAATTTTGGACATATGCTTTCGCCAATGGTGTGGCTTGTTCTGCAGGTAATGGTAATGATTCAACGACTTGTTTTACTGCATTTTCTGAAGTAAATGTACTAGAATCATTGACTTCTTCCTCATCTAACGAAGATGTGTCTACTAATTTATTCATCAACGGTTGTGAAAGTTTACTTTGATCTCTGTAAACTGCTGTAGCCTTGTTCATCGTAGAATGTGAGAGGTTGTACACCTCTCGAATATCATCAATGGTTGCTGATGATGGGAGATTTACCGTTTTTGAAATTGCTCCTGAAATGAATGGTTGGGCTGCAGCCATCATCCTAACATGTGCTGGCCATGCAATGGAACGCTCTCCATACTTACCACAAGGGGTTGCACAATCAAAGACAGCTAGATGCTCATCATCTAGGTGTGGTGCACCTTCAATTGTCATTCTACCAAAGACGTAATCATTGGCTTCATCGATTTCAGATACTGAGAAGCCGATATGCTTCAGTACGTCAAAGAATGGATTCTCGAGTTGATCTTCCTTCATTCCAAGAACATCAGTGCAGAAATCAATGCCCAATGTGTTAACATTAAATGCGCCACGAATGTCGTACGCTGCACCAATAGAGGCTTCGATTTTAGCAAATTCTGCCTCTCCCAAACCTGCTTTAGTTAGACGTTCGCGACTAATGCTAGAACATCCTTCGATGCTCTTACTTCCCATTACATAGGTCTCCATCTCTTCTATTTGTGTATCATCATAACCAAGTTCAGACAAGGCCAACTTAACTCCATTATTGATGATTTTCAGCATTCCTCCGCCTGCGAGTGATTTGAACTGGACTAAGGAAAATGATGGTTCGACTCCAGTGGTATCGCATGCCATGACTAAACCAATTGTTCCAGTAGGGGCAATTACTGTGGTTTGTGCATTCCTAAATCCAAACTCTGTGCCTAAATTCAATGCTCTATCCCATGTATCTCTAGCGGCATCTAACAAATCATCTGGGCATAATTCTGCATCAATTCCTAATGGTTTGACAGAAAGAGAATCGTATTCTTTTGATTCTACATCATAAGCAGCACGGCGGTGATTTTGAATTACGCGCAACATATGTTCTCTATTTTCACCATACTTTTCAAAGGGGCCCAGGAAACTTGCCATCTCTGCACTGGTGGCATATGATTCGCCACACATTATTGCGGTTAATGCGCCACAAATAGCACGAGCTCTGTCGTCATCATATGGTATTCCCATATGCATGAGTAATGAGCCAAGGTTACAATACCCAAGACCAAGAGTTCTGTATTCATACGACTTCTGAGCAATTTCTTCACTAGGGAATTGAGCCATCAATACTGAAATTTCTAGGGTTGCGGTCCAAAGTCGAACGCTGTGTTGAAAATCTTCAATTTGGAATGTTCTTGATTCGGCATCATAGTATTCAAGTAAATTTATGCTTGCTAAATTGCATGCTGTATCATCTAAGAACATGTATTCTGAACATGGATTTGAGCCATTTATGCGCCCACCTTCGGGGCACGTATGCCATTCATTGATTGTGGAATCATACTGAACACCTGGGTCTGCGCAAGCCCATGCTGTGTATGCAATCTGATCCCAAAGATCTCTTGCTGGAAGGGTTTTGCAAGGTTCGGGTTTTCGTCCTTCTTCTTCAGCAGAATTCAATTCTGTCCTCCAATAAAGATTCCAAGCGTCACCAGCTTCAACTGCATCCATGAAATTATTTGGAACTCGAACTGAATTGTTGCTGTTTTGACCTGATACGGTAATGTAACCTTCACCTTGCCAATCAGAATCGAATACTTGGAAATCAACTGATCTCCATCCTTGGTCACCAAGATCCATTATTCTCTTGATATGTGGTTCCGGAACACCGTCCTTAACTGCATCAACAAGGGCTTTCTTTAATTCAGGATTAGAATCCATATCAGATGATGCTGTTTCTGCTTCATCCGTCCACATTGCAGACATAATTGATGTTGCGTGCTTTTGTAACAATTGACTTCCAATGATCAATGAAGATACTTTTTCTTCTTCTGATGCTTTCCAATTGATATATTCTTCAATATCTGGATGATCTAAATCTAATGTCACCATCTTAGCTGCACGCCTAGTTGTACCTCCTGATTTTATTGCACCAGCTGCACGATCTCCAATCTTTAGGAATGAAAGAAGACCACTAGAACGGCCGCCGCCCGAAAGTGGTTCGTCTTTACCTCGAATATTACTGAAATTAGAACCTGTGCCTGAACCAAATTTAAACAATAATGCCTCTCTTTCCCATAAGCCCATGATTGATTCACTTCCCCCTACGAGTGAATCACTTACAGACTGGATAAAACAAGCATGAGGTTGGGGGTGTTCATATGAATTAGTGGATTGTTTCATCATTCCCGTATCTGGATCTACAAACATGTGTCCTTGTGGGTTTCCTTCAATCCCATATGCCCAATGAAGGCCTGTGTTAAACCATTGAGGGCTATTGGGTGCAGAACGTTGACTTGCAACCAAGAAGCACATTTCATCATAATATGATCTGGCATCTTCTTCGGATGCAAAATAACCATACTTCCATCCCCAATATGTCCATGTTCCAGCTAATCGGCGGAACATTTGCCTGAAATCAGTTTCTGCAATAAATCGTTGGTTTTTTTCCATCTTCTGGAGTTTTTCTTCATCTGGTGCAGAGCGTTGAAGCCAAGTCGGGACTCCTTCCTCTGGAACCGGTCTAATGGCTGCAGGAATGCCTGCTTTTCGTAGATATTTTTGTGCAGCAACTGTCCCAGGTACTCCTTCAAATCCACTAGGAAAACAAACTCCAATCATATCATGAGCGACTGTTCCATCCATATTGCGAATCTCTAAATCTGTAGTAATCCATTCAAAGGTATCGAAAGGATTGTCCCCCACTGTAGTGAATCTACGTTTGATAGTCATGCCACTTGTTCCATCATTGCTGTTATCTATGGTCGTCTGCATTCTCATCCCTCCTTTGTTCACCTAATGACTTCGTGCCGCACATCTATTCGCGTGGGAATTTGTTGGCTCAATCGAGGGTATATGATTGTTAATGGATTGTTCGTTGAGAAAACCACAAACTAAGGGGTACTCTATGTTTCACAAAATGTGTAATTTAGAATTAACGTACATCGATTTGAATCAATCATGAGATAATTAGAGATTAGTAATTATCAAATTTTCACACGTGGGCGGGATGGATTGAACAACCTCCACCATATGCAACTCAGTATGATTGACGATGATGATGAGTTCAACCCCTCGGAAAGTGGGCTCGAAATGGGTGCCTCAATAGATTCTGAAACCCACGATGATGTAGACCCGTTTGAAGAACTCGGTATTGGGTCTCGGGTCAATGCAAGCTCAACAGAAGAAAATGGAAGTCGCGGATATGATGCGCTCTCGGATCTCGTGGATGATGAAGAGGAAGAAGGGGTCGAACCTGAACCAACGAATCAGAACGATGTGGGTAAGACTGAAGCCACGTATGTGATGCTTCTACAGACTGTATGGGTAGATGGTATTCTCGACCCTGCTGAGGTGCGTTTATTGGCTAAAAAACGGATTGAAATGAATATCTCATTTGAAAGGCATTTGGAATTGGTTGAAGATTTAATCGGGTGATAAAATGAAACATCCCTATACATTGGGTTTGGAATTGGGTTGGAAAGATGATGCTCTAAATGAAGATGGGTTTTCGTTGCTCACTCGATTAACTGTAATATTCCAAATGGATTCTCAAGACAGAGAAAGTTTGGAAATGTTGTATATGGAATCGCTGCCATTGATTTCTCAAGGTATAGGTGAAGGTTCTGTTGAACTCAAATCCTATGTTGAAAATTTAGAAGATTGGTTTCCAAGGATTGGAGAAGACTGTGCTAGATATATTGGGCGGAAGGCATTGGATGTTGGGATGACCAAAAGAGGTTGGAAGGAGGTGTATTCGTGGATGAAAAGTATTGGACTTGGAAATGGTTTTGCAACCGGTGCTTGGATGCAAGGAGAAGAGCCGATAGAAATTGAAATTCCGGCATTTTTTGATGAGGTAATTTCTGCTTTAGGAATTTAATCACAACATTTCCAACGACCAATCGAGGGTTGCTCCTGATCTAGTTATCATATTTCCAACACTACAGAATTTCTCATGACTAGATTCAATCAATCGAGAAACTAGTTTCTCTGGGACATTTCCTTTGACGATATACTTCATTACTACTGATGTGAAGACTTTGGGTGATTCGTTTGCTCTTTCAGAGTCGATTTCTATAGTCAAATAATCGACATTTTCGATTCTATGTTTGAGGCCGTCCTTCACATCAATAAGTGAGCATGCAGCATGAGCATGTAGTACCATTTCCATAGGGCTTGGGGATGTTTCACCGTATATCTCGAATGATTTACCTCCTGAAGTAGTACCAACATACCCCTGTTCATGATTCCAATGGACCTCTCCA
>Ga0066836_10001529_pt1 | contig 12153 bp, 13 predicted proteins | sample ETNtaG_18_FD_71568 | JGI IMG/M metagenome (GOLD analysis project Ga0066836, IMG submission 71568) | Marine microbial and viral communities from oxygen minimum zone, Eastern Pacific Ocean - ETNP201302SV91 | ecosystem: Environmental > Aquatic > Marine > Oceanic | place: Pacific Ocean: Eastern...
TGTGGAGAATTACCAGTCCTAAAATTAAAAACGGCAAAAGATAATGTAAACTAAAAAATCTTGTAAGAGTAGGATTGTCTACGGCATAACCTCCCCATAACCAGTTTGTAATGCTTTCTCCTATAAAAGGAACTGCGCTAAATAAATTTGTAATCACTGTAGCTCCCCAAAAGCTCATTTGCCACCAAGGAAGCACATAACCCATAAATGCAGTTGCCATCATTAAAAAATAAATAATCATTCCAATAATCCAAATTACTTCTCTAGGCGACTTATAAGATCCATAGTATAATGCTCTAAAAATATGAATATAAACTGCAAGAAAAAACATTGATGCTCCATTTGCATGAACATATCGAATTAACCATCCATAATTTACATCACGCATTATATGTTCAACGCTTTCAAATGCTAAATCAGCATGTGCTATGTAGTGCATTCCTAAAATTATCCCAGTAACTATCTGAGTAATTAAACAAAACGTTAATATTCCTCCAAAGGTCCACCAATAGTTTAAATTTTTAGGAGTTGGATACTCTTGTAAATGATTTGAAAGAGTTAACAAAGGTAAACGATCATTAAACCATTTTCCTAACCTTGAACTGGGTTGATAGTCGTGATCACTCATTCTTTTATCCTATTTTAATAGTTGTGCTATTAAGAAATACGTATTTTGGAATTTCTAAGTTAGTTGGAGCGGGACCCTTTCTTATTCTTCCTGAAGTATCATAGTGCGAACCGTGACAAGGACAAAACCAAGCATTGTAATCACCTTTGTCTGTTAAAGGAACACATCCCAAGTGAGTACAAACTCCAAGCATAACAAGCCACTCTGGATTTTCTGCTCTATCTTCATCTTTCTCTGGATGTTTCAAATCTTTTAAGTCCACTGACCTTGCACTGTCAATTTCTTCTTGAGTTCTTCTTTTTATAAATACTGGCTTGCCTCTCCAAAGCACAGTTATTGATTTGCCTGGTTCTACTCCACTAATATCTACTTCAGTGCTTGCCAGGGCTTTTACGGAAGCATCTGGATTCATCTGATCTATTAGTGGCCACGCAGCAGCTCCCACTCCTACCGCTCCTGCAGCAGTAGTTGCTGTTACTATAAAATCTCTTCTATTTGGTTTTTTTTTATCGGAATCTGACATCTTTATGTTTTAATTTTCTCTTAATATATGATTTCTTATAAGAAAAAAGATATTTTTCCATGACAAGAATGACACACGAAAAAACAGTTTCAGCGCCTAAAATTGCACTTTATGAGCCAGATATACCTCAAAATACAGCAGCTATAGTTAGAACCTGTTCTTGTCTCGGAGCTATTTTAGAAATAATTGAACCCTGTGGATTTTTATTCAATGATAAAAGGTTTAAAAGAGTTGTAATGGATTATTTGGATGAAAATAGAATAAAAATTTATAAAAGTGCTGACGAATTTTTTGATAAGAAAAAATCAGAAAGAATAATATTAATGACAACCAAAGCAAAAAAAAAATATACTAATTTTAAATTTAAAAAAAATGATACATTATTATTTGGTAGAGAAAGTGCTGGTGTACCTGAAATAGTGCACAAAAAAATAAAAGATAAATTAAAAATACCGATGATAGAAAAAAAAAGATCACTAAACTTGGCTACCTCAGTAGCTATAGTATTATCTGAAAATTTAAGACAAACAGATTATTTATGGACCAAATAATTAAAAAGAAACTAGCAAGAAATTGGTTTAAAACTTTACAAGAAGTTTTATGTAAAGAGATAGAAGAATTAGAAGGTAGATCAAATTTATTTAGATACAAAAATTGGGAAAGAGGCAAAAAGTCAAGTGAAGGTGGAGGTCAATCAAGACTTTATGAAAATGGAAAAATATTTGATAAAGTCGGTGTAAATTTCTCAGAAGTCTATGGGAAATTTTCTAAACAATTTAGAAATAAAATTCCTGGTACAAGTAAAAATTCTAAATTTTGGGCATCTGGAATATCTGTAGTTATGCATATGAAGAATCCACATGTTCCCGCTATGCACTTTAACACCCGATATATTTATACCTCTCATGGATGGTTTGGTGGTGGCATGGATGTAACTTCGAGTATTAAAGATAAAAAAATAGAAAAATGGTTTCATTCTGAAATAAAGAAATCCTGTGACAAACATAATAAACATTATTATAAAAAATATAAAAAATGGTGTGATGAATATTTCTATTTACCACATCGAAATGAGCCAAGAGGCATAGGTGGAATTTTTTTTGATTATAAAAAAGACAATTGGGAAAAAGATTTTTCTTTTGTAAGAGAAGTTGGGATAAGCTTTACAAATATATTTAGAGAAATAATATTAAAACAGCATAAAAAAAAATGGACAAAAAAAGAAAAAGAAATTCAGTATGAAAAAAGAGGAAGATACGTTGAATTTAACTTGCTATATGATAGAGGAACCAAATTCGGTTTACAAACTGGTGGCAACGTAGATGCGATATTGATGTCATTGCCTCCAATTGCAAAGTGGAAATAACTTTATGGATAAAGAACCAATTACAATTCAAGGATTAGAAAAAATTAAAGAGGAACTAGTTTTTTTAAAAGAAAAAAAAAGACCAGAAATTATTGCTGCAATTTCAGAAGCTAGATCTCATGGTGATTTAAAAGAAAATGCAGAATATCACGCTGCTAAAGAACAACAATCTCATAACGAAGGAAGGATTCAAGAAATAGAAAGTATTATTGCAAGAGCAAATGTAATAGATGTGACTAAAATTAATAATGATGGAAAAGTAATTTTTGGCTCAACAGTTTATTTGGGAAATTTAGATACTAACGAAAAAATAGATTATAAAATTGTAGGAAAAGATGAAGCTGATTTAAAACAAAAACTTCTTTTTTTTAAATCTCCTATTGGAAAAGCTCTTATTGGAAAAAATAAAGGCGACTTAATAGAAGTTTCTACTCCTGCAGGAGTTAAAAATTTTGAAATAATTGATGTAAAATATATTTAGCTCAAAAAAGTATTTTCAACTTCTTTTTCTGAAATATTAAAACTATTTTCTACCCATAAATTTTCTAAATATTTAAGTTTCTGACCAAGCTCTTTACCTTCTTTTAAATTATATTTTTCCATTACAATTTTAGCTTTTATTGGGAAATTTGGTTTTTCTAATTTTTCAAAATATTTTTTTAATTCAACCAGCTTATTATTTTTTTTATTAGATCTAAATAATTGAAAATCTATTACATCGAGCAAGTAAGATTTGCCCTGAAAATAAAAAATTTTTTGCAAATTGTTTTTTGAAAAAGTATCTTTATCATTAGATTTATCAAATATATCTTTTAAAAAATTAATTCTTTTTTTAGCTTCATTAGACATATTATATTTATAAAGAAAAAATTCAGAATTATCTGTTTCATCAATTATCAATAAAGATAAGAAAAATATAAAATCTTTTTTAAGTATTTCGTTTTTGTAATTTTTTTTTAGTTTCTTTAATATATCTATATTTTTAAGTTGAGGAAAAATTAGTGATATAATTTCTGCACAAACCTTATCTTCACTAATTTCAACAAATCTATTAGAAATTACTAATTTCTTTAATTCATCTATCAATCTTTCTTTTGATAATTTAACAATTCCATTGATATTCTGTTTAATAATTTTTATTACATTTAAATTATGTTTCTGACTACTATAGTTAAGAAAAAATCTAACATATCGTAAAATTCTAAGATAATCTTCTTTAACTCTTTTTTCAGGGTCTCCAATAAATTGAATTTTTCCATTTTCTAAATCTTTAACTCCATCATTTGGATCAAATAAATTCCCTTCTTTATCAGCATAGATCGAATTAATTGTAAAATCTCTTCGTAAAGAATCTTCCATCCATTGATTTGTAAACTCAACAACTGCACGCCTTCCATCTGTTGAAACATCTTTTCGAAGCGAAGTTATTTCAAAATTTCTTTCTTCTATTCTGGCCGTTATAGTTCCATGCTCTATTCCGGTCTCAAAAAAATCTATATTATTATTTTTTAAACATTCTTTTACTTCTTCAGGTTTAAGATTTGTGGCCAAATCTATATCGTCAAATTTTTCGTTATTTAAGATTTTTCTTACACAACCACCGACGTATCTAATTTCACCTAGATCGTTATAATTAGAAATTACATTAAAAAGTTCTGAAACTTTAGTCGTTTTTGTAATCTCTAAAAAAGATATTTCTTTAGAACTTAATTCGTTTTTTGGACTAAAAATTTTAGTTAAAATATTTTTCATAATTGGCTGGGGCGCTAGGATTCGAACCTAGGATGGCGGTACCAAAAACCGCTGCCTTACCACTTGGCTACGCCCCAAAATTAATTTCGTATATCACAAAAAAAAAACTTTATATAGTTTTAGATAAAATACACCAATAGTTTTTATATTTTTTATTTATTATTTTAATTGCATTTAATGCAGTTTTTTTTGTAATAAAATATCCAACAATTGTCGATCCAGAACCAGTCATATTTACAAATAAAATTTTGTCTAAATTTTCCATAAATATCTTAATTTTTTTTAATGTAGGATATTTTCTAAATGCCGGCTCTTCTAAATCATTACTTAAATTTGAAAGAAATTTATAATTTAAAGTTTTTCTTTTATTGATTTTAAATACTGGTTTAGAAAAAAATTTAACATTATTGTATATAGTTTTTGTTGAACATCCAAAATTTGGCCTAACCAATAAAGTATATAAATTTAATTTATAATTTAAATATTTTATATTTCCATTGCCATATAAAATTGATGTTTTTTTTTGCAGTCCAATAACTACATCAGATCCAATTTTTGAAGAAATCTTAGCAATTTCCTTTGGGGTTAGACTTAATTTTTTTTCTTTAATTAAAAACTTTAATAAAGAAGAAGCATTCATAGATCCCCCTCCCATTCCAGATTTTTGTGGAATTTTTTTATTAACTTTTATTAAATATTTTTGACCACAAAGTTTTTTTTCTATTAATTTTAACAGATTGGAAATTGTATTATTATTAGAAATTCCTTTTGAGAATCGGCCATAAAATATGATTTTGTGATTTTTATCATTTATTTTCTTTATAAAAATTTCATCATGTAAATTTAAAAATGAAAATAAGCTCTCTATTTTGTGAAATTTAGATTTCAACTTATTCAATATTCCAAGTGAAATATTTATTTTTGCATATGATTTAATCTTATAGCATCTCATAAACTAAATTTTTTTTAGTCCATTTAGCAATTTGTTCTTAATATCTATTTTCATTTTTTCTTCTGTATCTTCAAGTTCTAGTACATTTTTCCAAAAGTAGTTTGCCTGCATTTTTCGATTTAGTTGCCATAATACATCGCCATAATGGTCATTAACAATAGGATCATGTGGCATTAATTCTACAGCTCTTCGTAAATATTTTTCTGCATTCTCATAGTCTCCTATCAAATAATAACCCCAACCAACAGAATCCGTTATGTATGGATCGTTTTCTTTTTCATTATATGCTCTATTTAACATTTGAATCGCTTCTTCTATTTTGTGATTTCTCTCAAGCCAACTGTAAGCTAAATAATTCAATGAGTAAGGCTCATCAGGTTTTATTTCCAATGACTTTAATAAATCAATATCTGCCTTTTCATAATTGCCCATTCTTTCAAAGGCTCCCCCTCTTCTATAAAGAATATCGGCAGAAATCGATGAATTATTATCAATCCTAGATAAAACTTTAGAATAATACTCTATTGCTTTTTTATAATTTTCAAATCTTTTATAAATATTTCCAATATCATATAAAATTTTATTTGATGGATTCTTAAAATTAAAAATTTTCTTTTCAAAATAATTAACAGCTTCTTTTTCATTTTTTTGTTCTATTAAGAATAGTGTATTTTTTTTTATTTTGAACCAATAATAAATTTCATCTTCTTTTTTAAATTTTTTTAAAATTCTTTTGGATAATTCAAAATTATCATTTAAATGATAATTCTCAGCCAATAAGGATAAATTAAAATAGAACTTAGGATTTAAATAATTTGATATATTTAAGTAAAAATTAGATTCCATAAATTGATCTTGTGAGGAATATAGATTTGAAATAAGAAAAAAAAATTCAGCCAATAGATCATTTTCATTTTTACAAGAAAAATGATCATTAAATTTATTGTATTCACTATTTTCAATCCATTTATTGACTTGAGCAATTAAAAGGCCGCTTGTTAATGGTTCAATTGTTTTTGATATTTCATTGGCGGTCTTATAATCATCATTATTGATGATATTTGCTAAGTAAAAAAACAAATATCTAGAATAATCATTTTCTTGCAAATTAATTATATTTAAAAAGTGTGAATTTGTTTTATTTGAATCTAAATAGCAATTTTGAAAAGCCTGGGTAATCAACTCAATTCTTCCTAAACTTCCATCTTTTTTTCCAATTTTTTTAAAAAGAAATGAATGGTTATAACTCTCTAACGTTTTGAGAATTACAAACTCATAACTGCGGTTATCCTCTAAACTTAAAAGTTTTTTTATTATATTTTCTGCTTTTTTATATTTTTTTTTCGATAGGCTATCTAAAATTAGTAAAAGATTAGCTTCGAAAAAATTTGCTTCTTTTGAATGCTTTACTTGATTTATAGCCTTTTTTACCTGTCCATCTAAAATTAGAGAAAATACATAGTTTCTTAAAAAATTTTCATGTTTTGTAATTAAAAATTTTGAAGAATTAAAAAATTTAATTGCATCATCATTTTTTTGATTATCAAAAGAAACTAGAGCTGAAAAATAGTTAGATAAATACTTCTGGTTGAAATCATTGGTCTCATTTACTTTTGAAAATGTAACGTTTTGGTATAACAATAAAAATAGGAAAATGAATATTTTTAAATACATATAATATTTTATGGCTTCAGAGGAAAAAAATCAAAGTAACTTCATAAATTCTGAATTAAATTTAAATTATAACAAGTATTTATTTGCAGATAAGCCAATAAATAGAATTAAAACTAAACCAAAAGTAGAAGATAAATCAACAAAATTAGATGAGTTAAGGAATGAAATTGAAAAAATAGAAAACTGTGAATTAAAAAAAAATGCTTCGAAAATAGTTTTTAGTGATGGCGATAATAGAAGCAAAATAATGATAGTTGGAGAAGGTCCTGGACAAAGAGAAGATCAAGAAGGAAAACCTTTTGTTGATGAAGCGGGTATACTTTTAAATAAAATGTTAAAATCAATTAATATTGAAAGAAAAAATATTTACATTACAAATGTGGTAAATTATCGGCCGCCAAATGATAGAAAGCCTGAGCCTAATGAAATAACAAAATATTCGAATTTTTTAAGAAAACATATTTCAATTATTGATCCAAAAATATTAATATTAATGGGTAGCACAGCAATGGAGTCATTATTTGGCACAAATATAAAAATTACAAAAGAAAGAGGATCATGGAAAGATATAATTGTTAATAATAAAACTTATCTTTGTATGATAACTTTTCATCCTGCTTATCTGCTAAGGCAGCCTGAAAACAAAAAGTACTCATGGATAGATTTAAAAGAAATAAGAAAAAAAATTGACCAATTAAATATAAGTTTATAAATTATTAAAATGATAGAATTACATAAAAAATACATAAAATGGTGGCAAAAAAAGTTTAATATATCTGACTATGCTGCATTATGGTTAACTTTCATTAAAGGGTTAATTATCGGCTTGTTAATTTACCATTTCTTCTTTGTTTAATGAAAAAGGTTATTGCTGGTGTAGATGAAGTTGGTAGAGGTAGTTTAATTGGACCCGTTTATGCTGCGGCAGTTATTCTGAACGACAATATAAATAAAAAAGAACTTAAAGATTCAAAAAAGTTAAATAAAACAAAAAGAGAAGTTTTAGCAAAATATATAAAAAAAAATTCTACATGGGCTATTGGCTCTGCTTCTTTAAAAGAAGTTGAAAAAATTAACATTTTAAATGCTAGTTTACTCGCAATGAAAAGAGCTATTATTAAACTTAGAAAAAAACCAAATATAGTTCTTATCGATGGAAATAAATCTCCCAAAATAAAAAATTATTTTATTAAGACTATAATTAAAGGAGATCAAAAAATACCGGAAATATCTGCAGCTTCTATAATTGCAAAAGTTTCAAGGGATAAATTGATAACTGGCATTTCTAAAAAGTTTAAAAGCTACAAATGGCATTTAAACGCTGGCTATGGAACAAAAGAACACCTAAGAGCTATTAAGAAATTTGGAGTAACTAAATTTCATCGAAAAACATTTAAACCAATACACAATATATTGAGTCTCCAAAAAAATTGATAACAAGTAGAGTCAAATTAATTCAATCATAGGTTGACCTGGACTCTGGCTTGGAGTCTAATTGTTTTTTAGAAAATGATTAAATCAATTTTAAAAAACAAAATAATTAATGGAGATAGTCTTAAGGAGTTAAAAAAAATTCCCGACGAAACTTTTGATCTTATTTTTGCAGATCCTCCCTATAACCTTCAGTTAAAAAAAGAGTTAAGCAGACCAGACAGCTCAAAGGTTAAGGCTGTTGATGATAAATGGGATAAATTTAAAAATTTTAAAAGTTATGACGAATTTACTTTAAATTGGCTATCTGAATGTAAAAGAATTTTAAAAAAAAATGGAACTATCTGGGTAATTGGAAGTTACCACAATATTTTTAGAGTTGGGTCTGCAATCCAAGATTTAGGCTTTTGGATTCTTAACGATGTTATTTGGAACAAGAACAATCCAATGCCAAACTTTAGAGGTACAAGATTTACCAATGCTCATGAAACACTTATTTGGGCTTCAAAAAAAGAAGGATCTAAATATACATTCAATTATCAGTCTCTAAAATGTTTAAACGATGATCTTCAAATGAGATCGACATGGAACTTGCCTATTTGCAACGGAAAAGAAAGACTTAAAAATAAAGGAATTAAAGTTCATTCAACACAAAAACCCGAGTCGTTGTTACATAGAATTATTTTAGCATCTTCAAATAAAAATGATTTTGTTCTGGACCCATTCTTGGGATCAGGAACAACAGCCGTAGTATCAAAAAAACTTGGTAGAAATTATTATGGCATTGAAAAAGAAAAAAATTATTTTGAAGCTACATATAAAAGGTTAAAAAATACGAAAGTTATTCAAGATGAATATTTGGATACTTTACAAAATAATAGATCTAAACCAAGAGTTCCCTTTGGTTCACTAATTGAAATGGGATTAATTAAGCCAGGTACAGAAATTTATGATCAAAAGAAAAAAATTAATGCAAAAATAATGGTTGATGGAAGTATTAAATATCAACAATCAGAAGGATCAATTCACAAGGTGGCAGCTAAAATAATTGGAGCAGAAAGTTGTAATGGTTGGACGTTTTGGCATTATCAATCCGGAAATTCTCTTAAACCAATTGATGATTTAAGGCAAAGATTGAGACCTACACATCAGTTTCTATAAATTTTACCTAAATAACTCTGCAGGAATTTTTTATTTTTTGAAAGATATTTCAAAATTATATTTCTAATAAAAACATTGATTGGATTTGATAAATGGAATGCAAAATGATTAAGTTTAGACCTCCAATTTATTGAATAAATTCTACTAATATTATTTTTATATATGCTATCTGAGCCACTAATAATACTTTTAAATATGTCTTGTGCAGTTTCAATGCTTTGGGAAGCTCCTTGTGCAAAAGATGGGGGGAAAGCAAACAGTGCATCACCAGATAGAAAAATATTTTTTTGATTTATAGTTGTTAAACTTTTGCTAACAAATACAGGAAATGCTTGAATTTCAGTCAAATTTTCTAAATTTGTTAATGAACTATTGGTTATAGTTTTCTTTAGAGAATTTATAAAATCTTCAGATTGTAATATTTGTTGATTGTTTAATTCTAACTCTGTTAACTTTTTTTGTAAAATTGCAACGAAATTGTATTCATTATTTTGATTAACTGGATAAATTACATAATGAAAATTTGATCCCATAAAAATTGAAATATTATTATCATCATATTTATTAAGCTTTCCTCTAAGAGCCATACTGTTGTTATATTTTGCTTTTAAACTTTCTTTTGAGATTATTATTTTAGATTGAGAAAAAACACCGTCAGCAATAATTAAAAAATCAAAATTTGCTTCTGATTCGTCTGAAAAACAAACTTTAATATCATTGCTATGGTCTAAATTATTTATACTTGTGTTAAATTTTATTTTATCTTCAGGGATATTTTTTAATAGAAATTTTAATAGAGTTGTCCTTTTAGTGGTTGTATATCTATTTAATTCATCATTAAATTGGGTAAGATTTATATCACATATTTTTTTCGGATTATTTGACTTGAAAAAATTAACTTTTGTAGGAAAAAAAACATCTGAAGCAGCAATATTTTTAAAACCAATTTTATTAAGTAATTTAATGCAATTTACTGATAACTGAATTCCATAACCCTCTTCTAAATTAAGTTTAGAACGTTTTTCAAAAATTTTATAATCAAAATCTTTTTCTTTTTCTAATAAATTTGCTAGATACAAACCAGAAATTCCAGCACCAATTATAGCTATCTTTTTCATTAGATCTTTGAGGCTGAGCTAAATATTTTTTTTGTAAAAGATGGCAAAATTAATGATTTAGTATGGGCACAGTTAAGTAAAATTTTATTTTTAATGTTTGGCAATCTATCAATTTTATTTAAAATTATTTTCATATCCATATTTGATAGTTTAATATTAATTTTTTTACAATTTGAATATTTATATTTCTTTTCTTCTACTTCGGTCATTGGAAAAATTGGCATATTTTTTAAAAAATTAAATTTATTATTTTTGACTAATAAATATGTATTATTATTTTGATAAATTTTTGCCTCAAAATATTTTGTTTTATTAAATTTATTTTTTGATTTAATAACAAAATCATTTTTTTTAAATGAAATACAATATTTAGCTATTGGGCATTGTTCACATAAAGGATTATTAGGTTTACAAACTATAGCTCCAATTTCCATTAAAGCCTGAGCGTAATCGCTTGACCTATTTGATGTTCCAAAAAAATAAATTTTGTTATTTATATATTCTTTTGAAATCTCATCCTCTTTTCTTAAATAAAAAACTCTTTTAATTATTCTCTCAACATTTCCATCCAGTGGAATAATTTTTTTATTGAAAGCAATAGCCATTATAGCTTTTGAAGTATAATCTCCGATACCTGGTAATGTTTTTAATTCTTCTATCGTACTGGGCAATCTGCCGTTATATTCTTTTAAAATTTTTAGAGCTGTATTTTTTAAATTTCTAGCTCTAGAATAATAACCCAAACCTTCCCAATATCTCATTAATTTTTCATTTTTAACTTTAGCTAACTTATTTATATTTGGTAATTTATTTATAAAGTTAAGGAAATAAGGAATTACAGTTTTTACTTGGGTTTGTTGGAGCATAAACTCGCTAACCAAAGTATAGTATTCTCTCTTTTCCTTAGAAACTTTTTTTCTCCAAGGTAAAAACCTTTTATTATTATCGTACCAATAAAGAATTTTTTTTGGTATGTTTTTATCATTCATATGAGTCTCAAATATAATACTAAGCAGAGATATAAATCCGTTCAAGGATTAAGATCTTTTAAAAATACTTTACCCACAAAAGTAAAAAGAATAATCGATAAAAAAGGTCGAATGTACTCAGAGACTCTAGATAATTGGAAATATATTGTAGGAGATGAATTATTTAAAGTTTGTTACCCAAAATCTTTTAAAAGTTCAAACAAACTAGGAGGAAGTTGTTTAATCATAATGGTTAAAAGAGGCAATGAAGTTGACTTAGAATACTCAAAAAAAAATATAATGAATAAAATGAATGCCTATTTTGGCTATGAAGCGATAAAAAATATTAAACTAAATACTTTTGAAGGAGAATATGAAAAAAATATAGAAAAAAAAGTGGTTAATGCGACAAAAAGAGAACACATAAAAAAGATAGATAATATTAAAAACGATAAAATTAAAAAATCTTTATTAGAATTAAGTAAAATATATAAACCAAGATGAAAAAAATAATTATTACAACTTTATTTGCTATATTTTATTTTTTACCAGTAAGTCTAAAAGCTGAAATTAAGACAAT
>Ga0066836_10001530_pt1 | contig 12151 bp, 10 predicted proteins | sample ETNtaG_18_FD_71568 | JGI IMG/M metagenome (GOLD analysis project Ga0066836, IMG submission 71568) | Marine microbial and viral communities from oxygen minimum zone, Eastern Pacific Ocean - ETNP201302SV91 | ecosystem: Environmental > Aquatic > Marine > Oceanic | place: Pacific Ocean: Eastern...
AATAAAAAAAATCATCAAAATATAAATGAAATTAGAATAATTATAGAAAAACATAAAAAAACAGCAAAAATTCACTTGGGCGGAATTCCTATGATTGCTGACGACATGATAACTTATATAAAAAATGATATAATAGTATTTGGAGCTGGAGTTTTTCTTTTCATCATTTGTACACTTTGGTTTATTTTTAGAAATTTATTATGGGTTTTTATCCCACTTTTAAGTTGTTTTTTTTCGGTATTAATTATGGTTGGTTTGTTAGGATTGGTTGGGTGGAAAGTTACAGTAATCTCCTCAAATTTTATTGCTCTAATGCTCATTTTAACTATGGCCATGAATATTCATATGAGTGTTAGATACTTACAATTTAAAAAGGAAAACCCAAATATTTCCAATAACGAAGCTATACTTTGGACTTCAGGTAAAATGTTTTGGCCAATACTCTATACAGTCCTTACTACAATATGCGCTTTTCTATCACTTATATTTAGTGGCATTAAACCTATTATAGATTTTGGATGGATGATGACTGTTGGTTTATTAGTTTCTTTATCAATTACTTTTACATTATTACCAGCAATTTTAAATATTTTAAGCAAAGAGAATGCAAATCTTAGAGATGAGGAGAAATCAAAAATTACTTCTTTCTTAAGTAGAGTAGCTCAAAAAAATACAAAAACTATTTTTATATCTGCTTCTCTTGTTATTATAATTAGTATTTTTGGTATTACAAAACTTGAAGTAGAAAATAGTTTTATAAATTATTTTGATAAAAAAACTGAAATTTATAAAGGAATGAAATTAATTGATGATGAACTAGGAGGAACAACTCCTCTTGATGTAATAGTTAAATTTCCTGATCAAGAGGAAGCAGAAAAAACTGATGATGATTTTGATGGATGGGATGATGAAGAAACGGATAACGCTAAATATTGGTTTACAAGAAATAAAATAGACAAAATTACTCGAGTTCATGATTATCTAGATAACTTAGATCCGGTGGGCAAGGTTATTTCTTTTGCTTCGATGGTAAGAGTTGTTGAAGATCTAAATGGTGGAAAAAAATTGGAGGGCTTGGAAATGGGAGTTTTGTATACAAAAATACCAAACTCAATTAAAAAAGAAATTATTGATCCATATATTTCTATTAAAAACAATGAAGCTAGAATTAGTTTAAGAATTATGGATTCTAAGGAAGAACTTAGAAGAAATGAACTAATTAACAAGATTAATTATGATCTAGAAAATAAATTAGGATTAAATAAAGAAGAATTTAAATTAGCAGGCGTACTTATTCTTTTTAATAATCTTTTGCAAAGCTTATTTAAATCTCAGATATTAACCCTTGGTGTTGTTATGGTGGGTATAACATTAATGTTTTTAATTTTGTTCAGAAATATAACCTTATCTTTAATTGGAGTTGTTCCAAATTTTATGGCCGCTTTTCTAATATTAGGAATTATAGGACTGCTAGAAATACCATTAGATATGATGACAATAACAATTGCTGCCATAACAATAGGAATAGCTGTCGATAATAGCATACACTATATATACAGATTTAAAGAAGAGTTTAATAAAATTAGAAATTATAATCAGACTTTAGAAAAATGCCATGAAACTGTAGGCGTTGCAATTTTAAATACTTCTATAACAATAGTCTTTGGATTTTCAATATTAGTATTATCAAACTTTATACCAACAATTTATTTTGGTGTATTTACAGGAATAGCTATGCTTTTAGCTATGATATCAGTTTTAACACTGCTGCCAAAACTATTATTAGTGGTGAAACCTTTTGGTAATGAATAACTTAATTGAGTTAATTCAAAACAATATATCAGCGTTCGACGTAATAGTTTTTTTAATTATTTTATATTCGTCGGCGCAATCTACAACGAAAGGTTTTATTAAAAGTTTATTATATTTTTCAAAATGGTTTTTCGCTTTAATAATAACGATTATTTTGTTTCCAAAGTTAAGCCCTTTAGTAAAAGATATTCTAGAATCGAAACTTTTTGCTGATATTAGTTTAAGCCTCGTTTTATATATAATTTCACTTTTTGTGATAAATGGTATTGCAAAAGTTATTAGCAAAACCTTGGCTTGGGCTGGTCTAGGTATCGTTGATAAAACTTTTGGTTTAGTTTTTGGAATTTTAAAAGGATACATAATTTGTGTGTGTATTTTCTCTTTAATAAATTGGTTTTATCCACACCAAAAATGGCCAATAGAAACTGACAATACTTATTCTTTTATAATAATATATAAGGGAAGTGAGTTTTTAATTAAAGAGTTTCCTAATAGAGAAGACTATTACAAGGATACAGAAGAAAAAATTGAAAATATTTAAATGGACAGATTAAAAGAGGAGTGCGGAGTTTTTGGTATTTTTAATAATAAAGAAGCTGCTGCTTTAACAGCTTTAGGACTCCACGCCTTACAACATAGAGGTCAGGAAGGTTGTGGTATTGTTACATTCGATGGAAAAGTATTTCATGCTGAAAGAAGACTTGGTTTAGTTGGTGATAATTTTACTAAAGGGAAGATTTTTGAAAAACTACCCGGAAATTGTTCTATTGGTCATAATCGCTACTCAACATCAGGAAATAATTTAATTAAAAATGTTCAGCCCTTTTTTGCTGATCTACATTCGGGTGGTTTTTCTATTGCTCATAATGGCAACTTAAGCAACGCTTTATATCTTAGAAAAGAACTTGTAAAAAATGGTTCTATTTTTCAAACAACATCTGACACTGAAACTATAGTTCAGCTGGTTGCTAAATCTAAAAGAAATAAAATTATTGATAAAATAGTTGATGCGCTATTTAAAATTCAAGGTGGATATGCACTAGCAATATTAATAGATAAAAAATTAATAGGAATAAGAGATCCTTTTGGAATTAGACCGCTGGTGATTGGAAAACTTGACAAATCATATGTTCTAGCTTCTGAAACATGTGCTTTCGATATAATTGGCGCAAAATTTATCAGAGAAGTTGAAAATGGAGAAATTGTTATAATTGATAATGATGGGTTAAAAAGCATAAAGCCATTTCCAAAAATTAAAAAACGTCCATGTATTTTTGAGTATATATATTTTTCTAAGCCGGACAGTATCATTGATGGCATAAGCGTGTATGAGTATAGAAAAAAATTAGGAGCTCAACTGGCTAAGGAAACGCATATAGATGCAGATTTAATTGTCCCAGTTCCAGATTCCGGAGTCCCTGCATCAATTGGATATGCTGAGCAAATTGGAAAAAACATAGAATTAGGAATTATAAGAAATCATTACGTTGGAAGAACTTTTATTGAGCCCACCCAACAAATTAGAAGTTTTGGTGTAAAATTAAAACATAATATCAATAAATCACTAATAAAAAATAAAACAATTATATTAATTGACGATTCGCTAGTAAGAGGAACCACATCAGTAAAAATTATTAAAATGCTTTATGAATCTGGGGCAAAAAAAGTTCATCTACGAATTGCTTCACCTCCAATAAAATATCCTGACTTTTATGGTGTTGATACACCACATCAAAATGAGCTTTTGGCTGCCAGATTTAATATTGAAGAGATGAGAAAATTTATAAATGCATCTACTCTAGAATTTTTATCAATTGAAGGTTTGTATTCATCTATGGGGTATAAAAAAAGAAACTCTGCATACCCTCAATTTACTGATCATTGTTTTACAGGTGAATACCCCATAAATCCTGTCGACTCTAAAAATAAAAATTTTAATGAAAAGCAAATTTCATTTATGTCTTCTAAATCCTAAAATATTAATTTTAATTAAATGCAATAACTTTTGAATTTTCAGTTAAAATATATATTTTTCCATTGGAAATGATTGGATAAGTTGTAATTAGATCACTAATCTTTTTAAAACTCTCTACCTTGCCAGATTTAACTGAACTTATAATTAAATATCCATTTAATGTAACAGAATAAATTTTCTCAGATCCCATTATAAATCCAGAAATATTCGTTTGCTGATGTTTTCGTTTAAGTTTTTCTAAAATATTACTTGATGAAATTATTTTTCCTGAATTTTTTTCCATTATAATAAAGTATCCATTATAAGTAACAAAAAAAATATTAGCCCCGACAATAATGGGAGTCCCAACAGAATCAACCTCGGTTTCCCAATTTATTAATCCCGAACTTAAATCATATGAAAAAAAGGAAGATCCCGCAGAAAAAAATATTTGATTTTCTCCTATTACAATATCTGAAGAGTTAAAGAAATCTGTAGCATCAGGAAGAGTAGATGCTAAAGTATTTGAATACCAAATAATATCGCCTGTGTTAGTGTCAATTTTATATAAATCTGCTGAAGAATTAAGTGCAAAAAGATTTTTTTCTTTGGAAATTGCTAATGATAATAAATTCTGAATTTTTATAAATGATGAGATTGATAATACATCCCAAATTTTACTTCCATCTTTTATGCTAATACAAACAATTCTGTTATCTTGATCAACAAAAAAAGCTCTGTCATTTAGAATTTTTATATTAGATCTTATAGGTACACCATAATTTTTTATCCATGATAATTTACCTAACTTTAAATTTATTGAATAGACAAATCCTATATTATCGACGACATAAATATTATTTTTATGAATTGTGAATGCTAAATTTTTACCTATTTTTTTATAAGCCTTTTCATATATATTTTTTTTCCAATTAATTTTTCCATTTTGATTTAAACTGAAAATAGTCCCCGTATCATCGGATAAAATTAAATTATCATCTACGCTCAATAAAGATTTTGTAACTCTTGAAATTGGAAACTTATTTTTACCTATCTTTTTTTTTAAAAATAAATTATCTGCACCATTTAAAAAAATATTTCCTAAAAAATTTTGATTATTCAAATTATTCATTTTCCATGATGAATTTTTTTTAGAATTTTGTATAATAATATTTTTTGTAAGGTTTATTTGTTTGTCGTAAAAATTTTCTGTTGAGTATATTTTTTTTACTTCAATTATACTTTTTTGTTCTTTCTCTAATTCGGAAATTCTTCTTTTCTCTTTTTCGCTTCCACTCCAGATTCCTGTTTTTTTATCGAAAGAACAGCTAGTTAACAATAAAATTATTAAAAAAAACTTTAATTTTTTTTTAATCATTTGATATTAAAATGAGTTGTGATGTTGCGCGATCTCTTAACGATTTGTTTATTTTTTTTAACATAAGAATTTTATTATAAAATTCTCTTGCTTTTATATGTTCATTTTTTGATACAAAATAATCTCCTAATAACATTAAAGCATGGGGCTTCCATAAATTATCTTCCTTTAACAAAGGTTTTATATCCTCCAAAATTTTAAACTCTCCTGCAAAGTTTGAGTTAAATAATACTTTTTTATAAATTATCAAATCTTTCAGTTCTTTTTCATATTTATTATTTTTTAAAAGATGATCAAATAATAGATTTAGTTCATTATGATCATTTATTAAATTCTGATCCAAAATTAAAAAAAAGCTTAATGTTGAATATGTCTTGTCGCTAGCAAGAACTGTTTTTTTTAATAAATCTAACGCTTTATTCTTTTCGCCATTATCGAGATAAACTTTAGACTTTATGTATCTCTCAGATAATACAATTCTTTCTTTCTCTAGCCCTTTTAAGTAAATACTAGATATGACAAAAATAACTATTAATATTGTTATAGCTGAGAAGATTGAAATTTTATTTTCTTCATAAATTTTTCTTAACTTAGTTTTTTTTGTAATGTCATATTGTGCTTCAAACAAGTTATCAGTCATTTAATTAATATTTTTATTTATAAACGTTTTTAGTAAAGGGAAATTTTCTAGTTTTAACATCATGAGCATAATTTTTAATACCTGCTTCAACCTCTTTACTCAGATTTTTATATCTTTTTACAAATCTAGGAGAGCAATCTGTTAAACCCAACATATCGTCAGTGACAAGTATTTGTCCATCACAAAATCTTGATGCTCCTATACCTATAGTTGGAACATTAACGATCTTTGTAATTTTTTTTGCTAGACTTTCAATAACGCACTCTACTACCATAGCAAAAATTCCTGCGGTTGATATTTCTTTAGCATCATTAATAATTTTATTTTTCTGCAAAAAGTTTTTTCCTTTTACCTTAAAATTAGTAGATGTTTGCGGCAATAGGCCTATATGACCCATTACAGGTATTTTTCTATTTACAAGATACTTGATTATGTTTTTAATTTCTTTACCACCTTCTAGTTTAATTGCATCGCATTTCGTTGTTTTCATAACTTTTTTTGCATTCTTGTATGCAATAAATTTATTAGTATATGTTTTATAAGGCATATCAAAAATAACAAGACTACGCTTGGCATTTTCTTTAACAGTTTTTGCATGAAGCATCATAGTTTCAATTTTAATTTCTCTTGTTGTCTTCGCTCCATACAAAACCATTCCGAGAGAATCTCCTACTAGAATTATATCACAATACTTATCGGCAATTTGCGCTATTTTTTTTGAATATGCTGTTAAGCAAATTATAGGTTTTTTATTTTTATTTTTTAAAATTTTCTTAATTGTTATTTTTTTCATTTTCTGGAATTATTTTTAACAATTTTTCCTCAATTTCTTTATCTTTTGAACAAAAAGTATTACAGACAAGTAAAAATTTGCTCAATAAGTCTTTGGCTTTATCGTAATCAGATTGTTTTATTTTTAAAAGAGTAAGCATATATATTGCCTCATCATTTTGCGGATTTATTAATAATACATTTTTTAAATTAACTTCTTCTTCTTCATCATTACCATTAACTTTAAAAATTTTTGCTAAATACAAATATGACTTCTCACTTTTTGGATCAAATACTAAATCCCTTTCAAAAAAAATTTTTGATTTTTCAAATTCCTTTTTATTAAATAGTTCTACACCTTTGTTTAAAAATTTCGATTCTTTAGACAAAACAGCGAAAGTTAAAAAATGATGAATTATAAAAAATGCAGCTAAATAAAAAATTTTTTTCATTTTAATATTTTTTTAATTCGCATTATGTATCATATTTTCTATTACCTTTACAAAATATATAAATTTCTTTAGATTCTTTTTTGCTTGATAAAGGTTTGTATTTTACAACATTTTTAAAGTATTTTTTTGCCATATTATCAATTTCCGTAAAAACTGATCCCATAAAAATTTTGGACAAAAATATTCCATTTTTTGATAAAATATCTCTAGCCAATTCCATAGCTTTAAGACAAAGCTCTCCAGTTCTAAATGAATCCATGCTTTTATTGCCTGAAGTATTGGCTGCCATATCAGATAAAATTATATCCACATTATAATTAAAATATAAATTAATTTTTTTTTGTGTTTCTGTTTCTAAAAAATCTCCTTTAATAAAATCAACATTATTAATTTTCTCCATTGTTTTAATATCAACTCCTAAAATTTTTCCTTTTTTAATTATTTCACTTGAAACCTGAGACCAACCTCCCGGTGAAGATCCTAAATCTAATAATGATGCATTACTTTTTAAAAATTTAAATTTATTATTCATTTCTTTTAATTTAAAAGATGATCTTGATCTATATCCATGAATTTTAGATTTTATAAAATAGATATCTCTTTTTTGCTTAATTAACCAATTTTTGGAAACTTTATTTTTTCTCAATTTTTCTACAATCGCCTGGATTTAAAAATTTATAATATATCTTCAGTTTCTTCTTCTTCTTCTCTAAAAGTCCTTAAAAACTTTTTATTTTTTTGTTTGTAATGAAAATAGCTTATAGGAATTAATAAAATATAGATCACTCCAGTAAAAAAAAGAGTTTCGAATGTATAAAATATTACAAGACTTAAAAATATTCCAATTCCTAATAATAAAAAAATTCCAGAACTTCGTGGTATAACAATTTTTTTTAATGAGTACGTTGGTATATTGCTCACCATTAATAATGAGGTTAGAAAAATAAAAGCTGCACTAAATATAGCTTTATTTTCAAATTCAACTATTCCACTTAAACTCAAAATTAGAGGTAACAAAACTAACCCGGCGGCAGCTGGTGAGGGAACTCCCTGGAAGAAATTTATTTTCCAGGACTCGTTTTCCTCTATGGTTGTTAAATTAAACCTGGCTAAGCGAAGCGCACAACATACGGTATAAATCAAAACAAACATCCAGCCAAATTTTCCTAACTCATTGATTGCCCAAAAATACATAATAAAACTTGGAGCTACTCCAAAGCTAATAACATCAGTCAATGAATCAAGTTCCTTTCCAACTTTTGAAGTTCCTTTGATTAATCGAGCCACTCTTCCATCAAGTGTATCGAGTATTGAAGCAAAACCGATAGCGATTACGGCCATTGAATAATTTAAATCTATTGCAAACTTTATAGAACTTAAACCAAGACAAACGCCAAATATAGTAATTGCATTTGGTAAAAGTGACTTCGGATTTTTTTTAGAAATTAATTTAAATTCTTTTTTATTTTCTATCATATTAATTTTTTTTAGCGATTATAGTTTCTCCAGAAATTGTTTTTTGATTTTCTCTAACTAAAATCTTATAGTTGTCAAAATATAAATCCACCCTACTACCAAATCTTATAATTCCAAATTTATTGCCTTGTTTAACTTCTTCATTTTCTTTAACTTCGCAAACTATTCTTCTTGCAATTAAGCCTGCTATTTGCACTAAAACAAGATCTTCTCCATTTGAATTTTTTATTTTAATATAATTTCTTTCATTTTCAGCGCTAGCTTTATCTAATGAAGCATTTAAATATTTTCCAGGTTTGTAATAAATTTTTTCTACTTTTCCTGAAGCTGGCATTCTATTTACATGGCAATTAAAAACATTCATAAAAATACTTACTCTCTTGTATTTTTTATTTTCTAATCCTAGTTCTTTTGGTCCTTCTACCTCTAATACTTGTGATACAACTCCATCAGCTGGACTCAACAAATAATTCTCATCATTTATTGGATATCTATCTGGATCTCTAAAGAAATAATAAACCCACACAGTCACTACAAAACTTATCAATCCCAAGAAATTAGAAATTAATAATAAAATAAATGTTGCAACAGCTGCTATAGCTAAAAATCTATAGCCTTCATTATGTAACCTGGGAAATAAAAAATTCATCATATCAATATACTTTGTAATTTTACGTTAATATGTATATTAAGGAATTAAATTCAATTAATAAAATTGAAATATAATGGCAAAAATTAAAGTAAAAAACCCAGTAGTTGAGCTTGATGGTGATGAAATGACCCGAATAATATGGGATTTTATCAAGAAAAAACTAATTCTACCATATTTAGATATAAATATTAAATATTTCGATCTAGGTATTAAAAACCGTGAAAAAACTTCAGATAAAGTAACAATCGAAAGTGCTAATGCCATAAAAAATATAGGAGTTGGAATTAAATGTGCAACAATTACTCCTGACGAAAATCGTGTAAAAGAATTTAATTTAAAAAAAATGTGGAGATCCCCTAATGGTACGATTAGAAATATTCTTGGTGGTACTGTTTTTCGAGAACCAATAATTTGTAAAAATATACCTAAATTAGTTCCTAGTTGGACTAATCCAATTGTAATAGGAAGGCATGCTTTTGGCGATCAATATAAAGCTACTGATTTTAAAGTTCCTGGAAAGGGCAAACTTGAGATTAAATGGACTTCGGAAGATGGAAAAGAAAAAAAAGAATTTGAAGTTTTTAAATTTAGTGGACCCGGTGTTGCATTATCAATGTATAATTTAGATCAATCTATAAAAGATTTTGCAAGAGCGTGTATGAATTATGGACTTAATAGAAAGTGGCCAGTTTACCTTTCTACTAAAAATACAATATTAAAAAATTATGACGGTAGATTTAAAGATTTATTTCAGGAAATATACGAAAAGGAATTTAGTAAAAAATTCAAAGATAGAGAAATAACTTATGAACACAGACTTATAGATGATATGGTAGCATGCGCAATGAAATGGAATGGAAATTATATTTGGGCATGCAAAAATTATGATGGTGATGTTCAATCAGATACTATTGCTCAAGGATTTGGATCATTAGGTCTGATGACAAGTGTTTTGCTGTCACCAGATGGTAAAACAATAGAATCTGAAGCTGCGCATGGTACGGTTACAAGACATTATAGATTACATCAACAAGGTAAAGAAACTTCAACAAATCCTATAGCTTCTATTTTTGCGTGGGCGAGAGGCTTATACCATAGAGCTAAATTAGATGGTAATGAAGATTTAAAAAATTTTGTAAAAACTTTAGAAAAAGTTTGCGTTCAAACAGTTGAAAATGGTTCTATGACTAAAGATCTAGCATTGTTAATTGGAAAGAATCAAAAATACTTAACCACAAATCAATTTTTAGAAGTAATAAACTCTAATTTAAAAAAAAACTTAACTAATCATTTTACTTAACTTTTCAAAAGCTTCTTCGATTTTATCTTTATTTACGCCGCCTGCTTGTGCAAAGTCTTTTCTTCCGCCACCACCTTTTCCTCCAAGCACTTCTGAGGCAATTTTTACAAGTGATACTGCATCATATCTTTTTGTTAGTTCATTTGTTACACCAACTGCAACACCAACTTTATCTTCGAATGTAGAAAAACCAACCACTATACCATCTTTAATATCTTTCTTGCTTTTATCTACTATATTTCTTAACTCTTTCGATGGAAAATCACTAAGCACTTGATATCTTAAAGTAAAAGAACCTATTTTTTTGTCTTTAATAATATTCTTATTTTTGTCCTTAATTATATTTTGAATTTTAATTTTATCTAATTGTTTATTTAAATTTCTTATGTTTTCAGATTGTTCCAAATCCTCTTTATAATCAGGTTCGATTTTATATTTAGATATTTCTTTTTTAATTAAATCTATCTGTTGTTTAAAATTTCTTTCTTTTAAAGATTTGTCTGTTTTTATAGATTTTTCATATTCTTCTAACTGTTTATCCCTCAATGCCTCTATTCTTCTGACGCCAGCAGCAATTGATGATTGGCTTATAATTTTAAACTTTCCAATATCTTTAGTATTTTTAACATGAGTCCCACCGCATAGTTCGGTGGAAAAATATCCATTTTTTTCTTTTCCCATGGATAAAACTCTAACTTCTTCTCCATATTTTTCACCAAACATAGCTAACGCCCCTTTAGCAACAGCTTCTTTCGGTGTCATAATTCTAGTTTTAACTTCAGAAGCTATGTTAATCATTTCATTTACATGTTTTTCAATTTTTTCAATTTCTTTTTTATCAATAGGTTTGTTGTGACTGAAATCAAATCTAAGTTTTTCAGGACTTACCAAAGATCCCTTTTGTGTAACATGTTTCCCAAGGATTCTTCTGAGAGCTTCGTGAAGCAAATGTGTAGCAGAGTGATAAGCTCTAGCATCATTTCTTCTATAAACATCAATTTCCATATTTACGCTTTGTTTAATTTTTAAGGAACCTGTCTCAATCTTTCCATAATGAACGTGAAGATCTCCCATTTTTTTTTGAGTATCGTTAATAACAACTTTACAATCATTAGAATAAATTAAACCTTGGTCGCCAACTTGACCTCCTGATTCTGCATAAAAAGGTGTTTGGTTTGTCACGATTTCTATTTCATCGCCAGTTTTTGCTTCAATAATAAAATCTTTACCTTTTGATATTTTAAGGACAACTCCTTCAAGTTTGTTAAATTCATAACCCAGGAATTCTGTAGGGTTTAGCTGCCCCCTAACCTTAAACCATTTTTCTTCTAATGATTTGTCGCCAGATCCTTTCCAATTAGCACGGGCTAATTTTTTACCTTTTTCCATTTCTCTATCAAACCCACTGGTGTCAATTTTTATATTTTTATTTTTTAAAATATCCGCCGTAAGATCTAATGGAAATCCATAAGTATCATATAATTTAAAAGCTACTTCTCCAGGGAAAGAATTATTTTTTACTTTATCTAGATTATCATTTAAAATTTCTATCCCCCTGTTAAGCAATGAAGAAAATTTTTCTTCTTCTGTTTTTAAAGTTTCTGTTATTAAAGGTTCTGCTCTCTTTAGTTCAGGATAAGAATTTGACATCTCGTCAATTAATGTTGGTATCATTTTATAAAAAATTGGTTCTTTGCTTCCTAAAGTGTGTGAATG
>Ga0066836_10001532_pt1 | contig 12144 bp, 25 predicted proteins | sample ETNtaG_18_FD_71568 | JGI IMG/M metagenome (GOLD analysis project Ga0066836, IMG submission 71568) | Marine microbial and viral communities from oxygen minimum zone, Eastern Pacific Ocean - ETNP201302SV91 | ecosystem: Environmental > Aquatic > Marine > Oceanic | place: Pacific Ocean: Eastern...
AGGCATACCATCAGAGAAGGATCCTTGACCGAAAGGATACACAAGGAAGACTGCGAAGGCAGCAGATACTGGTGCTGAATAAGCAACACAGATCCAAGGTCTCATACCTAAACGGTATGATAACTCCCACTGTCTACCCATGTAGGCAGAGATTCCAATAAGGAAGTGGAAGATTACTAACTGATATGGACCTCCGTTATACAACCACTCATCTAGTGTGGCAGCTTCCCATATAGGGTAGAAGTGTAATCCGATAGCGTTAGAGGATGGAACGACAGCACCTGAAACGATGTTGTTTCCAAACATTAAAGAACCAGCAACTGGTTCTCTGATCCCGTCGATATCTACGGGAGGAGCAGCGATGAATGCTACGATGAAGCAAGTGGCAGCAGCCAACAAGCAGGGAATCATTAGGACTCCAAACCAACCAACATAAATGCGGTTGTTTGTACTTGTTACCCAATCACCAAACTCAGTCCAATTTTGTAGCAGACCACTGTCTCTTTTTGAAAGAGTTGTCATCTGTAATAGAACGATTTTGTTGAACGGTATGAAAAGACATTATGACCCCTTGGTCTTGGTTAGGGGGAAGATGAATGTCCGAAGACACTAATAATATATATGAAGTTTCGTAACTTGTCAAGCCCCTAACCAGGCTTACTCTCTTGCCATTCTTCTGATCCACCACCCTTCCAAGGTGAGTGCTTCTCTGTTGCTAGACGATACATCTTCTCATGAAGACTGATGTCTGCTGCTATGTCCTCTTCGGGACGTGGGTTGTCAAAATCTTTTGCCATAGGCCATGTATCATATGGGTGTGGTACATCATCAAACCACTCATCGAGTGGTAGTTTGTGTAAGGGTTTCATCCTTTGTAGTCGTGAAAGTCTAGTTTCATAACAGGTTCCTCATCAAATAGAATGTCACCTGAGTCTTGTGAGGTGGACCATTCTTCATCGTCTAAAGGTGACTCCCAAGGTTCTCTTTCAGTCATCGTTTTAATAGTGCAGGGACATCTCCGTCATCATCCTCGTCATCCCAAGGGTCATCAATCTGTTGTCCATTATATATTCTCTCGTCTAGTGACTTGAGTAATGGATCTTTAGGGACAGCCTTATTGAAATTAACTACTAAGAGTTCATCACCATGCTTAACCTCTGCCATCTCTGGATGCATGGGTTTAGTAACCTGTCTTACCTTCTCCTCAACAACAGGTTTGACCTCCTCTGTCTTCCATCCTTGACTCATGAGTCTGAATGCTTGATAGAATAAGTAACCAGTTATTACTAGGTAAAGGATATACATTACTTCTTATTTGAAACCCACTTTCCGTTGACTAACTTCCTAACCTCACCTTTCTTAAGACCTGTGCCTTTTGCTTTCTTAACAAACTCTTTGTAGGTAGGACTGTCCTTTGAATGCCCAGTCTTCTTGCTACCGTGCATCATCTTATCCTTCTGATACTTTAACTCTGCTTCCTTTTCAGCAGACTTCTTCCTCTCCTTCTCATTGTCCCATGAGTCTCCATACTTCTCCCACAACCAAGGTTTGAACTTAGCTTGCTTGTCAAAGACTTCTGGTAGTAGGTTCATGAGAAGATAGTATCTTGCAGGTATTTATACATTGTAGGTAGAGACTCAGCTAACTTCTTTCTCTTTAGATAGAGATGATTCCACTCATCCACCTTCTGAGAGGGGACTGGTGGGTAATCGAAGTACTGATATGACCTCCTCCTGACACTAGTATACCCTGCTCCACCCAGAATGTAAAGGATGGGGTGTGCCTCATGTTGAACTGGATCACCCCCTACCATATGAAACTGGACTAGATCATGAGCACCTTGAATATCATACCTTGTATCCTGTGTTACATGCTTCCAGAATGGTGTGTCTGTCCTACGTGAATAATAATAGTGTGCTTCAACAAATTCTTTCCACCCATCACAATGCTCATTCATATTGTGATTGAATCTATCCTTCATAAACTGATTGATACCAGGCTCCTCTCTTAAACTATCAACAAGAGCAAGGATACCATGATGTGCTGAGAATAATGAGGTAGATTCTAATGGTTCAATGAAACTATATGACAGTCCAATCATCACACAGTTACCTACCCATGCTTCCTTCTGTCTACCATTCCTAAACTTAATTACTTTACCGTCACCAAACTCTTCCTTCGCTTCCTCTTCAGTCTGAAACTTACTGGAGAATACATATCCCTCTGAGATATATTCCCACGTTGGTATAGTCCACTGCCATCCACTACTCATACCCTTTGCGTTGGTGTATGGTACCATCTCCTTATCTTTATCAATATAATCTCTCTTCCTTACGATAGCAGTGTCAGTTGGAATAGATTCAAATGGTACCCAAGTAGTCAGAGCACCACCTAGTGTAGATGTTTGCCCAGTACAGTCGATATAGAGATCTGCATCAATCGACGGTGCCCTGAGATCGTACGGTCCTCTTTCCAGAAAGACACCTGATATTCTGTTTCCGTCATAACTAACCGACTTAACCTGACTATCGACCACTCTAACAGCACTACAAAAAGTTTCTTGTAGGTAGGTAGAGAATTTACTTCCGTCGATGTGAAACGATCTGTCTTTAGAAATATCATATGGAATAAGAAGCGAATGATTCAACGGCATCTTCTTCTCTTCTGCCACCGTTACAAATGGCATGAAGACATCAGCAAATGGAGGTGGGTTGTGTCCATATGCCTTTGCTAACATCCAGTCATGGAATGTAGCATCAGTTAGATTCAAAGCAGGTGCCTGACCGTTAGGATAATGGAAGACATGATCTAACTCGGTAAAGTTTTCAAACCTACTACTAGATTTGTATGTGGCTCTCGCTGCTGTAAGAAATGTCTTATCATCTATACCCATATACTTAAGGTATTGATTGATGTGTGGTGTTGTAGATTCACCCACCCCTATAGGATCACCACCTTTTATCAAGGTAATGTCATAGTCTGGGAATGTTTTAGCGAGTGCAGCACATGCCATCCATGCAGCTGTCCCACCACCTACAATAACTATCTTCATCTATCAAACCTCATATTAAATGATATGCTAAGTCGGGTATGGACTGTTGTATTGGTACGTATACCATGCATTAAGTAACCAGGGAATAGTATTAACTTACCTTGATCTGGTGGCATTGAAATAGTATGTGGTTGATTAGACCATACACTAGTAGTCGATGCTAAGTTAGGTGTCTGGAAAAATAGATCTCCATCATCTCCTGTAGTCTTGTAATAGTATACACCAGATAGATCTGAATGTCCATGATGATGTGCAGCAGCATAGTGTCCTGGTTCTAGTCTTGCCATCCAAGATGCTTGCTGACTCCAACCATCACTCCCAGTGTAACTATAGATATGATTCTTTAATTCTTGTGAGAAATGATAAGGTAATATATTCTCTTGGAAATTTGGATCAGATATAAGATGAGTATCCCATAGGTTATGCCACTTGATACCCTTCTCTATCGCATCAAACTCCTCCTGTATAACCTTATAGTTTGATACCTTACCTTCGTATATCTTAGTAGGAAATATATCTTTGATCATAATTTAATAGTGGTATCAACTCCGATGTTTCCTGAGACACTTACCCTCTCCTCTTCACAGTTATAGAAAGGATATACTATATGATTTAGTTTACTTGGGAAGAATAACATCACACCCTCTGCCCTCTGCCCTAGGTTGTAGTCATAGTATCTAAGTTGTCCTAGGTTATCTGTGTAAACAAACTTAAAGGCAGACTTAGATGGCATGTTGCTTGGGTTATCTTTATTCTGCTCCTCCCAATCAATAGGTATCTTAATCCAGACTACAAAACTATAGATGCCATTGTGAAAATGTAATGGATTAAACTCATGTTGCTTCTGATAGTTGACCCACCAATCACTCATACGATAAGGATGCTGTTGGTTAAGAGGTACATCACTACCTAAGTTACCAAACTCTTGAGTGTATGTATTAATCAATGGGACAATAGTATTATTAAAGAACCAATTGTCCTCATCATGTAGAGGAATACTTTCCTTTATGTTACCAGCAAGAGAGATCCTAGACTCTGATGGCATGTCAATACACTTCTTGACATGATCAAACTCCTGCTCAGATAGTTTATGCTCCAACCACCCATAGTTTTTAGGTACTATAACTTTAGTTGTCATACCTTATCAGGGAAGCGTTTCTTATGCTCCTCCCACCCTTCTAGTATTGCTTTACATGCCATCTGAAAATAATCTCCACCATATTTTGCTACCTCATCTTGTAGTGGATCCTCTTGAGTAGGTATATACTTATCAAGCTGGCCACTCTCTACAAACTGGTGAGAAAAGTTATAGACTTCTGTGGTAATGGGTACGTTTTTTGAAGCAAAGCATCCTAAACAGATCTTCCTTTCATTAAGTCTTCTCTCTAGTCTGTAGTCCTCATTCATAGTTTGATCCAGTGAGATTTCATTTCATCTTTGATCCTATTATATCCACCCTCTACCACAATGTCAAATGCTATTGTGATTCTTTCTTGATCGTCCACTACCTTGTCCGTGCCATGACTGACCCAACCAGGAAACAGTGTGATCTTACCTACCTCATTAGGTGATGACCAAGGGTCACCTCCATATGGATTGTAATAATTTGTATTAGTATCAGTAACTTGGACACACACATGACCACTAAGATACCCATAAGGATCCTTACCATGTGAGTGCACTGCTATCTGATCACCCTTCCTCATAACATTAGCCCAACACTGTACATATATTGGAGGTGGTGTAGGTGCACCTAACTGTGTTACAAATTCGTCATGAGTCTTCTTGATAGCAACCTTTAAAGGTACAGCACTATCAAATGTGAGTAGGTTATATTTATTTGACCTCGCAGTAAGACTCTTGGGACCTAGTTTAGTACCCCAATCATCCTCAAACTCATGCTCATCTATTATACTCTGCTCTCTATCGAGTATCTCTTTCTTTAAATCTTCTAAGGATACCCTTATGTTGTCTTCGCAAAAGAAATACTCCCACGCTGCTGCGAAAGGAGTAAAGGTCTCACCACTGGTGAATTTAATTATCTTCATCGACTACCCTTAGTTTATTATATGTTTCTTCATCCTTCATCATGTGACTGATGCTCATAAGAAACTCAGCTTTCATTCTACTAAGGTTTCGATATTTTTGCAAGGGGATCCACTCCTCCTTAACATAATATTCTATACGGTACACGACTCATCCGAACGTCACTCCGATAGTAATTATAAGAGCAAGCTCCATGAGTGGATGCCAACCGTGTGGTACTGTTATTAATACCTGTCCTAACCCTGCCATATCATTTCAGGCATTGCTTGCTGCCCTGGTCTGAGTACAAATAATAATATTGCATAGCAGACGAACCAAATAATATTAAACAACCATGCTTGTCTATAAAGATACTTCCGTATACCCATAGCACGATTGATCATTCTCTCATCCTCATATGTCATTGGTTCTGAGGTTGCTAGTCTTCTTATGATCTGTTCAATTATCACTGCAACTATAGTGCCTATCACTAGAGGATAGAATACAAAGTTTGCAAATGACATTAATGAAATTAAAAACGTCACTGTAATACCATTGAAAATACATTACTGTATGCTGTGGCTGCTAAGAGGCAACCGAATACTATGAAAGGCATGTTAAGCTCCTGCTGGTAGTGTTACTGGGACCATCTCTCTGTTTCTAATTCTAATACCCTTACCACGATCATCATCGTCGTCGTCATCACCATTGATGAAACGTAAGAGTAGTTCAATCAATACTAAAGCAGTCATAGGATAAAAAACCCAGAGGACTGCTATAATAGGAGATATATTATCTGATGCGGCTGTAAAGTCGCTCATTAATCTGTTACCTTTTCTTAATAATTGAGTAAGTATTTATACTTTAGAATAATCCAGGAATGATCTGCCCTGTTGTAACATAAGCACCAACACCTGCTATTAACCCAATCATTGCCCAACGTCCGTTGGTTAGCTCAGCATTTTCGTTAAACATTGTAGTCTCCTTTTCGATAACTTGGATAGGGGGCTCCTTAGCAAACATGTTTTGCTTACCGTATTCAGTAATAACTGTCATTGATTTGTTAAGAAACGTAACAATACTATATAGGCATTTCTACCCCCTGTCAACCTCTAAGAGGTGGGGTTACCCCCAATTAGGAATCGTTATTCATGTCATCACCAAAAGTTATCACGTCAGATCCCAGTCCAGCAAGGTAATCTGACCCTGCACCAAAGGTTACTGTCTCAGCAGCACCCACTGATGTATTGATGTTGATGTCATCATTAAATGTTAAAGCATCACCTAGTGTAGTGTCAGGTACAAATGTAATACCAGTGTCACCAGTAACATTTGTCTTAGCTACAGACTTGAGTCCTTTATATGCACAGACTAGGTTGTCTAAATCCTTATCGCTTACGTCTGCGTCGAGTGCAGCAGTAAGTGCTTCTCTAATTGCTACAACAGCAGCATCTAATTTTGTATGTAATCCACAAGTCATTTGTTTGTCCTCCGTAGGGTAGTTAAGTGGCTGATGATCTCGTCTCTGACCCACATCAACTCATTATAGCACTTTTGGTTGTGAGCGCAAGCACGTAATGAATTGTCTGGTTTATGGACAGATTCAATAAAGATATCGAGTGCTCGATTCCATCTCTCATCTTGTCCTTCTTTAGGAATAGATCCTTGATCTTTCATTGTTGCTAGTTGATATTGTGATAGTAGGTACTCGTATTGGTCAGACATAAGCGAACCAACCAGTTATGATCTGCTTCTCTGATGTGTGACTGACTCTTCCTCTATGGAAGTGTGTCCATTCAGCGGGCCAGATAACAGTATAACCTTTCTTTGCTGGTACGTAAAGGTCTTGATGGTAAAACTCAGTGCCACCGTCAGGGACATCGTTAAGGTATGTCATAAAGACTAGGTGTCTATAGACAGTACCAGGTAGAGCATTCAACCTCTCGGTATGCCACTCCTTAAACCCACCACCTTTAGGATACCATTGCAGACTCAAAGGTTCCACTATCTGGAACCTAGATGTATTACAAAAAGGAAACTCCTTTATGTAGTCCTCTAATACATCTTGTAGTGCCGCACAGTAGTCCTGCACATGTGGCATTGATATCTGATGAGGTACTATGCAATCCATAGACTCTTTAAGCTCAGGATCAGTGGTGACTTCACCTGAAGAATAGACCTGTCCTGGTCGGACATGTAGGAAGTGCTGGTTGTCCCAGAATTCTAGTAGGTGATCACATACCTCATCAGGTATCTGTCTACCCCATATAAAGTCTGTCCTCTTTTGACAAACTCTATCTTTATAAATTGTAATCTCTTCAGGTAAACTCATAGGGCATTAAAACTGATTACTATTCTATCATCCATTGTATTTACCTCATCATCCTTACCATGTCTTAACCAACTTGGAAACAATATCAAGGTACCATTAGCAACCTTAAGGAATTGATGCTCCATATTATATGGAGTAACTTTATCTTTAGGAGTAAAGTATATGTATGGGTTAGGGTTGTGGAAATATATCTTACAATCCTTATCTACATTTATATACAATGCTCCTGAGACAAGAGACTGTGGATGACAGTGCTCTTTAAGTATACTATTCTTATGTTGAATGTTAGACCAGACATATTGTATGAGACTGGGGACGTTACCCACCTTCATATTATAGTCATCTACCATGCTCTGTAGTTTAACATGTATGTCATCACTAAGCAATGGATATGTCTCATGTGGGTTGTGTGTACTGAAACCGTTACCCTTTATAGTCTGGTGATGAAGGTGTTTAATATCCTTAATCTTCTTCTTTAAATAAAATATTTCTAGATCTGTTACAGCATTAGGTATAACTTCTACAGGACATGGGAATAGATTGAAGGTCATGAGTTCCGCAAGTCTGCCATCTTCGACACCACTCTGATAGGATCACCATCCCACATCTTAAACTTCACTACATCTACATGACCTCTAATATTATATGAAACTATAGTCCTTCTCTTATCAGATCTATTTGCTGGTGCTTCATGCATTATAGTTGAAGGGAAGATTACCATGTCTCCCTCTGTAACAGGTGGTTGGAAGGTCTCTAGGTTACCATTCCAAGGGTTTTTAAATGGTGAATAGAATTGAGTAGGTTCATGTACCTCTGGATCAAACTCCACGTACATGACACAAGACCACCCACTGTGTCCATGAGTGTGCACCTGATGTTGTACCCCTTTATAATATTTTTGGTACCACATGTCAGTAAACTCTACTCTCCTCTCGCTGGAGAAGTCTGCTATGTATGGTTTGATTACACCGAGTATTGTCTGTGCGTATGGAGGTAACTCTTTACTCTCTGGTCCAGCATTCTCAAAGAAGTCTGTAAACAATCCATGATCTGATGGATTAGAATGCTCTGGACATTCCTCTGGCAATGCATCTAATATTTTCTTTTTATTTTCCTTCCAGTTCGCTATCTCATAATGGATGATAGGAACCTCAAACATACTATGGACTGCCATAATTCTTTATAAAATATTCAGCATCAACCACGACTAAAGGTTTCTTATGATTCTTTTTCATGAATAAGATAGGTTCATGGTCTCCTGAGTTAGCACATGCTTGTGCGTATGCCTCATAGACATTTAACTTCTCTTGATTCTTACATTCTATACTAAAGGGAAACTTTTGTCTAGCATCACGAGCCATAATCAAGTCTTCTCCACCCGCCCCCATCGATCTGCTCTCGATGTCCTCTGGATGAATGTTCCTCTCTTCTATAAGTAGGTCTCGGACCCACTGTTGAAAGAGTCTTCCCTTCGCTTTCGCTGACTGTGGTTTCATAATTATCAATCACGTGTGGCACTAGGAAGTATTCCATTAGTTGAATGCGTCTAGTGAGTGAGTCAATAGTATCATCAGGTAGTATATCAACTTCCTTCTGTGCTAATATCTCTCCACCATCTAACTCTTCATTAACTTTATGTACTGTGCATCCTGTTACTGTGTCATTACTATCTAGGGCTTGTTCAACAGCATGTAATCCCTTATACTTTGGTAGTAATGATGGGTGAACATTAATAATAGGGCAATGAAAGTCTGAAGGTCGCTTCAGTACTCTCATATACCCTGCCAGTATTATTAGATCCACATTCCAAGCTTCAAAGAGAGCGATCATCTCATCCTCTCTCTTATGCTTGATGTGTATGTGTGCAATGCCAAACTTGGCTGCTCTTTTGACTGCACCGCAGTCTTTTTTATCATGTATCATAAGCACAACTTCGTGCTTAGTACATGTCCTAACTATGTTTTCAAAGTTGGTGCCCTTACCTGAGCACATGATTCCGAGTCTCTTACTCGTCGTCGTCTTCGTCGGCATCATAGGTTTCTATCACGGATAGTTTTTGCTGAAGAATTGCTAACTTCTTCTTTAACTGCTCATTCTCTGTCTGTAATGTTTTGATCTCTTGTTCGTAAACAATAATCATATCTTCGAGTCGTAGGTTACGTTGCTCTAACTCCCAGTCCATCGTAGGAGTCCTATAGGTAGACAGAAGTACTTATTCATTTAAGATCTTCTTTAGTTTTCAATGGGTACTCTGGCTCCTCTTCTAATATAGAGTGCTTAAAGTGCTCAGTATCAAAGTAAGAAATACTAGGAGGAGTTGGATCATCATAAGGACCATCCAACTTCCTCTTGTATTCCCTCTCATCTAACACTTCATTGATCAGGATTTTCATCTCCCTAGCATACTCAGGGGTAAACAACCTCCGAGGTTGCACTATCATAGGCTTATATTCCTGTGGTGTCAAGCTCGGTTTAGCATCTGGGTCCACTGGACCTGACATTCCTTGAGTGTCTATGTAACTTCCTTTCTTCATTGGTTATGTAACTCCCTTGCATTTCCACAACGGTTTGCACTAGGTATCTGTGCATCAAATATTTTATTGGCGAACACTTGATTGTCTGCCTCAACTATAGTCTTATGGTACTTGGTACCAGTAGTGGGCAGACGGTAGGTAACTTCAAATCTTTTCATAAAAAATGGGGACTATAACGTCCCCACTATTTATTGCGTTAAGAGCAGGGCACTGCCGCTGTCTTAACCTTGATGCCACGATACATTAGATCGTGATTACGCTGTTGAGATGCTTGCTTAAGCACTCTTGCGTTGTACTCGTCAGAGTCATACTCGACTCCACGATAAGTGACTTTTGCCATTGGCTTTACCTAAAGGTAGGGTGGATAAGACCCCGTTCCTTCAGTCGGCTTTTGCGTCCCAACAATCTGCCTTAGCCTCTCCTTTCACGGTGCTGATCATCTCAGCACGTGTCTCTTCTGAAACATTATACCCAATCATTTTACTGATCAGTTGGTCCGCTTCAGAGCAAGTTAAAGTAGTAGCAAGGATAAATGGGATCATGGGATGAACGATGTCCGTTCCGAGTCGGCTTACTTGCGTCCCTTTTGGGATGAACGTATTAGTATGTTAGCATACTATGACTATTTATCAAGGTTTTTTGTTATCCTTGATACATTTCTTAATCTGACCACTCTTCGTGGTATCCGATCTTCTGGTCTTCATAGTAGCCAATCTTTTCTCCCCTATCAAGTAGTGCGGTTTCCATTTCAACTCCCTCTTCAGGGAACGCAGGAAAGATAAGTGGTCCTTTATACCAGCTTTCGGGTCTCTCAGCGAGGAAATCACTCTCTCCGCTTGTGTCTTTCTTCTCATTCAATTTTCTGAACCATGTCTCCCTAACCTTACGCCATAAGTTAGAGCTTAAACCCACTAAAGGTATTAGATTCGACATCTTGTTTGATCCCTCCAACGATATAAGATTCAATTTCAGTTTCCTGCGGAGCATTCTGCTGACCTTTACTATTTAGCCAGTGTTCTGTCCAAGGCAACGGATTGTTCTTGGCGGGTATATCGTAGATAGGATCAATACCTATTGCTTTCATTCTTCTATTAGCAATCCACTCAACATACTGACAGAGTAGTCTCTCATTGAGACCTATCATTGGACCTTGAGAGAAGAGGTATCTAGCCCAGTCCTTCTCTTCTTCAACTGCATCCCTAAACATCTGTATCACAGTGTCTTTCTCTTCTTCTCCTATCTCTTTCATGGTAGGATCATCATTCTTACGCCACTTGTATATTATTTTTTGAGTAAGCGCAAGATGCTGAGACTCGTCTCTTGCAATAAGGGATATGATCTTAGCAGATCCTTCCATGAGCTTAAGCTCACCAAAAGCAAAAGAGCAAGCGAAAGAGACATAAAAACGAATGCCTTCGAGGATGTTAACATTTAGTATTGCCCTGTAGAGATGACGTTTAAGATCTTTAATGGTCCATTGGAAACTAGGTGATGACCTAGCACTTGGTACCCACATATTACTATTGGCATACATGCCAGCGTAATCAATAAAGTCGTTATACGATTTGGTCACGGACTCTGCACGTGCCATGATCTTTTCATCATCTAATACACTATCAAATACATCTGACGGATCAGAGTATATATTTTTTATGATGTGAGTGTAGGAGCGAGAGTGGATCTGCTCCATGAATTCCCAGACACCCATGCACCCTTCCAATTCAGGAAGACTACAGTAAGGTGAAAATGCCATGCCAGGACCACGTCCTTGCACAGAGTCTAGGAGTATTTGATACTTCAGATTTGAAGTATAGATATGTTTTTGTTGTTCAGATAGAGTCTTGTAATCAGCTCTATCTTTCTGGAGTGATACCTCTTCAGGTCTCCAGAAGTAACCGAGTTGTGTTTGAGTTAACTTGTCAAAGTCAGGATACTTATACTCATCATACCTCTGCATCCCTAGAGGTTTACCAAAAAACATAGGTTGTTTGGTAGTGTCTACCTTTTCGGTATTGAATACACTAAGACCCATTCTCTATGCCCTCTTGTTTTTTATAAAATTCACTTAGACTTGACTGACAGTCAGGTGGTTCGGGATCCTTGATCCCTTTCTTCTTCTTCCAATCAGCATACATAGCACCAACCAACCATGATTGAGACAGACTCCTAGGTCCAGTCTCTAACAGTTCTGTTTGAAATTT